>Ga0209169_10001225_pt1 | contig 15545 bp, 13 predicted proteins | sample HubBroMetageWRM4_FD_188346 | JGI IMG/M metagenome (GOLD analysis project Ga0209169, IMG submission 188346) | Warmed soil microbial communities from the Hubbard Brook experimental Forest, New Hampshire - Hubbard Brook CCASE Soil Metagenome WRM 4... | ecosystem: Environmental > Terrestrial > Soil... | reverse complement strand
TGGCCTGGGAACAGCTGACGGACCGGTTCCAGGCCCAGCGCGAGGTTCTGGGCCTGTGTTACTTCGACCGTCGTCAGCTCCCGGCCGACCGGCTCGACGATCTCCTGGCCATCCACCCGGTGCACTCCCCCTCCCAGCGCCCGCCCTTGTTCTCCCTCTACAACGAAATCGACGGACTGAACGTCACCGGTGAGATCGACATCCAGTCCCAGGTCCTCTCCGTGGATAAGCTCACCCTCTCGCCGCCAGTCACCGACGGAGCCTCACTCGACCGCCTCTACGACGCCGAGAACTCCATCGCCTGGAAGGTCGCCCGCACCATCGACCCCAGCCTCAACGTCGCCGAGCAGACCTTCCTCGGTGCCAGCGAAGGCGGCGTTCCGCTCCCCGCCTTCGAGGACTACATCCGCGGCATCAATGCCACCTCCCCCGCCGAGGCCCTCGAACGCCTCCGCACCGCCGTTGCCGCCGCGCCCAACTACGCCGCAGCCCTGCTTGCCCTCGGCAAGCAGCAGTACCTCTCCCGCGACTACGCCTCCGCCGCGACCACACTTGCGAAGGTCCCCCTCTCTGACCCCCAGGCCCTAGAGGCCAACTTCTACCTGGGCCTCGCCCGCTTCAACGCCGCCAACTACGCCGGTGCCTACTCGGCCTTCGAGTTCCTCGCCGGCCGCCTGCCACTGCCGGAGGTCGTCAATAACCAGGGCGTCGCGCTCAGCCGCCAGGGCAAAGACGCCGTCGCCCTCTACGAGCGCGCCTCCGCAGCCGACCCCTCCGACGAGGACTACCACTACAACCTCGCCATTGCCCTCTGGCGCCGCGGCGACCTCCAGACCGCCCTGCAGGAGGCCGACGTCTGCCTCAAGCTCAAGCCCAACGACCCCGAGGCCGGTTCCCTCCGCGCCCATCTCTCGATAGCCCCCACCGGCTCCAAGCTCGATTCCAACAGCGGCTTCGCGCCAGTCGAGCGCATCCGCCGGAACTACTCTGAAGCCGCCTTCCACCAGGCTGCTTTCCAACTTGACCAACTCCGTGCCGCCCGTATGGCAACCCTCGCTCCCGGGGAACGCGCAACCGAGTACACCACGCTCGGCCGCGATTACCTTGCGCAAGGACTGCTGCCACAGGCCGAACAGCAGTTTCAGTCCGCGATTGCGGCTGACTCCAACAGCGCCGCTGCTCACGCCGGCCTGGCCGAAGTTCGCGAACGCAGTGGTAACGCCAAGGACGCACGCGCCGAGGCGCAGCATTCGATCAACCTTCAGGCCAATGTACCCGCGCTGCTCGTGCTCGCTCGCCTCGACATAGCGCAGAATCAACTCCCCGCCGCAGCTGAGGACGTCTCCCGCGCACTTCACGTGGAGCCCACCAACTCCGCCGCGCTGGCCATGCGCCAGAACCTACAGCAGCGCGGGCAAAGCGTACGCTGAGAGCGAATGCTTCCGTTGTTCTCGACGCTCTCACCGGACGCCGCCGCCCTGATCCTAACCGTCAGTCTTGCGCTGATCGCGTTCGAGCTCAACCGTCCGGGTTCGATCCTTCCTGGAGCCCTCGGTTTGCTGCTCTCGCTGCTGGCAACCGCCAGTCTGGCGCAGCATCATCCGCGTCCTGAGCCTGTCCTTCAGTTCGTCGTCTCGATGGCTCTTTTGTTGTGGCAGGCGAGGCGTGCGCTCCCTTGGATCATCCCGGCAATCGCGACAATCCTCCTCATCCTCTCGATGGGTATCCTTTTCCCAGCCACCGTACGACCCGGAATCAGTCCCTGGGTGGCACTCCTATGCGGACTGTCTCTCGGCACCGGAATCACCGTGCTTACCCGGATCGCGCGGCGCGCCCGCCAGAACAAGGGTTTAGACTAAAGCAGAGCGCACAAAGCGCCCGGAGCCTTCTCGTTTTGATGCACAGCCTTTCGCGAGCCCTGCTCGCCACCGCGACTCTGTTCCTGTCTGTTACCGGCATCGCCGCCGCACAAGCCAGTGCCTCAACCACTGCATTGAGCCGTCAATTTTCGCGCATCGACTTCGGTATCAGCGCCGTGGGCCAGTTTACCGGTACGGTAAGCGGGCCGATTGTTCCGACGGGAGCTTCCAACTGCTACATAGGTCCTCCGTTTACCGGACCATGCACCAATGTTGTCGCCCAGTACGCCTCTAATACGGTGGGTGCATCGGGGGACATTCGGTACATCGCGAAGCCGTATATCGGTGTGGAGTTCAATTACGTTTGGGGTCGTTATACCGAGAACTACAGCCCGGCGCCTAACGGTAATTCTTCGTTTCAGGTTCAGACGACCTCAAACGAGTACAGTTTCGGCTGGGTCGTCACACCGCCCCATCCAATCTTCGGCTTTCAGCCGTTCGCCTCTGCGGGCGCAGGTACCAACCAGTTCAAGCCGACTGCCGGCGGCGGCAATGGAGCCCCACATCAATTTCGCGCCACCTACTACTACAACGTCGGACTGCAGAAAGAGATCCTAAACAGTAGCTTCGGCATCCGCGTGGCGTTCCGCGAAACCTTCTACCTCGCGCCTGACTTCGGCCAGAACTATCTGACCATCCTGAAGCACACGACCACGATTCAGCCGAACGCCGGTTTCTACTACCGCTTCTAGTTGTCATCGCAGCAAGGATCCTATGAGCCGCCTTCTCGACGACGACCAAGACGATCTTCCCGGACGTGAGCGGGAGCTGACACTCAGTACCGGCGCGATTCTCGCCATCTTCCTCGGGCTGGTGCTGCTCTGCGCCGTTTTCTTCGGCTTCGGCTACAACCTCGGCCGCAAATCGACGGCCGTCTCCAATGCACCGCTGCCCGCGGCGACGAACAACGCGGAGCCTGAGGACACAGGGAGTTCCAGCTTCGATAGCTTTAAGCCGTCTCCAAATTCGCCTTCCGCACCGTCGTCCACAACAGCCGTGTCGACTACAACTTCCCCGGCTCCAACACCGGCGGTCGTGACGAGCGCACCCGCGAACGCCGAGACGCGACCCGCGGCGGTACCGGTTCATACTGCGCCTGCGCCGGCACCTGCGCGGCCGGTTCCACCCGCGGCGAATGCGCCCGTTCCGGTGCATGCTTCGCAACCACCATCACCGGCCACAACGCCCGGCGGCGCCTTCGTAGTGCAGATCGCCGCGATCTCAGGAACCCATAAGGATGATGCCGACCTGCTGGTGAATGCTCTGCACAGCAAGGGCTATCAAGTCTCTGAGCGGACAGAAGCACAGGACAAGCTGATTCATATTCAGGTCGGTCCCTTCGCGACGAAGGCTGATGCGGAGGCGATGCGTGAGCGGCTCATCGTCGACGGTTACAACGCGATCGTCAAATAGCCTTGCTTTGCGTATTTTTCAATAGCTCTACTTTGCCTATGCTTCGACCGAGCGCCTGCGCTTGAGCTCTTCCTCCATCGCAGTACGCACGCGCTCCATCAGATCTTCGCGCGATGCTGAGTCTTGCGGACGAATCGGCTCGAGAAATCGGATGTAGGCTTCGCCCGGCGTGATGCGCTGACTTCCCTTCGGCATCATCCGTTCCGTTCCGCTGATAACAACGGGAATAATCGGTGCGCCTGTTCCCTCGGCGAGGAAGAATGCGCCTTTCTTGAACGGCAGCAATCTTCCATCGGGGGAACGAGTCCCTTCAGGAAAGACTGTGATGTGCAGCCCGCTGTTGAGTGCGTCCGCCGCAGCGTCGACGCTCTGCTTTGCCTCTTCGCGGGAGTGGCCGCGAGACACCGGGACGAACCTACCCATGCGCATCGCAGTCCCGAGCAGAGGAATCTTCATCAGTTTCTTTTTGAGAAAAACGCTCGTCATCCCGGGAATCAACGGTAATAAGATCGGCGGATCCAGATTCGACACATGGTTGCTGAGAAAGAGATAGCTCACGCCGGGCTGCACGTTCTCCAGGCCTTCGACGCGCACGCGGATGCCCGCCGCCTTGACGCCGAGCGCGGTGATCTTCATCCCCCAGCTGTACATTGTGCGGAAGTCCTTGCGTAACGCGGACCATGGGATCCCGATGAGTGCAGCGGGCACACCAAGAACGAGATACACGATCAGCATCCGAAGCACAGCAAACATATAGAGAAAGGATATCGTGCGCGAATGTGCGCGAGTAGTTGCTGCTAGCCGTCTCGGCGACGCTCGAGGTGCGAACCTGTCTCGATGGCTTTCGGCAGCTTCTCGTAGATTCCTCCGAACCCGCCGTTCGAGAGAATCGCAATGACATCACCGTAGCGCACACGCGGGACGATCTCACTGACGATCGCATCGGCGTCTGCGCGCAATACCGCGGGAACTCCGCGCGCGACGAGAGCCTCGACAACGTGGCTGGGCTCGAGACGTTCGAGGACAGGGATGGCGTCGCTCTTGAAGACGCCGGCTAGCACGACATCGTCTGCGAGCGAGAGGCTCTCGACGAGCTCACGCTCGAAGACGTTTCTGCGCAGCGTGTTGGATCGCGGCTCGAGCACGGCCCACAGCCTGCGTCCTGAGTACGCGGCGCGAAGAGCGCGAAGTGTCTCGCGAATCGCCGTTGGATGATGCGCAAAGTCGTCGATGACGGTGACGCCGGCGACCTCCGCGCGGACCTCGAGACGGCGCTTCACGCTTTTGAAGCTTGCAATTGCGGCTTCGATCGCTTCAACAGGAACGCCTTGCCCCGCGGCGAGAGCCGCTGCTGCGGTTGCGTTGAGAGCGTTGTGTTCGCCAGCCATCGGCAGGCGGAACCGCGCGAACTCTTGTCCGCCGCGCAGCAGCTTCCAGCTGGTCGAAGCCCCCTCCTGGCGCAGGTCGACAGCGTGCCAGTAAGAATCTTCCAGAAAGCCGTAGCGCTCGACCTTACAGAAGGCGCGTGTGGCGCACTCGGTGACGTTTTCGCTCGCGTCAAAGGCGACGAGGCGACCGCGGCGCGGGATAAGGTTGACCATGCGTTTGAATGCAGTCTTCACGGCTTCAAGATCAGCGTAGATGTCGGCGTGATCGAACTCCACGTGAGTGAGGATTGCAGCGTCAGGAAAGTAGTGGAGAAATTTTGGCCCCTTGTCGAAGAAGGCGGTGTCGTACTCGTCGCCTTCAAGGATGAAAGGACGTGTGCCATCCTGCACGTGGAAGCTGGTGCCGAAGTTTTCAGCGACGCCGCCAATGAGGAATGATGGCTTCCAACGGGCTGCGTCGTCGCCTTGCATGCGGGATGCCGTCTCGAAGATCCACGCGAGCATGCTTGTAGTGGTGGTCTTGCCGTGCGTGCCGCAGACGACAAAACGCTCGCGCCCCTGCAGGAATTCGTCGTGAATGAGCGCGGCCATGGAGGTCATCGGGATGCGCTCGTCAAGGACGACTTCGAGCTCCTTGTTGCCACGCGAGATCGCATTACCGACGACGACGAGGTCCGGACGTGGCTCGAGATTCTTCCCGGCGTACGGTTCCATGATGGGAATGCCCATCGCGCGCAGTTGATCGCTCATCGGCGGATAGGCTGCGGTGTCGGAGCCGGTGACGCGATGGCCTTGCGCGCGCAGCATGCCCGCCAGCGACGCCATCGCTGTCCCGCAGATCCCAATCAGATGTACATGCTTTGCGCTGCTCACGAAATTTCCTCCACGGTGTCGCCGTTCATACTCACCCACGCGCCCAGCGGCACCGAGCGGTTCTGGCCCACCACGTGGCCACTGCGCAGACCGATCGCGACCGGACCGACGAAATCCTCGAGTGCATGCAGGCACGCCGCTTCGAGAAGCGGCATCTCGTCGGGCTTCACGTTCGCTGTCATGTCACCGAGTACGATGCCGCGCACATGCTTCAGCATCCCGGCGGCTCGCAGATGTTGCAGCATGCGATCCCATTGGTATGGCTTGGTGCCGATGTCTTCGAGAAAGAGTATGGCCGGCTCGCCGATACGCAACGCCCATGGCGTGCCGAGGCCCTCAGTGAGAATCGAGAGGCATCCGCCGAGCAGACGGCCTTCGGCCTCGCCGCCGCGCAGACAGCGAAGGCCATCCTGCGAGCCGACGATCCACTTCGACTTCGCCTCAACTGCGGCGTGCCAGGTTGCGCGGTGCACGCCGTCCATGTTTGACCAGTCAGCCGCCACCATTGGCGCATAGAAGGTCATCATGCGGAGCTCATTCCACAGCCAAACGTGCAGTGAAGTGTGGTCGCTATATCCGACAAAGACCTTTGGGTTCGCGCGAATGAGCCGCATGTCGAGCCGCGGCAACAACTCGGCGGAGCCCCATCCGCCTCGCGTGCAAAGCAGACCCTCGATCTCTGCATTGCCGAACGCTGCGTGCAAATCACTGAGGCGTTCCTCCGCCGTTCCCGCGTAGTAGAGTGGGCCGCGCGCGAGCGCATGTGGCATCAGCAGCGGCTTGTAGCCGTAGTGATGCAGCCGATCGATCCCCTTCTCCACGAGCTCCGGCTTGGCGGCCGATGCGGGTGAGAGCACGGCGACACCGCTTCCATCACTCAACCGCGGACGCAGGACCTCACGCAAACTCCACCTCACCGCGGCAGATCACCTCAGCAGGCCCGGTCAACAGCATCTCCTTGTCATCCGCGGACCAGACCACGCGCTGACGTCCACCGATCGATGTCGCGCCCAGTTCGCGCTCGACTCCTTGCAATACGATCGCAGCCGCTGATGACGCGCATGTTCCCGTGCCCGAAGAATGTGTGGGGCCAACGCCTCGTTCATAGATACGGAACTCGATCTCATTCGGGGTGAGGACGCGCACAAACTCTACGTTCGTGCCGAAGCGGAAGAGCGGGTCGATGCTGATCTTCGCGCCGAGCTCCTGCCAGCTCAAGCCATGGCTGCCGAAGTCATTGCCCTGCGCAAACGTGACGAAGTGTGGATTGCCGACGTTCACCATGGCGCCATCGATCGCGCCGGCCACGCCTGAAATCTCAATAGCGCGCGGCATCACACGGGGCACACCCATGCCGCTCTCGATCCACCATGTTGCACCGTCGCGGTTGAGCACTCGGCAGGTACGGACGCCGCCGTGCGTCCCGAAGGTCATCTCCGTTCGGCCTTCGCTTTGAGCGAGCCATGCAGCTACGCAGCGTGTTCCATTGCCGCTCAGCTCAGCTTCGCTCCCGTCGGCGTTGAAGAGCCGCAGAAAGAACGTCCCGTCGGGCTTGCGCTCCAGAAACTCGATCCCGTCAGCGCCCACACCCGTGTTCCGCTCACACAACCTTTTCGCGAGTGCAGAGTGTTTGCCTGCAGCCGTGCTCTCTTCGATCACGAGGAAGTCGTTGCCGCATGCGTGAGCTTTCACAAATTGCAGCGAACTCACTCCGCCTCCACGTCAGGAAATGAGACGACTTGGTCGGTTGCGTCGCTTTCCCGGAGCTGCTCCAACACGGCTCGGTGTTCGTGCCTCGTCGCAATTACGGAAAAGGTCACCCGCTCTATTCCCGCGATGTTGTCGCGATCCAAAACCTGAAGTCGTTGCCCGGAAGCGTCCATCACCTTCAGGATCGCAGTCAGCATGCGCAACCTGGCTGCCTCAATCCCCTGCGCCAATGCGTTTGCGCGCTCCGAGCCCACGGATTCCTTGCTCAGCGTCGACCCCACATTCGCCCGCACCTCATAGAGCCTCGAGTAGCGCTTCCAACTCAGCTTTGACTCCATGAAGCCGACAGCCCACAGTGCGATAAGCAACAAGCTCGTCGCAATCACGGCTCCCACATACATTCCGGCGCCACAAGTCATGCCGATGGCCGCCACCACGAAGACCGTTGCCGCGCTGGTCAATCCAAGCACCCGGCTTTTCGTGTGCAGGATGAGCCCTGCACCGAGAAAGCCGATGCCCTGGACGATGTTGGATGCTACCTGCCCTTTATTGGGCGTGGAGTCGCCGGCGAGCACTTCGCTCATGATCGTGAACAGTGCCGCGCCCATGCAGATGAGCATGTTGGTTCGGAGGCCTGAGTCTTTGTGCCTCCACTCGCGCTCCAGCCCAACTAGACCGCCGAGCGCAGAGGCAACCAAGAGCCGTCGCCAGACTGCCCCCGAAAGGAGCACCTGATTGAGAAAATTTACGTGTGTTGCGCCGCCTTGCACCGAGCCAGAATACTACTAAGCCGCCAGCCAGCACCTACCCTGCACCCTCGGTGACACCCCACATTCGGAGCAAAAAACACCCGTGCCGCATGACACGGCACGGGTACACTCTCACCGTGAAACTTAGGCGACCGGGGCCGCTACGTTGATCTGTTCGGAGAGTTCGGTCAGCACCTTGTCGGCGTGTTTCTCCTCATCCAGCGTCTTGTCGAGCAGGGCAGCATGCTCCGCTTCGCCCAAGATGATCGCTAAATTACGGAGGGTCCCGTAGATTGCGATTTCGTGGTGCTCGACCTGGTTGCCGGCGGCGATCAAGACGACGTCGCGGAGTGTCTGGTCCTTAGTGTCCTTAGCAGCCGAACTGCCCTCGCTGATTAACGCTGACGTCACCTTACACTTCATCGTGCCGGCCTCGCCTTCGTTCTCCCGCAACATCCGTTCCAGGCGTGCGACGTGCTCCTTGGACTCTGCAAGGTGAGTACGAAATGCGCTCTTCAGTTCGCTGTTGGTGGAATCGTCTATCATCGCTGGCAGACCGTCGTTGACGATCTGGCGCTCGCTGTCCAACGACCGCTGCAACATCGTCTTATACAGCTCGCGAAGGTTATTCATATCTGGCGTAAACAAGCCCATAATTTCTCCTCTCGGCGCAAGAAGGGGCATTCGCCCCTGACTCAGAGAGCGCCGTTACTCTGCATTCGGTTGTCGTTGCGTACCGGCCAACTTGCGGCGCCGGCCCTTGGCGCCTCTGACTCGCGCCAACACACCATGAGATGCCCATTCGCTCTACGGCGTGGTTTGCCCGGTCCAATCTTCCGATTGATAAACCTTCGCACAGGGCTGGCCGCTGGTACAGATGACCTCAAGCTCTTTGAGGCCTTCGGGATGCGCGACGACCGCCTTTGCAACCGGGTCCCCGACCATCGCAATCACAAACGCCGCGTGGTGTGCTGGGTCGGCAAGAGCTTGCTCCCAGGCAACCTCATCGTCCTCGCTGATCATTGTCTTCAGTGGGCGACCGGCGGTCTGCACCACACCCACATGGGCCGTCGTCGACATCAACACAGGCGCCTGCAGGGGGAACGCCTCAAGAGCCGCGGCAACCGCATGCTCGAACGGAATACGCGTCGTTGAGTTGACCATGCCTTCTTTCAGCACAAGCGGAATGCGGTACATCATCGCAATGCAGTTGGCGACGCAGAGAAGCATTGCAACGGGCTGCCAGAACCGCGCGCCGACACGCGCCCACCCTACGGTCTGCGTTCGCAGCCAGAGATCGAGTCGCTCGCCCGCGAACGCACCGTATAGTGCGAGGGCCGGCAGCATCTCCATGCCATAACGTGCGTTGTAGTATGAGTGCGGCCAGAGCTGCGGAATGAAAATGGGCACCGAACCGTAGGCCACTGAGTAGATATAGAACGGCAACGGCAGCCAAAGCAGCCAGAGGCCGGACTCAGCGCGCGCACGGGCTGCAACTTCGGCGCGTCGTCTCCATTGCAGCCACGCGCCATAGAGTGCAGCGGCCATCAGGGCGAAGCCTGTCTCCCACACTGCCGCGTCGATCTGCGCGGTGCGTGTGTAGAACAACAGAGCCCAGGCAGGATTGTGCCATCCGCGGTAGTGCTGTCCTGGGGGCGCCGTTCTACGTTCAATTGCCGCCGCAGAATAAGGTCCGCGCACAAAGTCCAGCCAGTCGCCCTTGAAGTGCGCGTTGTACCAGAACCAGAAGAACGGGCCTGCGAGGCACAACAGTGTGAAGATGATGAACGGAGTCCGCAGGCGATACAACAAGCCGCTGCGCCACAGCTCCCAAGCGATCCAGCACCAGACGACAGCGCCGATGATCCAGCCGTCGTAGCGCGTCATCACCTGGCTGATGATGAGCACGCCTGCCGCGATCATGCCCACTCCTGCGCTGTGGGCTCGGCCGCTGCGGATCGCAGCGACGGTCTCGGAAGCCGCAACGACAGTCCATACCAGCAAGCAGAGGAACAGTCCCTCCGTCATCGCCGTGGTTGCGAGGTACAGAAGGTTGGGGTTCAGCGCGTAGAAGGTCGTGGCAACGAGCGCCCAGCGCGGCCGCATGATTCTACGCCCAAGCCGCCACACGCCGGCAACGCTCAGAGCGAAGCTCAATAGCGACATCGGCACAGCGGCGAAGCCTGTCTGCCACATCTGCATGTTTCCGATGAACGGCAACATCAACACATGCGGCAGCGGAAGCCACACACCGCCAAGTTGCGCGATGCCGGGGTAGTGCGCGTCGACAATGCGGCGTGCGATGCCGAGGTGCGCGACGGCATCGCCGTAGAGCAGGAGATAACCCTTCGAGTAACAGACCAGTAGCGCAAAGAAGCCCAGCACTACGCCCGCGGCGGTGAACGGAAATACCTCATCGCGCGTTGCTGCTGAGATCTTCTCTGGGTCCCACGGCGGAGGCGACGCCGTCCGCCCGCGGGGCCGCGTCACCGTCTTCGATCCGCTCGACTTCTTCATTGAACTCGGCACCCGTGGCGCTCCTGTGCAGCGGCGCTAGAGATGCGACAGCTCGCGCAGGTGCTCGATGCGCTCGTCGACATCCGCCCTCGTCGTACCCTGCAGTCGCTCCGTGCCGAAACGCTCTACGGCGAACGAGCCCATGGCGCTACCGTAGAACATTGCGCGGCGAAAGATCTCCGGCGTGAGCTTGCCCTGTGACGCAACGTAACCGTAGAAACCGCCAGCGAACGAATCGCCTGCACCTGTCGGGTCGACGACCTCGTGCAACGGGAGTCCGGGCGCACGGAATGGCCGCCGCTTCACGCCGTCACTGAAGCTGCGGTCGCTGAAGTAGGCCGTCGCGCCGTACTCACCGTGCTTCACGATGAGCGACTTCGGCCCGAGCGCCATGACCGCCTCCGCCGCCCGCAGACCGTTCGACTCTCCGCTGAGCATCTGCGCCTCTTTGTCATTAATCAGCAGCACGTCGAGCTCTCGAAGCACCTTCAGCAGATTCTCGCGATGCGCATTGATCCAGTAGTTCATCGTATCGCCGGCGACCATCGCGACCTTCGGCATATGTGCGCGGACTCGCGCCTGCAGAACAGGATCGATGTTTGCGAGGAAGAGGAACTCGGAATCCTCATACTCCGTCGGAATTTTCGGCTCGAATTCTGCGAATACGTTCAGATCGGTTGCCAGAGTGTCCGCCTCATTGAGGTCGCGAAGGTACTCTCCCTTCCAGTGGAAGCTCTTACCCGCCGCACGCTCGATGCCCTTGGTGTCGACCCCCTTCTTCGTCAGGACGCCTTCGTGTTCGGGCAAAAAGTCTTCGCCCACCACGCCCACAACACGCACTTTCGTGAAGTGACTTGCGGACAGGGCAAAGTGAGTTGCCGCTCCACCCAGCACGCGCTCACGCCTGCCACTCGGCGTCTCCAGTGAATCAAACGCCACAGAACCTACTACCAGTATCGACATTCAGTCTCCGCTTTTACCTTTAGGTCTTTTCTACCAGTACTTCCCGAACAGCACATTCAGCTTCTTCTTCGTCTCGGCCGGGATCACTTTGCGATCGGTCATGATCGCGAACTTCGCCGCGGTCTGCGCGGGGCTCGCGCTGAGATCCTTCGGCATCAACCGCACCGCAGCCTTCACCACCTTCTGCGCGTTGCCGCTGTTCTGGTGCATCACGGCGATCACTTGCTCGACGGTGACATCGTCGTGCCCTTCATACCAGCAGTCGTAGTCCGTCACCATCGCCAGCGTCGCATAGCTGATCTCTGCCTCGCGCGCCAGCTTCGCCTCCTGCAGATTCGTCATGCCGATGATGTCCGCGCCCCATGAGCGATATAGGTTCGACTCCGCTCGCGTCGAGAACTGCGGGCCTTCCATGCACACGTACGTGCCGCCGTGTTTGCCCACGACGCCAATCTCTTCACACGCCTTCACAAACGTGTCAACAACGATCGGGCACACCGGGTCGCCAAACGCTACGTGCCCCACAACACCATCGCCAAAGAACGTCGACTGTCGCGCAAAGGTGCGGTCGATGAACTGGTCCGGCACGATGAAGTCAGTCGGCTTGTGCTCCTTCTTCAGACTGCCCACAGCGCTCACACTCAAGATGCTGGTCACGCCGAGTTTCTTCATCGCATAGATGTTCGCGCGAAAGTTCAGTTCGCTCGGCAGAATGCGATGACCCTTTCCATGCCGCGCAAGGAACGCCACATCGCGCCCCTCAAGTTTGCCCAACAGAAATACCTCGCTCGGATCTCCGAACGGCGTCTCAATCTTCTCTTCTCGAACGTCGGTCAGCCCTTCCATTGCATACAACCCGCTGCCGCCGATAATCCCAATCTCCGCCTTCGACAAACGCATCTCCCGGTCTGCAAAAATCCATGCAGACACACAAGAACCAGTATATCGTTCAGTGGCCGGCGCCTTTACTTCAGCCCGAGGTCGTTGCAAATCTTCGCAACTCTCTGCTTCACCTCATTCGGCATCTCCAGCATCGCGGGCCAAGGCCGCATGAAGCCCTCCGCCGCCCACTTCCGCGTTGCGTCAATGCCCATCTTGCTTCCGAAATTCGGCATACGGCTCGCATGATCCAGTGAGTCCACTGGTCCCAGCGTGAACTGTATGTCTCGCTCAGGGTCGATATTGTTTGCGACCCGCAAAGTCACCTCGCGCAGATCATCTACATCGCAGTCTTCGTCGACGACGATGATGCACTTCGTGAACATTGCCTGCCCCATCGCCCATATGCCGTTCATCACCTTGCGTGCATGACCTGCATAGCTCTTGCGGATCGACACAATCATCAGATTGTGAAACACAGCCTCCGGCGGCAGGTTGACATCGACTATCTCCGGTAATGTCAGCTTCATCAGCGGCAGGAAGATTCGTTCGACTGCCTTGCCCATCCACGCATCCTCCATCGGAGGCTTGCCTACGATCGTCGCCGCATAGATCGGATTCTTCCGGTGCGTAATGCAAGTGATGTGAAACACCGGGTACTCTTCCTGCATCGTGTAGAAGCCCGTGTGGTCGCCGAACGGTCCCTCCGTTCGCAGTTCGCCGAGCTCCACATAACCCTCAAGCACGATCTCCGCCGTCGCCGGCACCTCGAGATCGACCGTCTCGCACTTCACTATCTCGACGGCCTTGCCGCGCAGAAAGCCCGCGATCAGATACTCCTCAACATCGGGCGGAGCCGGCACAATCGCCGAGAAGGTCACCGCAGGATCGGTTCCGATCGCAACCGCAACCTCCATCCGCTCACCGCGAATCTTTGCCACCACATGTTGCGGCACACCGTTCACATCTACCGCTGCGGTTGTCCCGCCTGCAGTGCGCGCCATCACATCCACGGCGCCCACCACATCCTCCGCAGTCGCGCGTAGACGGTCGCGGAGATGCTCTGCAGCAACCTTCTGCCGTTGCCAGTGCATGCCCGTCGTCTTGCCGTCGTAGACCTGCATGCGATACATCCCGACATTCCGCTTCCCGCTGCGCGGATCCTTCGTCACGACACACGGCAGCGTGATGAACGGGCCGCCATCGCCCGGCCATGTCGTCAGCACGGGAAACTTCAGCACATCAACGTCCTCGCCGCGCAGCACAACCTCCTTGCACGGCGCACGTTTCGAGTCCACAACCTTCGGAAAGTATGAGCTCACCTCCGCGAGCATCGGCAGCATCTTCAGCTTGTCCATCAGACTCGTAGGCGGCACCGGATGCAGCAGTGCTTCGATGCGCTTCGCCACATCGTCCAGCGAGTCAGCACCGAGCGCCATGCGCATCCTGCGCTCGCTGCCAAACTGGTTCATTAGCACGCGCGCGCCCTTGTAGCCCTCGACGTTTTCAAACAGCAGCGCCGGTCCGTTACTCTTGACGGCGCGGTCGGCTACCTCGGCCATTTCCAGCCGCGGAGACAGCTCCGCCTTCACACGCTTCAGTTCACCAGCGCGCTCCAGCCCCTCCACCCAATCCCGCAAACTCTCGTACGCCACGCAAGTCTCCTCAAAACATTCTCGCCCACCGGTAGCTTCAGTGCAGATTGATTCGCACCGCTTCGACTAATCCGACACGATAAAACGCTCTGGCCGCCATCCAGGGCAGCGTGCAAGTAACGCAAACCAGCACGAATGCAGCAGCCGGCAATAATCGCTCTCGCCATTGCTTGCTCCCGGTGCGTGAACCGCGCCAACTCGTCACCAGCAACATCATCGCCGGCAGCACCGGCAGCCAGTACCGCGGCTGAACACCATACACCGTACGTAGCCCCGGCGGCGTCCAGATCACGTACTCGGCTGCCGAAATCGCGACCAGCGGCACTGCGACAGCAATCAACATCAACGCTTTAGCGCGCCAGCTCTGGACGCCAATTCCAGGCGCCCGCCACGCCACCACCAGCAGACACACACTCAGCACGAGCGCCGCTCCATGATGCGGCAGCAGATCATTCCACCCCACTACATACAGCCCGCGATGCACAAAGTCCCAGGCTGCCTCGACCGTTCCCCTTCCGACTGCAAGCGCAGCGGCCATCGGATGCTCTCGCAGAAAAGCCATCTGCCGAGCGGGATCGGCTTCGTCCGCGGTATCCATTCCAAAGCGTGCGACCACTCGCCACCACGACACGCAGGCTGCGGCAACAACTGCGAAGGCGACCGCAGGCCTCTTCCATCGCTCCCAGCGTCGCGTTCCCAATTCAGCAGCCGGCACAAACACCAACAGCGCCAATGCCACATACGGCGGCTTTGCCATCGCGCAGAGCGTGAATGGCACCGTCGCTGCAATCAATTCCGGGCGCTCCAACTCACGGCGCTCGCTAAGCGCCCTCCATACCACTGCCACTCCCAAAGCCGCCATCGGCAGCATCAGCGCATCCTGCGAGCCCGTCGCCTGCAGGAACAGAGCGCTTGGCAACAACAGTGCCGCCAGCAGACTCCACGCTCCCGTCGCAGACCATCGCAGTGCCAACCACCCTACCAACACCGCCATCAACGCAGTCAGCCAACGCACCAGACGCAGGCTCGCGAAGATCGTCAGCTTCGCCTCCTGCGCAAATCTCCATCCCACAATCGCCGGCGCATATAGCCCCGGCGGATAGGTGGCTGTGTTTCCGAACCCCACAAACCTCTTCTGGCCCGACCACCTCACACCTGCCCACTTTGCCTGCGACGCCGCTGTCACCGGCCCATAGGCTCTGTCATGAAAGTCCGCGCTTTGCTTCTCCCATCGCATGCGGATCGAATCCATGCCATCCATCGCCTGCAGAGCGCCGGTATCCACCTCCGCTCCCGGTTCATCTGTTCCCATCGTCGGCAGAAGATTGCGCTGCAGCAGCGCCAGTGCGCGCAACGACTGACTCGGCTCATCCGGCCCGAAGAACGGAGCCGTAACCCAGCACATCACCGTCGTCAGAACGAGCGCGAACACCAGGTAGAACGCAGGCAACCTCCGCTGCAGCCGCTCCACACTGCCCA
>Ga0209169_10001224_pt1 | contig 15546 bp, 15 predicted proteins | sample HubBroMetageWRM4_FD_188346 | JGI IMG/M metagenome (GOLD analysis project Ga0209169, IMG submission 188346) | Warmed soil microbial communities from the Hubbard Brook experimental Forest, New Hampshire - Hubbard Brook CCASE Soil Metagenome WRM 4... | ecosystem: Environmental > Terrestrial > Soil... | reverse complement strand
CTGCCCAAGTTTTCTTTTCTGCTGCTGGCTGCAGCCACAGCTTTTCTGGCCTGGCGCGCGCCGAAAATTTCCGCCGAATCGCCGTCGGGGCTGGCGGGCGCAGAGAAAGATAAAGACAAAGAGAAAGACAAAGACAAGAAGTCCGCGAAAGACTCCGTCGAAGAGCTGCTCAAACTGGACGAGCTTGCGCTTGAAGTCGGCTACGGACTGGTGCCGCTGGTCGATCAGAATCAGGGTGGCCAGCTGCTGGCGCGGGTCAAGGCGCTGCGCCAGAATCTCGCCCAGCAGCTCGGATTCATCGTCCCGCCGGTACATATCACCGACAACGTGCGCCTCAAGCCGCGCGAGTATGTCATTGCCCTGCGCGGCGTCGAAATCGCCCGCTGGGAGATGCTGCAGGACCACATGATGGCGATCAGCTCGGAAGGCACGCCGCGGCCGCTGGCGGGTACGCCAACCAAAGAGCCGGCCTTTGGCGTGGCCGCCGTCTGGATTCCCGCAGCCCTGCAGAATCAGGCGCTCGCCTCCGGCTATGCCGTTGTCGATCAGACTTCGGTACTGGCCACGCACCTGGCGGAAGTGGTCAAGCAGCATGCCTACGAGTTGCTGAGCCGCCACGAGGTCAAGCGCTTGCTCGATCGCCTGGCGGAAAGCCATCCCAAGCTGGTCGAAGAGTTAGTCCCAAAGGTGCTCAGCCTGGGAGAAGTGCAGAAAGTCCTGCAGCAGTTGTTGCGGGAACAGGTTTCGATCCGCGACCTGCCCACAATCCTCGAAGCCCTGCTCGATATGACTGCTTCAACCAAGAATCCGATCGCGCTGGTGGAAAGCGTGCGCCAGTCGCTGGGACGGGCCCTGGTGCGCCCGCTGCTTTCCGAAGGTGGAGGCCTGCGCGTGGTTACACTCGATCACGCTCTGGAAGAAGAACTCGGCCGCGCCTTCACCGGGCAGTCCTCCGCGCCCGCCTCCACCCTGCAGCCTCCCTTTGCCCGCCGCATTCTCGAGGGCATGCGCAAGCTGGCCGGCGATCAGATCGGCGTGGCTGCTCCCGTGCTGATGTGCGCGACGCCGGCGCGCTACTACCTAAAGCGCCTGCTGGAGCCCTTTCTGCCCAAGGTGGTCGTGCTCTCTCCGCTCGAAATTCCTCCCGTGGTCGAAGTGCAGTCGGTGGGGGTGCTGCGATGAAGCGCGGCGTTTTTCAATGCAATCAAGTCGGAAAGAAAAAAGATCAGCAAGTTTTTTCGGAGTGAATTCGCCGAAGTGAGAACCTCATGAGCAAGAACACCGCGCAAGCCTACACCGTATGGCAGGACAGCGACGAGCGCGAGCGCATCCTGCTCGAACAACTGCCGCAAGTCCGCTATCTGGCGCGTCGCATTCACGAGCGTCTGCCGCGCCATGTTCCGCTCGAAGACCTGATCCACGCCGGCGTCGTCGGGTTGATCGATGCGCTCAACAAGTTCGACCGCTCCAAGCACGTGCAGTTTGGCTCGTACGCCAAATTCCGCATCCGGGGCGCCATCCTCGACAGCCTGCGCGAAATGGACTGGGGCCCGCGCGACCTGCGCCGGAAGGCGCGCAAGGTCGAAGAAGCCCACCGCAAGCTCAGCCTCGAACTGAGCCGCGCGCCCACGGAAAACGAAGTGGCCGCCGAACTCGGCCTCGCCTTGAAGGACTTTCAGCACCTGCTCGGCGAACTCGACTCGCTCGAAGTCGGCAGCCTGCACGTCGAGTCTCCGTGGGACGGCAAAGATGAAGATCTCTGCGACTACCTGCCCAACGCGCCCGAGGATACGCCGTTTTTCCGCTGCCTGCGTTCGGAGATGAAAGAGCTGCTGGCCCGCGTCATCTCCGAGTTGCCGCAAAAAGAGCAGCAGGTGCTGGCGCTCTATTACTTCGAAGAGCTGACCATGAAGGAAGTCGGGGCCGCGCTGGGCATCGGAGAATCGCGTGTGTCGCAGATTCACTCGCTGGCCGTGGTGCGGCTGCGCTCGCGTCTGGAAGAAATGATGAGTGCCGGAGGCGGCAAGGCCCGCGCTGCGGCGCTGGGCGGTGACTGAAAAACGGAATAACAAATTCATGAGGTAGAGATTTTTTATGGAGAAGGTCCTGAATCAGGAAGAAATCGACACCAAAGCCGGCGTCGCCCGCAGGGGCGCTGGTCCCGACGCCGACATCGGAGGTGTTGCCGCTCCCGTGGTTGAACTCTGGGATGTGCGCCGTTCCAACCGGATCGGGCGCGAGCAATTGCAGGCGATCACGCAACTGCACGAAAGTTTTGCCCGCAGCCTGACTCACTCCCTGGCGGCGTACTTGCGCGTAGTGTTCTCGGCGGTGCTGGTTTCTGCCGAGCACCTCACCTTTCACGAATTCTTGCAGAGAATTCCGGAGACCACCTATCTGGCGTCCTGCCGCCTCGATCCCATGGACTTGAACGCCGCGCTGCAGCTCGACTTGAAGGTGGCATTTCCCATCATTGACCTGCTTCTGGGCGGCGCGGGTACGGCTCTTGCCGAGACCCGGCAAATGACGGAGATCGAAGAGCAGATCCTCGACAGCATCGCCCGCATTATCTGCCGCGAACTCGGCAAAGCATGGGAGGCTCTGGCGCTGCAAGTTGTTTTCGACGAGCGGTTGGAGTCCGGGATGGCCCAGCGCCTCATGCCTCCCGAGGAAAAGGTGCTCTCACTGCGCTTTGAGGTCACTATGCCGGACGTGCGCGGTGGGTTGAATCTGGCGGTGCCGGTGGTGGTGTCGAATGCTCTGTTGCGCAAACTTGCCGCCGACTGGAGTCATCGCGGGCCGCGCGGCGCCGGAGATGCGCGGCGGCGCCTAATGGCGCGCCTGCTCGATGCGTCTTTTGAGGCAGAGCTGGGAGCGAAAGATGTCCGCGTGCCGGTGCATGCCTTGGCTGGAATCGCCCCGGGAAACGTTCTTTCCTTTCAGCGCAGCGCCGCCGAGCCGGCTTCTTTGCTGATTGCTGGGTTGGAAATGTTTCAGGCAACGCCGGCCCGCCGCGGTGAGTTGCGCGCGGCGCGCGTGCTGGGACGCATCACCGAAGCGGAGGAAGATGGCTCCAGAGAATCTGGTGCCGCTGGGGAGAAATCGAAATGACGGAAGCAACCAGAGTCACACCCGATTCTTCCGGATACATCCAAGCGTGGGTCGAGAGCTTTGCCCAGGTTTTGGGACAGGCAGGCGGCGCTGCTTTCCCTTGCACTGTACTGGCGGAAGCTCCCCCCGATCTGGCCCCTGCCGCCGAAAGCGATTTGTGGATTGTGGGTGCATCTTCCGGCGGCATTCGCGGCGAAATGAGCCTGCGGATCGCCGCGCCCGCTGTCCTGCGCCTGGCGCAGATTTTCAGGGGTGAGGCTGTTGGGGCCGAGGCCGAACTCGCGCTGGAGCATCGCGAAGCGGTGATGGAGCTTCTCCGCCAGATTGCTGGCGTAGTGACGACCGCCCTCAAACCGCACTGGGGAGAAGTTCAGCTGCGGCTCGAGCCATCTCCGTCGGCTCCATCGTGGCCGGCCTCATCGACAGCATGGCTCAGCATCGGAGACGAAGAAAACCTCGTAGCGACGATCGAACTCCAGGTCAGCGCGGCCTTAGCGGCCGGGTTGCGCGCCGAGAAAATGGAAGCGGCGAAGCCAGGCGCTTCATCGCCGCAGGCGGGTCAGGTCAAACTTGATCTGCTCATGGATGTCGGGCTGGCCGTGACCTTGCGTTTTGGCAGCCGTCAACTTTTGTTGCGGGAGGTGCTCGATCTGCATCCCGGCGCCGTCGTCGATCTGGACCGGCAAGTAAAGGATCCGGTCGATCTTTTGCTGGATGGGCAATTGCTGGCGCGGGGAGAAGTCGTGGTGCTGAATGGAAACTACGGCTTGCGCATCACGGAAGTGGCTCCGCCCGGGCCAATTTAAGGGAAACACAAGTCCAAGATCTGAAGACACGCGCCAGAAATTAGCCAACGTTCTTAACGGTTATGGGAATGTCGACTCTCACATCGAGTGCATGGAATGCTCCGTGGAATCTGGCTTGGCGAAGTCTTTCGCGACGGCTTATTCCGCGCAGCCCGAGCCCAATCTGCCTTCACTTACAGGGTATCTGGCACTGGCGCGGCAAACGGCATGCGGTTCTAATCGAAGGATGCCGCTACTGCCGTGAGCAATGTCTGGAAACCGCGTTGGGCGAAAGCTTGCGACGCGTGTGCTCGGCGTCACCGCACCTGCGCGGATCGCATCGCGTGCCGTTGGGATTGCTTCTGCTTTCCCGCCAGCAATTAACGGCTGACGAGTTGCGCATCGCGCTGGAAAGCCAGCGCGCGGCCGGACGAGGCAGGATCGGAGAATGGCTGTGCGAATTCGGCTTCGTAACCCAGCGTCAAATTACTGCGGCTTTGGCGCGGCAGTGGTCGTGCCCAGTGTTGCGGCCGGAATTTTCCGCAGACACGAACGAAATGCCCCAGATTCCTTTGGCGTTGCTGCAGTCTTTCGCGATGGTTCCGGTGAGTTTTGTGCCTTCGGCCTCGACCGTGCATATCGCTTTTGCCGAAGGCATCGACTACGGCGCTCTCTATGCCATCGAACAAATGACGGGTTGCCGCACAGAACCGTGCATGGCCGATCCCGACTTTATTCGCCAGCGCCTTCAGGCTCTCGGCATACGTCGCCCGGAAACCGACGTCGTCTTTGACCGCTTGCCTGAACCATCCGACCTTTCGCGAGTCATTCGCAGTTATTCCATGCAAGTGGCAGCCACGGAAATTCGTCTGGCCGCGTGCCGCTCCCATCTGTGGGCGCGCCTGTTTCGCCGGTCCTTATCCCCACTCGATTTACTTTACGATGGCGGGGATGCTGCTGCTCCATCCCCCTCCGGTCGGTCCCGTTCTATCTAAGGATCTCTACCGCATGCAATCATCGTTATTCAATTGCTGGTTTCTCGAATTTTCCTTCCGCCTATGGTCTCGAACTCGCGGGAATAGTTTGCCGATCCCAAGCCGGCAACCCTCGGCACGATCTTCCCAGCGGATACCTTCCTAAAACTACTGTGTAAAACCGATGGCCTGGATTTTCGCGGGTTCTCCATCACTTCACGACGTTTTTAGCGTGTCCGGAAACTTTCGCCAGTTCTCATCCGCGTTGGAATGCCGCGTGCCAGCAATCTAGCCATCATGGATAGTGGCTACTATGCAGCCTGTACCGGACTCGCGGCTCAAACTCAAGCCCTGGAACTGGTCGCCAACAATTTGGCCAATCTGGGCACAACTGGATATCGCGGACAGCAAGCGACCTTTCGCTCCATCGTCGCGGGAGGGTCGATCGTCTCCGCGAATCCGCTCAATGCCGTAGTCAACAATTTCAGTGTTCTCGGCGGCAGCCGCCTCGATCTCAGTTCAGGCAGTCTGACCAAGACCGGGAATCCTCTCGATCTGGCCGTCGCCGGCAGCGGCTTTTTTGCCGTGCAATCGCCGCAGGGAGTTCGTTACACGCGCAATGGCGCATTTCACCAGACGTCCACCGGACAATTGGTGACCGATCAGAATGACGCCGTGCTCGGCCAGCAAGGCCCGATTGTCATTCCCAATGGAGCGCTCGCGGTCAGCTCCGATGGAACGATTTCGGTCGACGGCAATGTCATCGATCAGTTGCGAGTGGCGGAGTTCTCTCCCAGCACCAGCCTTCAACCCGAAGGCAGCTCGCTTTACTCCGCGCCAGAAGGGGCTGCGCTTCCTGCGGCGTCGTCCACGGTGCGGCAGGGCATGCTTGAAAGTTCCAATGTCAGCCCGGTCGAGGGCGTGGTGCAGCTGATTGAAATTCAGCGCAATGCGGAAATGATGCAGCGGGCGCTCTCGCTGTTCGATACGCAACTGGATCAGACTGCGGTCGAGGACTTGCCCAAGGTTTGACGCATTGGCAAAGCAGATTCATAAAAGCACGTTCGCCACAGCGCGTTCGACACAGTAAGAATCACGCGTAAGGAGCCCAAGATGATTCGCGCCCTCTACACCGCGGCCAGCGGCATGGCCGCGCAGGAACTCAACCTGGACAACATCGCCAACAACCTCTCCAACTCAAGTACGGTTGGCTTTCGCAGCCGGCGGCTGCAGTTTGAAGATCTCATCTACCAGAGCATGATCATGCCCGGAGCCGCGGCCACGCAGCAAACCACAGTCGTCGCCGGATTGCAGGTCGGTCTGGGCACGCGCTCCGCGGCCTCCGAAGTCATTCAGCTGCAGGGCGATTTCACGCAGACCGGCAACCCGCTCGATCTAACCATTCAGGGCCAGGGATTTTTTCAGGTGCTGCTGCCCAACGGACAAACCGCCTACACCCGCGATGGCAGCTTTCATACCGATGCCAATGGGAATCTGGTCACGCAGGACGGCGATCCGGTGCAGCCCGCGATCACGATTCCCTCGGGCGCGACTTCCATCACGGTAGGCTCTGACGGCACCATCAGCGTCACGACCGCCGGACAAACCGCGGCGCAACAGGTGGGCTCGCTGCAACTCGCCCTGTTCAATAATCCTGGCGGCCTGAATAGCACGGGCAGCAACCTGCTGCTGGCCACGACCGGATCGGGAGATCCCATTGTGGGTACGCCCGGGGGCAGCGAAGGGTTGGGATCGATTCAACAAGGTATGCTCGAGCAGTCCAACGTCAGCGTGGTCGAGGAGTTCGTCAACATGATCGTGGCGCAGCGCTCCTATGAGGCCAATTCCCGGGTCGTGAACTCGGCCGACCAGATGCTGCAGGACATCAACAATCTCGGACGGTAAAACCATCGCGAATTTGGCAGCAGCTAGAAGCTTAGAAAAATTATGAGAGCATATCTGATTTTCGCCGCAACCATTCTGATGCTTTCATGCGCGTCGGCTCGAGCGCAGCCGCCTTGCGAGGCGACGGTCGAAGCCAGAGTGGAGGTCGGCGGTGAAGATTTCACGCTGGCCAGTCTGCTTTCTCCGGATGCCTGTCCCGGACTGCGGCAAGCCGCAGCCGGAATCCGTCTCGGTGCGGCGCCACTGGCCGGAAGCGCGCGCGTACTCGAAGGAGATCAGGTGCGTGGGCAATTTGCCGAACTCAAGAAACGGATCGGCGGCGCGGCGCTCGGCTGGCCATCGTTGATCGTTCCCGAACGCATCGTGATCGAGCGCGCCGGAAAGCGGGCGTCGTGTGCCGAGATCGCGCAGAACTTGCTGGCTACGCTTCATCCTGAAACGGCTGGCCTCTCCAAGTTTTTTCAACCTCAGCTTTTCGACTCTTCGGGGGAAGCCATCGACTGCGGCGTGGGCCACCGCATCCCAACCAATGCGCCGGTGGAAGCGACGCGTTCGTCGTGGAATTCTGCCAGCGGCAGGCTGGAAATTTCGGCGCGCTGTGTTCACCTCAGCGATTGCGTTCCGTTTCTGATTCGGATTCCCGGCGGCCAGGAAATATCGAGCAAGCTGCACCTGGCAGGGAGCACGGCAACAGCGGATGCACTGGATAAGGCTATCCCGGCGGTGCATCGTGGCGACAAGGTCACGCTGATCTGGGATGGGGATGGAATTCGAGTCGCCGCCGCCGGAGTCTCGCTTGAGAACGGCGCGCCTGGACAGAATGTCCGAGTACGGCTGGCGCAGAGCGGCCGAATCATTCGCGCCGTCGTGGTCAGCGCCGGAATGCTGCGCGCCGCAGCCTGAGTGCCTCGGGGAAAAGAAAATCAGTTTCCAAAACAACGTTCTTGACGGAATACTGGACACCGAATGCGGATCGATAGAAAAACCGTGACGCGATGGGCAGCGTGCCTTATGTTTCCCTGGGCGCTGCCGCTCGCGGCCGCGGCGCAGCAGATGCCTGAGCCATCTCTCAGTCCGGGATCGCCGGCCGCTGCCACGCGGTCGACTCCCGATCCCAGTCCGGCCAACGCGGCAAAAGATCACCCCAAGGATAACGATAAGGATAAAAATAAAGAGAAAGTAAAAAAAGACGCGCTCGCCGACTACCTGCAGCGCGTGGCCGCGCGCACTCCCGATCCGGTGCCACGGACGGCCGGCAGCCTCTGGACCGACACCGGGCGCCTGGCCAACCTGGTGGCGGACTACAAAGCCTCGCGCGTCGGAGACCTCGTCACCATCAACGTCTCGCAAGCCTTGTCGGCTTCGAATAGCGGCAATGTGGCCACCAATCGCGCCTTCAACGCCAGCTCCGGAATCACCGCGTTGCCGGGAAAGCTGAAAACCAGTGGCGTCGCCAATCTCTTCTCGCCCAATTCGACGCAAGCGCTCACGGGCAAGGCGGCGGCGACCTCAGCTACCTCGCTGAGCACCACCCTGACCGGCCGCGTGGTCTCGGTGCTGCCCAACGGAACGCTGGTGGTTGAGGCTGAACGCCAGATTGTGATGGACAATGAGCGGGAAACCGTCATCCTGCGCGGCATGGTGCGGCCGGGCGATCTTGACGCCACCAATACCGTCACCTCCAATCAGGTTGGCAACCTGGAGGTGGAAGTGAAGGGCAAGGGCGTCATCAGCGAAGGCGTGCGGCCGCCGAATCCGGTTGTGAAGTGGATCCTGCGCATCGTTGGCTTTTAGAAGCGGTTATGCAGAGAGTTGAGAAAAGAGTTGCAATGAGCAGATACAAAAACTTTGCGGCACTTGCGATTCTCCTGCTGCTGGCCGGGCTCGCGGCGGGCGAGGAAAACGAGAGCCACAAAGTTTTTATCCGGGACATCGCCAGCGTGGCCGGCGTGCGCGACAATTCGTTGGTCGGCTACGGACTGGTTGTCGGACTCCGGGGCACGGGCGACAAGCAGCAGACGTATTTCACGGTGCAGACCCTGGCCAGCATGCTGGCGCGCATGGGAGTGGAGATTCCTCCGTCCGTTCTGCAATCGACGGTCCAGGTAAAAAACGTCGCCGCCGTGATGGTGACGGCCACCGTGCCGCCCTTCTCGCCGCCCGGCATGCGCCTTGACATCCTGGTGTCCTCGGTTGGCGACGCGCGCAGCCTCGAAGGGGGAACGCTGGTGCTGACCCCGCTCTATGCCGCCGATGGGCAGGTTTACGCCGCCGCCCAGGGACCGCTCGTCGTCGGAGGATACGCCGCCGGGGGAGGGGCCAACTCCAAGCAGGTGAACCATCCCACAGTGGGGCGCGTGCCCTCGGGCGGGGTCATCGAGCGCGACAGTTCGCTCGACCTGGCGAAACTTTCCGAGCTGGCCTTCGTGCTTAACGAATCCGATTTCACCACCGCGCAGCAGGTCGCCGCGGTCATCAACCGGCAGTGGGTGGCGCCGATCGCTAACGCCGTCGACGGACGCCGCATCGCGATCAACCTCTCGGCGGCAGCCTCCACTCCGGTGCCCCGCCTGCTCGCGCAAATCGAAAATCTGGAGGTCGAGGTGCGCCGCCGCGCCAAGGTGGTGGTCAACGAACGCACCGGCACAGTCGTCATGGGCCGGGACGTGCATCTGGGCGCGGTTTCGATTCTCCATGGCAGCTTTTCCGTCGAGGTCACGACGGCCTACAAGGTCTCGCAGCCCAACGTGCTCGCGGGCGGGAAAACCGAAGTCGTCCCCGAAACCAGCGTAAAAGCAACCGATACGCCGGCGCGCAATGTCGAACTGGGCGAGGGTGCGAGCGTGGAAGAACTGGTCACGCGCCTGCAGGCGATTGGAGCGACGGCTCGGGACGTGGTCTCCATCCTGCAGGCCATCAAGGCGGCGGGCGCGCTCGAGGCCGAACTCGAGGTGATCTGAGTGGTGGTGAATGGAGAGATGATGTGAGAGATCAACTGAGAGGTGATTGGATATGAGTTCCAGCTTTCAAGCCTCGCTGGCCAGCATTTCCCCGCTGCTCGCCCCTCCGAACGCTCCGAGCGGGCGCGGCCTCAAGGCGGCGCGCGAATTTGAAGCGCAGCTGATCGGCTCGCTCCTCGATTCCATGGAGAAGACCTTCGCCACGCTTCCCGGCGAAGACAGCTCCGCCGAGTCGGACAATTACAGCTTTCTTTCCACCCATGCGCTCTCGCAAGCGATTGCTGAACGAGGCGGATTCGGCATCGCCGCCCTGATCGCGCCGCACTTGACCGAAGCGCCGGTCAAAGCACGAAGGTAGGGGCAGTCTGGTGATTGGAGGCGTGGAAAAGTCGTGCCAGCGCGGCTAATGCTTTGGCCAAGTCCTGCCGATATAAGAGGATAAGAATAGACAAGCCGGAATGGCACGAAGATTTCCGGTGAGCCATTAAAGCTTTTTAATGCGCTGCCGATACTTGAATTGCATGAGCAATTCAAGTGACGGAGCCACGAAAATGAGAGTTGATCTGAATTACGGAGCGCAGTCGCTCCCACAGACCGAGCGCAGTGCAACGGAAAACGACCCTGCGAATAGCACCTCGGAAGCATCGGGGTCGAGCCAAGGGCCGGGCGTAGACCAGGCGCAGCTTTCCGGAGCCCACACGCAGGTGGCGGCGCTGGCGGCGCAGGCCGCGCAGTTGCCGGAAGTACGGGAAGAGCGGGTGCAGTCGCTGCGCCAGGCTCTACTCGGCGGCCGTTATTCAACCACGGCTACGCAGGTCGCCGGGGCCATGTTCGATCACTTGCTGGCTGGCGCTGCATGAATGCCGCGCATAAGACGAGACCAAACTTGCTTAGAACATGAAGCAGCGATTTCCAGCTCGCTCCGATTTACCGTTCAGCGAGGTTCCCCACACCTGGGAACCGGCTGCGGAAAGGGCGAGTTGCGGTCGTTCCCAGCTGTCTCTTGGTTTCGCTCTTCTGGCGCAACTGGAGGCGAGCCTTACCGCGAGCCAGCAAGCCTTGCTTTCCCGCGACCTGCCCGCGCTCGAGCGCGCCACCTGCGAGCAACGGCTGCTGGAACCGCAAATCGGCCAGTTGCGCCGCGCATTCCGCCCAGTCTCAAAGTCATCGCCGCTGGAAATTGAAGTACGCGTGACCTCCCAGCGCATACTCCACCTGGCGCGAGTGCAACTTGCCCTGTTGGCTCGTGCCCGGCGATCTCTCAGCGCCTTGGAGCAATTGCTGGCGGGTCCGGGCGCGGCCTACGCTCCACCGATGCAGACGACCGCTACTCACCGGCCGGCTCTTAGCCCGATTCTTAGAAAGAGGCGCTGAATATGTCGAGTCTGAATGCCAGCCTCGCGACCGCGCTCAGCGGCCTGACCGCCGACCAGGATGCGCTGGCTGCAACCTCCAACAACGTGGCCAATGCGAACACGCCCGGTTACTCGCGGGAAGTTCCGGTGCTCGTGACCGGCAACCCGATTATCGAAGATCCCCTCACCTTCGGCAGCGGTGTCAGCGTGCAGTCGATTGAGAGCATTCGCGATCCCATTCTCGAATCGCAGATCGCGCAGGAGACGCAAACTCAGGGCCAGCTGAACTCGCTGGTCTCAGCGCTGTCCGAGACTCAGGTCAACTTCACCAGCAGTAGCGGCGACATTGGCACCGACATTACCAACTTCTTTAGCAGCGTCAACCAGCTTTCGACGAACCCATCCGACCTTTCTCTGCGGCAAGGCGTGCTCACCGCCGCCGACAATCTGGCGACGGCCTTCAATACCACCGCGAACAACCTGACCTCGCAGGTCACAAGCCTTAACCAGAACGTTACCCAGACCGTCGGGCAGATCAATCAATTGACAACCCAGATCGCGCAGTTAAATGGGCAGATCGCGAACCTTGAGAACGTCGGGGAGAGTGCGGGCAGTTTTATCGATCAGCGCACCCAGGCCATCGATCAGCTTTCCTCGCTGGTCGATGTTTCTCAAATCCAGAGCGGCAACAACGAACTAACCTTGACCACCGCCGCGGGCACCGCGCTGGTCGCCGGACAGCAGAGCTTTCAACTTACGACCCAGCCCGTGGCTTCCGGCGCGGAAGATATTTTTTCCCAAGGCACCGACATCACTTCGACGATCGCCTCCGGACAGCTGGGCGGAATTCTCGAGGCGCGGGATCAGCAGATTCCCGCCATCCAGAACCAACTCGACACGTTAGCCGCCGGCCTCGCCAACTCCGTCAATGGAGTGCAGACCGCCGGCTACGATCTCAACGGCAACCTCGGCACCGATCTGTTCACTCCTCCTCCGACTAGCATTACCGGAGCGGCCGCCAGCCTTTCTGTGGCCATTACCGATCCTTCCCTGATCGCTGCCAGCTCTGATGGAACCGTGGGCAGCAACGGCAATGCCGATGCCATGTATGCCTTGAGTAGTCAGAACATCGTCGATGGGCAAACGCCCAACACTTATTACTCGAGCATCGTCTTCAATGTGGGCAATGCAGTTTCGAACGCTACGGCCTCGCAGACCGCGTCCGGCCTGGTACTGCAGCAATTGAACGACCAGAACTCGGCCGTTTCCGGCGTCTCGCTCGATGAAGAGGCTGCCAACATGATCCAGTACCAGCAGGCTTACGCCGCCTCCGCGCAGGTCGTCACCGCCATCAACGACATGATGTACGACGTGATCAACATGAATACGCTGACCACATAAAGGCGTGAGTCCATAAGGCGAAATCTTCCAACGGAGCCACTCCACATGCGCATCAATCCCGACATTCTGCCCGATCTTCTGGCGGCGCTGAACGATAACCAGCAACAGATCAACGACGATCTGGAACAGATTTCTTCCGGGCGAAGCGTCAACCAGCCTTCGGATAATCCAGCCGCCGCGGCTGCATTAGTCGTCAACGCCGACCAGACCTCGCAGGCCAATCAATTCCTGAGCAGCATCAGTACCGTTAGCGGCGAGCTGCAGAGCGCCGACTCGACTCTCAACTCGGTCACTACTGCCCTGCAGCAAGCCATCAGCCTGGGTGTCGAAGGCGCTAACGGCACGCTCAACGCCTCCGATCAGCAGGCCCTCGCCGTTCAAGTGCAGGGCATTCAGTCGCAACTTGTCAATCTGGCCAACCTCGCATACCAGGGCAACTACGTTTTCGCCGGAACCGCGACCTCTACTCCACCCTACGTGCTCGATTCCACGTCTTCTTCGGGCGTTACCTACCAGGGAAACTCTGGCGTGAACAGCATCACCATCGGCAATCAGTACACCGTGCAGACCAATCTGCCCGGCTCGCAATTGTTTTCTTCTTCGAGCAACAACGTTTTTCAGGCAATTCAGGACCTCATCACCGGCCTGCAGAGCGGCAACGCCACCGCTATCAGCACCGCCGTGGGAGAACTCACCAACGCCTCGAACTACATCGACCAGCAGCGCGTTTTTTATGGCAACACCATCAGCCAGTTGAACGCGCAGACCACCTATCTCAACAGCGAGACCACGCAGCTGTCCCAGCAGCAGAACACGCTGGGAGCGGCGAATATGCCGGCGGTCATTTCGAATCTGGAAAGCGCACAGGTCTCGCGGCAGGCTACTTTGGAATCGATGAGCAACACGCTACAGAATAATCTGTTCAATTATCTGAGATAAAAGCAGCACGCTTCGCCGGGACGCTTAAAGCGTTTGCCTTGACCGCCGTGCCCACTCCGCCGCCGATACCACGCGCACCCCCTCCTGCTCCAGGCGAGCGCGTTCCTGCAACAGCGAGGTGTAAATCGACGGCAGCAATACGCGCAGGTGCTCGACATTTTCTCGGTACGCCGAAAGTTCCTCTTCGAGCCGGGAATCTCGCTCTGTGGGAAGCCCGCGCAGCCGTTCGCCCGCGACCTTCAACTCCGAGAGCAGCCATGACATCTGCTGCGGACGCAGCGCGCGCTGCGGTAAACCAGGACGCGCCACCTGCGCCGAGAGATTCTCCAGCCACAAGGCCAGCCGGGAATTGGTCTCGTGCATTTGCTGCCCAAGATCTGCAGATAGAAGATCCGTGGAAACCAGATCATCAGGAATGACATCGATGGAAAGAGGCGGCATCAGGCGTTCCACTCGCTCAACGATGAGCGCTCACTCGCTGCACCGGAACCCGCTGCGCTGGAACCATGCGGCTCCCGCTGCGCAAACTCCGCACCTTCTTCGGCGCGCTCCACCTTGCGCCACGCCTCCCGCACCTGCATCAGAAATGCGATCTGCTGTTCGAGCAACGAAGCCGATTGCCGGCACTGCGCTTCAATCAGTGCTTTGCGTACGTGTGCGTAGAAGCGCTCCAGGTTCGCCGCAACCTTTCCGCCCTGATTCTTGTTGAGCGAGCTTTGCAAATGGCCGAGCACCAGCAGCGCGTGCTTGATCTCTCTTGTGCGCGCCTCAATGTCCCGTCGCGACAGCGCGGCCAGAGCCCGGCGCAGGTCTTCGATCGCCTGTTCATACAGCAGGATGACCAGCCGCACACGGCCCGCGCCCTGCACCGCGGTTTCGCAATAAGAGAATCGCGGTCTCGAAATGTCTGCTTTCGAAAATCGTGATTTTGCAAAATCTGGCTTCGACAAGTCCGGTTCCGAAAAGTCTGGGTTCATAAGAATAAGAAATGATCCATGAAGCGGCTTCGACCTACAGGCCTGACGTCAGAGTCGGCGTCGAAATTGGTGCTGTGCTTCCGCTGCTCGCCCCGCCGATGTTCAAAGTCCCCAGCGTCTCCGTGACCTGCTCCAACAGCAGCGGATAGGCTTCGAGCGATGCGTTCACCTGATCGAATTCCGTGGTTAATTGCGTCTGCTGCGCCGTAAGCTGGGTCTCGAAATTGGTGATGTTGGTTTGTAGATCCTGCTGGGTTGTACTGTTCTGCGCGAGATCGACGTTCAGCGGCCCGGTTGTGGGGTCCGTCTGATTGGTCACGTCAGTATTGAAGTTGTTGGCGAATCCGCTGTTGGATGCGTTCTGAAAAAAGCTCTGCACGGCCGCGGGATTGGTGGCAACTTCGCTGGCTAACTGGCTGGAATCGACAGTGAGCGTGCCATCGTCGTTAGTGTTGATGCCAAGCGACGCCAGGTTCGTATAGCCGCTATTGCTGTTAAGAGGCAACGCATAAGCCGCATCCGCCAGCAGGCTCGACTGCAGATCGCGCAGCGAAGTGTCGGAGCCCAGCGGGCCTTCCGTATTCGTCGAAGCGTTAATCGTGTATTGCTGGTTGATATCGCCGATCACCTGGTTATAGGCGGAGACGAAATTGTTGATGGCGTTCGTGATTTGTGTGGCATCGGGGCCGACTGCGACCTGCACCGTTTCATTCGGATCCGCGCCTGCCAGGCTCAGTGTGACTCCCGGAATCGCGCCGGTGATGGTGTTGCTCGCGCTGCTGTAGGGAACGCCATTGATCGTGAGTGATGCGTTGCTCCCGCCGGTAGGAGCATCAAAATTCAGATTGGTATTGTTGCTGGTAATCGCCAGCGCTCCGGCGCTTCCCGTCGACTGGCTGGTCAGTGCAAGGCGTGATCCGTTGGCATCGGTCACGACGCTGGCCGTTACTCCCAGGTTCTGGCTGTTGATGGAGCTGGCCAGCGTGGTGAGCGTGTCGTTGCTGCCAGCGGTAATCGCGATGGGATCGACGATGCCGCCGCTGCCCCCCACCTGCAAACCGATTTCACCGCTGGTCTGTCCGCTGGGCAAAATCGAAGCGTTGGCCCCGCCCGCGAAATCGTCGGTGTAGACGGTGCCG
>Ga0209169_10001221_pt1 | contig 15576 bp, 13 predicted proteins | sample HubBroMetageWRM4_FD_188346 | JGI IMG/M metagenome (GOLD analysis project Ga0209169, IMG submission 188346) | Warmed soil microbial communities from the Hubbard Brook experimental Forest, New Hampshire - Hubbard Brook CCASE Soil Metagenome WRM 4... | ecosystem: Environmental > Terrestrial > Soil... | reverse complement strand
CCTCGAAGTTGTGCGCGCTGACCACGGCGTCGCAGTACGGCCAGGCGGCGGCCATGCCGCCGACCTCGGGCCGGTACCGCTCGCTCTGCGTGCGCGGGTTCGCCCACACGATCCGGTACGCGACCCGGGACAGCCGGGCCATCTGCGCGCCGAGCAGCCCTGGGTCGCCGGTCTCCCATCCGTCGGAGATGATGAGCACCACCGCTCCCCTGGCCATGCCGCGGCAGCCGTAGCGGTCGTTGAACTCCTTCAGCGCGGCGCCGATGCGGGTTCCGCCGGACCAGTCGGGCGCCGCCTCGGCCGCCTTGGCCAGCATGGTGTCCGGGCTCGCCGCGGCCAGCGCTGGCGTCAGCCTGGTCAGCCTGGTGGCGAAGCTGAACACCTCGGGCCTGCTCGGCCCGCCGCGCAGCTGCCCGCCGTTGATGCAGTAAAGGAGCATCAGCAGGGCGCGGGCGTAAGGCTCCATGGAGCCCGAGATGTCGCAGAGCACGACCAGGCGGCGCGGCCGCACCCGGGGCGCCCGGCGGGCGAGCCGGATCGTCTCGCCACCGCTGCGCCTTGCCTGCCGGAGGGTGCCGCGCAGGTCCGGCCGCTTGCCGTCCCTGGCCCGCCGGTACCTGCGCGTTCGGCGCGGCGGGATGGAGAGCGCCATCTCGCGCATGAGGGTCACCAGCTGCCGGAGTTCGACCCCGGACAGCTCGTTGAAGTCGCGCCCGCGCAGTCGTTCCGCGGCCGAGGCCACCCGGTGGACGCCCGGCGCACCTGCCTCGGACGCGGGATCGTCGTCGGCAGGTGCCGAGCCCGTGTCGGCCATATGCACGCCGGGCTGCCAGCTCTCGGGACCATGCTGCGTGCCGGATGGCGACGGGCCGCCGTCCTGGTCGCCGCGCGGGGAGACGATCTGCGGCGGGGCCGTCGGCATGCCGCGCAGCGGCGGCGGCGCCACCCCGAACAACGCCGCGAACACCTGCTCAAACGTGTTCACCTGGCTGGGGTCGGACACCAGCGTGGCGAGGGCGCAGGCGTGCAGGTCGGCCACCGAGCTCGCGGCCATAACCGTCACCGCACGGGCCAGCCGCTCGCAGCGGTCGGGTCCCACCGGCAGCCCCGCGGCGTGCAGCGCCGAACCCAGTCCCGCCGCCAGCGACGCGACGTCCGGCGCGGCGCCGCGCGGGGTGCCCGGCGACGCGCCTGTCCACCCGGCCGGAGCGACCTGGGGCGGCGGGTCGCGGCGATCAGTCAACGGTGCCGACCACCGCCGCCAGCCCGGCCAGGCGCACGGTCTCCTCGTCCTCCGGGTACTTCAGCACCGTGCTCATGGTCTGGCTGACCACCTGACCAGAAAGCCCGTCGGCGCCGAAGACGCTGAGCGCGGAGGCCCAGCTGATCGCCTCGGAGATGCCGGGCGGCTTGGTGAGGTCGAGGGCGCGCAGCCGGTTCACCGCGGCCGCGATCTGCCCGGCCAGCTGGTCCCCGGCGGCCGGCACCCGCCGCCTGACGATCTCGGCGACGCGCACGGCGTCCGGGTAGGAGATCCAGTGGTACAGGCAGCGCCGCTTGAGCGCGTCGTGCAGGTCCCTGGTCCGGTTCGAGGTCAGCACCGTGACCGGGGGAAGGTCCGCCTTCCTGGTGCCGAGCTCGGGGATGGTGACCGCCGACTCGGCCAGCAGCTCGAAAAGGAACGCCTCGAATTCGTCGTCGGCCCGGTCCACCTCGTCGATGAGCAGCACGGCCGGCCGCGGTCCCGGGTGCAGCAGGGCGGTGAGCAGCGGCCTGGACAGCAGGTACTCGTCGGTGAACAGGTCCTTGTCCCTGATGTGCTCCCCGGCCGCTTCGGCCAGCCTGATGGCCAGCAGCTGCCGCGGGTAGTTCCACTCGTACAGCGCCTCGGACGCCGCGATGCCCTCATAGCACTGCAGCCGAACCAGCGGCGTATCGAGCGCGGCGGCCAGGGCCTTGGCGGCCTCCGTCTTGCCCACCCCTGGCTCGCCCTCGAGCAGGATCGGCTGCCCCATCCGCACGGCCAGGAACAGCGCGGCCGCGAGCTGGTCGCCGGCCAGGTATCCGACCGTCTCAAGGGCGGCCGACAGCGCGCCGACGTCGGGGAACCGCTCACCGAGATCATTGCTCAACGCGCTGCTCACAAAGTGCGAGTCTATCTTTCCGGGCCGACCGTCCACGAATCACACGGCTAGCTCTGCCGACTATGGCGCCACGACCCGCCGGCACCCAATGCCGCCGACCGCAGGTCGACGACCCCTTGGCACTCTGTGCCGTGTCTCCCCCTGACGACCCCGCGACAGGTTACGAGCCCACGGTGTGGGGCAGCTTGCCGGTCCCCCCGAGCTTGTAGGCGATGATCAGGTTCTTGTCGCTGCTGGACAGGTCGAGGCCGGCGCCGGTGATGACGTAATCGCCGTCGACGGCGACCTGCCCGTTGGTCGCGGCGGACATCGGCGTGGAGAACAAGATGGCGCCGGTGGTCGCGTTTAGCGCATACAGGTAGCCCTTGAACGTGGCGGTGAACACCACGTCGTTGGTGACCGTCGCGGCGCCGAACGGCAAGGAAGGAAGCGGCGTGTCCCAGGTGACGGCGCCGGTGTCCTGGTTGACCGCGACCATCTCGCCGCCGGAGCTCTCCAGGGCCTGGATCTGACTGGCGACCGACCCGGTGAAGCCGCTCGGGCTTGCCGCCAGCGCCCAGTCGTTAACGGCGGCGAAGGTGGTGGATCCGTTGCTTGCCAGCTCCGTCAGCATGCCGCCGTAAAGGCTCGGCTCAAGACAGTAATGCGCAGGCAGCAGGCCCTTCGAGGTCGGCGTGGCATGCTCGGTGAGCAGCCCGTCGTTCTCGTGCCCGTAGTGCCCGCCCACCGGGCGCTGCCACAGCAGCTTGCCGGTCTGCGCGTCCAGTTCGATCATGATGCCGGCCTTGCCGCCGTCGATCACCACCGGCCGCCCGTTCGCTGTGGTCAGCACCGGCGGGTTCTGCAGGTCCCAGTCGTACGGGTCGTGCGGGGTGAGCTGGTAGTACCACAGCAGCTTCCCCGCCGGGCTCAGCTTCACCACCGAGTCGGTATACAGGTCGGGTCCCGGTCGGCTGCTCCCCAGCGGGTAGGCCGTGGTGCCGAAGATCGGGGCGGGGTTCGCGATGCCCAGGTAGATGTTGCCCTGGGCGTCGAACGACGGTGTGTACCACAGCCCGCCGCCGGAGTTGACCCCCGGATTTCCCCACAGGCCAGGCACCGAGTTCCAGGACCACTCGGGCACACCGGTCTTGGCGTTCAGCGCGAACAAGATCCCCTCGCCGCCGGCGCCGTACACCGTATGCACGTTGGCCGGCACGGTGGAGACGTATACGGTGCCGTTGTTGTAACCCGGCGCCATGGCGATGCCCTCATGGTCGTTTTCGACCAGCGTCCGGCTCCACAGCTGCGTCCCGGTCGCGGCGTCCAGGGCGACGGCGGCCGTGGCGGTGGCCGCGTACACGACCCCGCCGGTCACGTTGACGCCGTCTGGGCCGCCGTTCGCCGAGTTGTAGTCGTGCGTCCACAGCACCGTGCCGGTGGCCAGGCTGATCGCGTACACGTTGGAGTTCAGGTCCTGGGTGTACACCACCCCGTTTACGATCACCGGCGTCGTCGCGTAGGCCCCGTCGGTATGGGTGACGTTCATCGTCAGCGGCACCGTCCACGCCACCCCGAGCGTCGACACGTTCGCGCTGGTGATCGCGCTGGTCACATACCGGGTGCTAGCCAGGTCGCCGTCCGGCGCCGTCCAGCCCGCGGCGGGCTGGCCCGTTGCGGCCGGGGCGGTCCCGGTGACCGCCGCGCCGTGCTTGGACGGGCACGCCAGCGTGCTCGAGCTGCTGCTAGCGCTGCCGCTGCTCGAACAGCCGCCGGCGATCAGGCCCGCCGCGACCACCAGCGCCGCGCCCGCCATCGCGGGCCGGCGGAGGCCGGTCGTACTGGCTTTACTGCTCATGGCTCACCACTCCTGGTGTTCACGTCCTTGAATAGCTCAGCCATCAGGCTGGCACGACCGACCTGGGCCACAGCAGGGGTGAAAACACCTACACCGCGAGACGAGGTGCCAGCGGCGGTGCGGAGGGGGTGGCCTTGGATGGCGCCACGTTCACTCACCCGTTTGGCCGTCGATCGACTCGCGTAGCAGGTCGGCGTGCCCGTTGTGCCGCGCGTACTCCTCTATCAGGTGCACCAGGATCCACCGCAGTGAAACAGGATCCGGGAGCTGCCAGTCGGCGTGCATCTGGCCTAGCGCCGCCTCTTCACCCCTGCTGAGCTGAGCTTGCACGACGGCGCGGGACCGGTTAACCCCTTCCGTCCACAGCGTCCGCAGGTAGCTGCCGGAGTCGGAGGCTGCGCTGCGCCAGGTCCACTCCGGGTCGGCCTGGAAGTCCGCGCTTGCCCATGGCTCGACGGCCGGTTCACCGGCCACTACCTCGGTGAACCAGGAGTCCTCGACACAGGCCAAGTGCTTGAGCAGCCCGCCTAGCGTCATCGGCGAGGGCGGCAGCGCCACCCGCAACTGCTCATCGGTCAGCCCCCGGCACTTCCACTCCAGCGTCGCCCGCTGGTAGTCGAGAAAACCGAGCAGCGTCGCGACCTCGCCACCTTCACGGGGCGGTTTGGGCCGCCCGTACTCGTCAATCATCACCTCAGCCATGAGCAGAACCTACCGAGGACGGCAACCCGGCCTCCTACTGGAGAAGGTCTGCGACGGGCTGACGGGCGCTGATGCGGGTCGGGAGGGCGGTGAGCACGGCGATGACAACCAACCAACGTCAGGACGATCATCGCGACGAGCGATGCCGCGGAAGGGAGCGTGGTCGGGCCGCCGCCGTGGCTCTTCGCCCCGTCGTAGATGGCGATGCCACCCGGGATGCCGAGCAGCACTCCCGCCAGGGCCGGAGCGAGGAACGCCACTGTCAGCCCGGTGGTGACCTGCCCTGGAGTGGCTCCGAGGGCACGGGCGATCGCGACGGGGTACCGCGTTTCTAGTGCCGTCGTCCAGGCGATGAAGACCGCGTTGACGGTGGCAAGGATGACCAGCATGACCGAGATGACGGTGGTTGCCTGACCCACCTGAGGACCGAGGGGGCGTCCAGCCGTGGTGGCGTGCAGTATCAGCACCGCGACAAGCCCGCTGCTGGCGACGGCGACGCTGAAGAAACTGAGCACAAGTCGCCGTGGCCGGCGGCCGACCAGCCGCGCGCCAAGCAGAAGCGCCGGGGGCAGGTTCGCGGAGAACCTGATGATCGCGGCCGTGCGACGGGGTGGGCGGGCCGAGTCCCCAAGTGCCGCGACCGTGCTCTGGCCAGCGGCACGAATCGCCGGCCCGAAGGTCGCGACGACGGCGACGCCGAGCGCCAGCGCCGTGACAGAGACGACGGTACTACCGGTAATCGAAGGGGCACTTGGCGCGCTGAGCAGGCCCGCGCCCGGCGAGTCGATCAACGGCGCCGTCAGCCATCCGACGAGCAGTCCCACGCCAGCGGCGCAGAGTCCGACAAGGGCATGCTCGCAGAGCAGTACGACAGCGACAAGCCGCGGCGTGCCACCGACCGCCTTCAGCAGGCCGACGCGGCGCGTCTGCTCGGCCATCCGGCCGCCCACGAGCACGGCGACGCTCGCGATCGCCAGCAGCGCCAGCAGCCAGCTCCCGGTGAAGAGAATCAGCTGGACCCTGGCGACCGTTTCCGCGTCTCCGTCGCGGATGTCCTGCCAGGAAACCAGGTAAGGAGCCGTCGGCGAGGTAATCGCGTCGTAGCGGTCAGCGAACGCGGGAGCGGCAGCGGGGTCGCTGAGCTTGAGGTTCAGGTAGTAGCCGAGCGGATCGGAGGTCACGCGCACGATCTGCAGGGTGTCGGCCTCGGTGGCCCAGACGAGGCCAGGGACGTGCCGGGCCGCCTCATTCACCAGTATGCAGCCTGCGCCTTTGGAGCAGATGTCCGGATAGTTGGGGACGGCGGCGGTGACAGCCGTCCCGACGATGCGGAAGGTGGTGCCACCGAGGTTCAGCTGATCGCCGACGTTCAGGTTGAGCGCGCTCGCGAACCCTGCCTCGACGACCACCCCGCCGGGGCGGACCCAGGTGCCTCGCAGCAGCTTCGGCTGATCGACGGGCGAAGTCGCGGAGCTTCGGCCTTCGATCTCGGCGCTTCCGGCCGTATTGCCTGCTTGGAGCGTCGTCCAGGTGACCGGGAACGGCCCGCCGTACGCGACGACGCCCGGGGCGTGCTCGAGGGGTATGAGTGGCGCGGCGTCCGGCTGGCCGCCGCCAGCCGGCCCGCCGCCCTCGCCCGGCGCGGCTGACGCGGATCCCTGGGCATTCGAGCCGCCCGAGAAGGCAGCCGCGATAACGTCGGGTCCGTTCGTCGCCGCCCGGGTTCTCGCGTAGGGGCTGCTCGTCGTGCCCTGGAGGGAGAGCCCGAGGCTGAGCGTGGCCTCCACGCCGTGATCGCCAGGAGCAGGAGCATTGCCTGGACCGGCCGGTGACGGATGTCTCGTGCCGCGAGGCGCCAGATGGCGAGTAGTTCACCCATTGTCGTCAGCCCGCCAGCCCGCTGAGGTCGGCAGGGTTTCCCGCGTGCCGTCGCCGGAGGGCGCGTGATCGGCGAACGCGCCGTCGCGCATCGAGATCCGCCGGTCCGCGGCCGCCGCGACGCTCTCATCGTGGGTGACGATGACGACCGTGAACCCGGTGCTGCGAAGAGCCTCGAACAGCTGCAGCACGTCGGAGCTGGCAGCGCTGTCCAAGTTGCCGGTCGGCTCGTCCGCGAGCACGAGCCGCGGCTCGTTGACGAGCGCCCGGGCAATCGCTACCCGCTGACGCTGGCCGCCCGAGAGCATCGAGGGAAGATGCCCGGCGCGATCCGCGAGGCCCACCTGCTGGATAAGCTGCAGGGCGCGCCGCCGGGCCTGCCGAGGCGAATGTCCGGCGAGGAGGGCCGGCAGCTCGACGTTCTCCTTGGCCGTGAGCTCGTCCAGGAGGTGGAAGGCCTGGAAGACGAAGCCGACCTGGGTGCGCCGCAGGCGCGCAAGCGCCCGTTCGGAATACCGGTCGATCCGCTCTCCCGCCAGCCACAGCTCCCCGGCGCCTGGCCGGTCGAGCCCGCCGAACAGGTGCAGCAGCGTCGACTTCCCGCAGCCGCTCGGCCCCGTCACCGCGAGCATCTCACCGCGTGCTACGTCCAGGCTGACACGGTCCACGGCGCGGATCAGTCCCTCGCCGCTGCCGTACTCCTTGCACAGCCCGCGGGCGCGCAGCGCCCAGGTGCCGTCTGTGTCGTTCATCGTCAGTCCTTCCGCCGGCCCGGTCCCCGCTACCAGCAGGTGTACAGAATGGGAGGTAACGGCACGGCAACTAAAAAAGTTGCCTGGCTGTTACCTGCGGCCTGCGATCCTGTGAACCGGGTGGCGGGATGACATGCCACGAACTGCGGGAATCGGCGGACATGCGATGCGAGTGCTGATAGCCGAGGACGACGAGTTCCTGGCCAAGACGGTGGCTACCGGGCTGCGCCGCGAGGGCATGGCAGTCGACGTGGCCCTGGACGGCGACGCGGCCCTGGAGCACGCGGCGGTCAACCGGTATGACGTCGTGGTGCTGGACCGGGACCTGCCCGGCGTGCACGGCGACGACGTCTGCCGGGCCCTTGCCGCGGGCAGGTCCGAGAGCCGGGTGCTGATGCTCACCGCGGCCAGGTCGGTCCAGGACCGGGTCGAAGGCCTAGACCTGGGCGCCGATGACTACCTGGCCAAGCCGTTCTATTTCGCGGAGCTTGTGGCCCGCATCAGGGCCCTGGGCCGGCGCGCCGTCGCCCCGCTGCCCGCCACCCTCAGCTACGGCGACCTGAGCATGGACCCGGCCCACCGCGTCGCGGTCCGCGCCGGACGGCGGCTGCCGCTGACCCCCAAGGAGCTCGCCGTGCTGGAATACCTGCTCGCCGCGGACGGACGCCCGGTCCCGGCCGAGGAACTCCTCGAACGGGTGTGGGATGAAGCGGCCGACCCGTTTACCAGGACCGTGAAGACCACTATCCAGCGGCTGCGGGCCAAGCTCGGCGACCCCCCGGTGATCGAGACCGTCCGGGAAAGCGGCTACCGCATCGGAGGACAGTAATGCGCGTCCCCCAGCCACAATCCAGTCCCCCGTCCGGTCTGCGCCTGCCCCGCCGCACCGCCCGGTTGCGTCTCACCATTCTGTACGGCGGCGTGTGCCTGCTGTTCGGCGCGATCCTGATCGCCGTTATCTCCCTGCTCACCTGGGGCGCGGTCACGCTGACCGCCCACGCCCAGCCGGTGGCAGCCGCCAGTCCGAGTCCCGCCAGCCTCTCCACTCAGCAGGCGGACCAGGACGGGGCGGCCGAGCAGATTACCGTCGACAGGCGGCTGCTGCTGACCCGGTCCGGCATCGCCCTGGTCATCGTGTCCGCCGCCGCAGTCGGGGCGGGCTGGCTGCTGGCGGGCCGCGTGCTGCGCCCGCTGAGCACGATCACCGCCGCCGCCCGGCGGATCTCCGCCAGCAGCCTGCACGAGCGGCTGGCCCTGCCGGGGCCCGACGATGAGCTCAAGGAACTCGGCGACACCCTGGACGGCCTGTTCGCGCGGCTCGAGGCGTCGTTCGACGCCCAGCGGCGCTTCGCCGCCAACGCCTCACACGAACTGCGCACGCCGCTGACCAGGGAACGCGCCCTGATCGAGGTCACCCGCGCCGACCCGGCCGCCACCGCCGGCACCTGGCAGGATGTCAGCAGCGACCTGCTCGCCTTCAACGCCGAGCAGGAACGCCTCATCGAGGCGCTGCTCATCCTGGCCAGCAGCGAGGCCGGGGTCAGCCAGCGCGAGCCCCTCGACCTGGCCGCCATCACCAGCACCGCCCTGGCCGTCCCCCGCCCTGGGATCGGCCGCCTCGGCCTGAACGTCCACGCCAGCATCCAGCCCGCCACCCTCGACGGTGACCCCTTCCTCGTTCAGCAGCTGGTGACCAACCTGATCGACAACGCGGTGCGCCACAACATCCCAGGCGGGGACGTCCAGGTCGGCACCGGGACCAGCGGCGGCCGCGCCATCCTGTCGGTGACCAACTCCGGGCAGGTCATCCCGCTGACCGAGGTCGGCCGGCTGTTCCAGCCCTTCCAGCGGCTCGGCCCGCGCCCCGCCCGCCGCGACGGCGGCCACGGCCTCGGCCTGTCCATCGTCAAGGCCATCGCCACCGCCCACGACGCCGTCATCACCCCGCAACCCCGGCCGGGCGGCGGCTTGGCCATCGACGTCAGCTTCCCCTCACCACCCTCGTCGCGCCCGCTCGCCGCGTGCCAGACGGTGCAGACCCTGGGTGATACGCCCGCCGCAGGTGCGGACCGGATTACTCGTTCGTCAGATTGGTAGTGAGCAATGATTGCTGGAGGTTCCGGTGCCGGGATGCTGGCCGCGAACGCGGACAGGGAACGCGCGATCGACGTGCTGAAGGCGGCCTTCGCCGAGGGCCGGCTCACCAGGGCTGAGCACGACGACCGGACAGCCCTCGTCTACGCCGCCCGCACCTACGGCCAGCTCGGGGCGCTCATCGCGGACCTGCCGGCCGGGCCGCTCGGCGGCCCCGTGCACTACCAGAGCGCCGGGTACCCGCGGCAGCTGACGCGGCCCGCCATCGGCTCGATGGCGATCGCGGCGCTTGCCTGCGGTATAGGCGGGTTCCTCACCATGGGCCTGACCGCGATTCCCGCGATCGTGCTCGGACACATGGCACGACGGCAGGTACGCCGGACCGGGCAGCGCGGCGGCGGCATGGCCCTGGCCGGGCTGACCCTCGGCTGGGTCGGGCTGATCGCCGCCATCGTCGCCGCGCTGATCGTAGCGGCCTCGGTCTCCGGGCACAGCATCCACTCAGTCGTCGCCCACCCGGTCCCCGGCGGCCCCATCCAGGGCGGCTAACAGGTCATTTCTGCTGCTGTCGCAGGCGTTCCGGGGCGTGATACCACGGCCCGTTCGGGATAATTTGATTTTCATAAGCCGAACATAAGGTCCGGCTCGGGCCGGTGCTCCAGGAACAAGCCGACGGCACATGGGTGTTTCGCTGACATGCCACTTACCGGTGAATACGAGCCAAGCGCAGCGTCGTGGGCGCGCGATCACGTTGACCTTTACGAGCGGTCCGGCGGGACCGAGGGAGCCGAGAATCAAGGCCGGCGGGTGATCGTCTTGACCTCGGTGGGCGCGAAGTCGGGAAAGATCCGCAAGACTCCGCTGATGCGGGTCGAGCATGACGGCGACTACGCGGTGGTGGCGTCGCTGGGCGGCGCGCCGAAGAACCCCGTCTGGTACCACAACCTCATCTCGAACCCGCACGTGGAACTGCAGGACGGGCCGGTCAAGAAGGACTACCTGGCCCGGGAGGTGCACGACTCCGAGCGCGCGGACTGGTGGGAGCGGGCCGTGGCGTCCTTCCCGGACTACGCGGAGTACCAGAAGAAGACGACGCGGACGATCCCGGTCTTCGTGCTCACGCCGATCGACGCCTGACCGGCCCGCCGGGCGGACGCCGGCCGCGGGTGACCAGGCTATTAGTTCTGCAGCGGTGTCAGCTCGCGGACGAAGGCGTCGACGAATTCGCCGAACGGCTGCTGGGCCTCGGCCACGGGCCGGACCACGAACTTGCTCAGCCCGGCCTCGACGTACTGCTCGATCATCTGGCGGGCGCCGTCCCAGCCCGCCGCGACCACCGTCGCCGGATCGGTATCCGGCCTGCGGCGGGCGATCGAGGCGTGCAGCGTTTCCGGGATGCCGTTCAGCGCGACCGGCAGGCTGAGGCCGAAGTGGTCCTGGTCCACGGCCCGTCCGGCGCCTTGTGCTGCCTCGTTGATCGTGGCGACCGCCGCTTTCGCCTCGGCCGGAGTGAGCAGCGAGCCGAGCCAGCCGTCGGCCAGGCGCCCTACCCGTTTCAGGCCACCGGGGGCCGAACCGCCTAGCCAGATGTCCAGCGGCTTGGCGGGCAGTGGCCCGGCGCTCGCGTCTTCGACGGTGAAGAAGTCGCCGTGGAAGGTCACGCTCTCGGTAGTCAGCAGCTCGCGGAGCAGGATCAGCGCTTCGTCGAATACGGCTGCGCGCTGGCCGCTGGGGACCGGGAACAGCTGGATCTCCGCGGGCTGGGCCGGGCGCAGGCCGAACACCGGCAGCACCCGCCGGGGCGCCAGCCCGGCCAGCGAGGCCAGTTGCTTGGCCACCAGCACGGGGTGCCGCCCGGGCAGCACCGAGATCCCGCTGCCCGCCTTCAGCCGCCGGGTCCTGGACAGCGCGAACGCCATCCCGGTGAACGGCTCGACCAGCGGGGAGTATACGTTCTCTGGCAGCCACAGCGAGTCCACCCCGGCCTGCTCGAGAAGATCGACCGCCGCCGCGAACTGGTCCGGGACGCCGGCTGCGCCCAGGGACACCCCGATGCGCACCTTCAGGCTTGTCATGGCGGGTCAGCCGATGGCCAGGTCGGTGCGGAGGGGGCGGCCCTGGATGGCGCGCCATACCTGGGCGGGGGTCAGGGGCATGTCGGCGTGCCGGACGCCGTAGGGGCGCAGGGCGTCGATGACGGCGTTGACCACGGCGGGCGGCGAGCCTACCGTCGCGGACTCGCCCACTCCCTTGGCGCCGAACGGGTGGTGCGGCGAGGGGGTGACGGTCTCGCCGAGTTCCCAGGACGGGCATTCGAGCGACGTGGGCAGCAGGTAGTCCATGAAGGAGCCGCCCAGGCAGTTGCCGTCGGCGTCGAAGGCGATGACCTCCATCAGCGCCATCCCGATCCCGTCCGCCAGGCCGCCGTGCACCTGGCCCTCGACGATCATCGGGTTGATCCGCACGCCGCAGTCGTCCACCGCGATGAACCGCCGCACGCTGACCTTGCCGGTGCCGGGATCCACGTCGACCACGCAGATGTAGGCACCGCACGGGTAGGTGAGGTTCGGCGGGTTGTAGACGCAGGCCGCGTCCAGCTGGCCCTCGGTGCCCTCGGGCAGCTCCAGGCTGGAGTGCGCGGCCAGGGCGATCTCGGCGATGGTCTTGCCCTGGTCGGGGTCGCCGCGGACGAACCAGCGGCCGCGCTCCCACTCCAGGTCGGCCGGGTCCACCTCGAGCATGGCCGAGGCGACGATGCGCGCCCGCTCGCGCACCTTCCGCGCCACCACCGCGGTCGCCGCGCCGGACACCGGCGTGGACCGGGAACCGTAGGTGCCCAGCCCGAACGGCGTCTGGTCGGTGTCGCCGTGGACGACCTCCACGTTGTCCGGGGAGATGCCGAGCTCCTCGGCGACGATCTGGGCGAACGTGGTCTCGTGGCCCTGGCCCTGGGTCTGCACCGAGATCCGGAGCACCGCGGTGCCGGTCGGATGGATCCGCAGCTCCGCGCCGTCCGCCATGCCGAAGCCCAGGATGTCCATGTGCTTGCGGGGGCCGGCGCCGACGGCCTCGGTGAAGAAACTGAGGCCTATGCCCATCAGCCGGCCTTCCGCGCGCAGCGCCTCCTGCTCTTTTCTCAGCTTTTCGTAGCCGGCGATGTCCATGGCCAGCCGCAGCGTGCGCGGGTAGTCGCCGGAGTCGTACACCCACCCGGTCTGGCAGGTGTAGGGGAACTGCTCGGGGCGCAGCAGGTTGCGCAGCCGCAGCTCGGCGGGGTCGATGCCGAGCTCGAAGGCCAGCACGTCGACCATCCGCTCCACCAGGTACACCGCCTCGGTGATGCGGAACGAGCACGAGTACGCCACCCCGCCCGGCGCCTTGTTCGTGTACACGCCGGTGACCTGGCAGTACGCCGCCTCCAGGTCATAGGACCCGGTGAACACCCCGAAGAACCCGGCCGGGTACTTGCTCGGCTGCGCCGCGCCGTTGAACGCGCCGTGGTCGGCGAGCACCTTCACCCGCACCGCGCGGATCTTCCCGTCCCTGGTCGCGGCCAGCTCGCCGTGCATGTGGAAGTCGCGGGCGAACGAGGTGGACATCAGGTTCTCCGACCGGTCCTCCATCCACTTCACCGGCTTCCCCGTGGTCATCGAGGCGACGATGGCGCACACGTAGCCGGGATAGATGGGCACCTTGTTGCCGAAGCCGCCGCCGATATCCGGCGAGATCACCCTGATCTTGTGCTCGGGCAGGCCGGCCACCATGGCGTACAGGGTCCGGTGCGCGTGCGGCGCCTGGGTCGTCTCCCAGACCGTCAGCTTGCCCGTCACCTGGTCGAAGTCCGCGACGATGCCGCAGGTTTCCAGCGGGGCCGGGTGCACCCTCGGGTAGAGCATGTCCTGCGCGACCGTCACCTCGGCGTCGCGGAACACCGCCTCGGTGGCCGCCGCGTCGCCGGTCTCCCAGTCGAAGATGTGATTGTCGGTCCGGCCCGGCCGGTCGTCGCGGATGACCGGCGCGCCGGGGTCAAGCGCGCGGAGGGCGTCCACCACGACGGGCAGCGGCTCGTACTCCACGTCGATCAGCTCGAGCGCGTCCCGTGCGGAGTAGCTGTCCTCGGCGACCACGAACGCCACTTCCTGGCCCTGGAACCGCACCTTGTCGGTGGCCAGCACGGCCTGCGTGTCCGCGAACAGGGTCGGCATCCAGGCCAGGTTCAGCCCGGCCAGGGTCTCGCCGGTGATGACGGCCTTGACCTTCGGGTGCCCCTCGGCCGCGATCGTGTCGATGGACAGGACGCGGGCGTGCGGGTGCGGGCTTCGCAGCACCGCGCCGTAGAGCATGCCGGGCAGGCGCACGTCGTCCACGAACATTCCCTTGCCGCGGATGAACCGCTGGTCCTCCTTGCGCGGCATCCGGCCGAAGCCGCCGGGGGCCGGCGAGTGCCCGTCGGCGGTCACGCCTCCCCCTCCGCCGCGCCGTCGGCCCGGGAGTGTTCGGCGGCCCAGCGGATGGACCTGACGATGTTCTCGTAACCGGTGCAGCGGCATACCTGGCCCGAGATGGCCTCGCGGATCTGCGCCTCGTCCGGGTCGGGGTAGTGGTCGAGCAGCCAGCGCGCGGTCATCAGCATGCCCGGGGTGCAGAAGCCGCACTGCAGGCCGTGGCACTCGATGAACCCCTGCTGCACGGGGTCGAGCTGCCCGCCCTGCTCCAGGCCCTCGACCGTGCGCAGCACGTGCCCGTGCGCCATGGCCGCGAGCAGCGTGCACGACTTGACCGGCTTGGCGTCCAGCCACACCACGCAGCTGCCGCAGTTCGACGTGTCGCAGCCCCAGTGGCTGCCGGTCAGGCCGAGCTCGTCGCGGAGAAAGTGGATCAGCAGCAGGCGCGGCTCGACGTCGCGCGCGTAGTCGGTACCGTTCACGGTCACCGCGACCCGGATGGTCATGCCTCTAGGGTCACACGGAGTGCGGCCCGGCGCAGCGCGCGGGTGGTCAGCTCGGCCACCAGGTGGCGTTTGTAGTCCTCGGGCCCGCGCTGGTCGACGACCGGATGGCATCCCTCGGCGGCTATCGCGCCGGCCGCCGCGAAGCTCTCCTCGTCCGCGGCGCGGCCGAGCAGGAAGTCCTCGGCCTGCGCCGCGACGAAATGCTCCGCCCCCACGGCGGTAAGGCCGATGCCGGCCGAGGCGATTTTCTGGTTCTGGTCCAGCCGCAGCACCGCCCCGGCGGCGGCAATCGACCAGTCGCCGACCCGCCGCGACACCTTCTCGTACGCGCTGCCGGTGCCGGGCTGTACCGGGATCCGCACCTCGGCGAGCAGCTCGCCGGGGCCGATGACGGTCTCGTAGGGGCCCAGGTGGAACTCCCTGACCGGGATCATCCGGTTGCCGCCCAGGCCGCGGATGACCGCGATCGCGCGGGTCGCCGCGAACACCGCGGACAGGTCCTCGGACGGGTCGGCCTGGCAGAGCGACCCGCCGACGGTGCCCCACAGCCGGACGATCGGGTCAGCGACGACACGTTCGGCGTCGTGCAGGATCGGGTAGAGCTGGCCGGCCACTGCCGAGTCGAGCAGGTCCGCGTGCCTGGCCAGGGCGCCGATGCGGAGCTGGCCATCGTCCAGCCTGATGTAGGCGAGCTCGGTCAGCCCGTTGATGTCGACGAGCACCTCGGGCTGGGCCAGCCGCAGCTTCATCATCGGGATCAGGCTGTGGCCGCCGGCCAGGATGCGGGTCTCCGGCCTGGTCAGCAGCGACAGTGCGTGCTCGACGCTGGTCGCCCGCTCGTACTCGACCTGCGAGGGCACCTGCATGCTAAGCATCATTCGGCCTGTCGGTCAGATACGCAACCGCGCGGTTAAGCCCTGGCTAATAATGCCTGGTCAGCGTGGTTGTTCTGGGGTCACCGGCCGCCGATGTCCTCGCTCCATACCTGCGGGTAGCGTTCCTGGAACTCCCGCATCGCGGCCTTGCAGTCCGGGTCGTCGAGCAGCAGGACGTCCACGCCCTTGACGGCGAGGTAGTCGAGGTCGCCCACGAAGGTCTCCGCCTCGCCGACGACCACCCGGGGGATCTGGAACAGCACGATCGCCCCGGTGCACATGGGGCACGGGGACAGCGTGGTGTACAGCGTCGTGTCTTTGTAGGACGCCCGGCGGCCCGCGT
>Ga0209169_10001220_pt1 | contig 15578 bp, 14 predicted proteins | sample HubBroMetageWRM4_FD_188346 | JGI IMG/M metagenome (GOLD analysis project Ga0209169, IMG submission 188346) | Warmed soil microbial communities from the Hubbard Brook experimental Forest, New Hampshire - Hubbard Brook CCASE Soil Metagenome WRM 4... | ecosystem: Environmental > Terrestrial > Soil... | reverse complement strand
TGGCGATCGCCCCGATAAGACCCCACGATGCGGGCAGGCATCTCCCTGTCAACGCGCTGAACAGGCTTAAGATCAGGCGAGGCCGGGCGCCTCGGCTCACTCTGGGAGGGCTTGTTTGCTGCCTGGGCGCGAACGCGAAGGAGGCACCGGTCGAGAGCATAACCTCGTGCCCGAATTAGCGGCGGCGGGCGGGTTGCTCGCTTCGTCGCGCCGACAACCGGGCAAGCGGGCGCCGGATTCGTTCGAGCAACCCTTTTTGGAAATTGGGCTGCTCGAAGGTTTCGAGGCTCATGTACGACTCAGTGCGGTGAACGCCTTGTAGCGGGGGCAGGAGGTCGAAGAAGAACCGACGTAGGTGCTCCTGGTCCCGTACCCGCAGCCGGACCATCAGGTCCACCGGTCCCATCACCAGATCGACGCTTTCCACCTCGGGCATGGCGAGAAGTTCCTTCGCGAGCCTTCGCTGCTCGCCCCCCTGATCAGTTTGGATACCGACGAAAACAGACGTCGGCCACCCCAGTGCGCCGAGGTCCAATAGAGCCCTGTATCCGCGGATCACGCCCATTTCCTCAAGCCGCGCGATGCGCTCAGAGATCGTCGGCTGTGACATGCCGATCTCGCGTGCCAGCGCCCGCTGGGAGAGCCGGGCGTCTTCGACCAAGCACGCGAGAATCCGCAGGTCAGTCTCATCGAGGGCAGCTGGCGGTGCCGGATCCGGCAACGCCGAATCACGGCGAGCCACGCCCGCCGACCTCGATATCGACCGCCAGGATCCGGGTGCCCAGCAGCTGCTCGAACGTCACTTGCTGGCACGGGCGCGTAGGCAAGCCACCGACAGCGGGCGGCCAGCAGACCGCAGCGTCCCCGTTGGTGGGGTGGGTGTGGTCGACCGGCCTCGGGTCCAGCTCAATCAAGGAACTGCTCCAGATCGGCGGGTCGGTGTGCCCGCGCAGCAGAAACATCCAGCCGACGCCGCTGTCGGCCTCTGGCTAGGCGAACAGCATATCTGAGATGAAGCGGTCCGAGTCATTTCAGAGGCCGCCACGTGGCAGCCAGCGGTGACGCAACACGATGGCACGTTGATGGCACGACGTTCCGCGCTCGTTGGCGGACCCGCCTGCTCCGGAGAGCGCGGGCTTGGCACAATACAAGAAATGAATGCGCATCTTCTCCTTCATGGCGAATTTGGCCCCATCGGCGTTCAACGAGATAACTACGGCGTCCCTCACGTGCACGCCGAGGCGGCGGCTGACGCCTGGTTCGGTATGGGCTATGCCTGTGCGCAAGACCGCATGTTTCAGCTCGACTACGACCGCCGGCGGGCTTGCGGACGGTGGGCCGAGATCGCCGGGAAGCCCGCGGTAGCCGGTGATGTCCTATCCCGCAGGCTCGGCCTGGCCGCCGCCGCGCAGCGAGACGTCTCGCTGATGTCGCCAGCGCTGCGCTCAGCGTTTGAGGGGTATGCCCTGGGAGTCAACGCGGCGATCGGGGCCGGCGTCATGCCGCTGCCGGGCGGCTACCCGGTTGAGCCGTGGCAGGCCTGGCATTCGGTTGCCGCGTTCAAGGTGCGGCACGTGCTGCTCGGCCAGTGGCAGCACAAGCTGGCGCACGCGGTGCTGCTGGCGCGGGTCGGCCCGGAGGCCTTTGGCCGACTGGAGAGCCGGCCACCGCCCGGGTCTCCGCTCAGCATCCCCCCAGAAGGGCGCCTGAAACGGCTGGTCAGCGATGCGCTAAGCGATGTGACGCAGCACGTGGCGTTTCTCGCCGAAGCAGAGCCGGGATCGAACGCATGGGCCGTCAGCGGGCGCAAGACCGGGCACGGTGGCGCGGTCATCTGCAACGACTCACACCGGTTTCTCGACACACCCAACGTGTACTGGCAGTGCCGGGTCAGCTGCCCAGAGTTCGACGTCGTGGGCGCGACGTTCCCCGGGCTGCCAGGCTTTCCGCACTTCGGTTTCAACGGCTCGGTGGGCTGGGCAATCACGCACGCCGACGCCGACAACCAGGACCTCTACATCGAGCGGTTCGAGGGCTCGCGGTACCTGACCCTGGACGGCTGGGCCGACGCCGTGGCACGGGCTGAGCAGATCGAAGTCCGCGGCGGGAGCGCGCTCCAGCTCACGGTGTGGCAGACGCAGCACGGCCCGGTCGTGCACGGTGACCCTCGTCAGGGGCTGGGGCTGGCGCTGAAATACACCGCCACGGCACAACCGGACCGAGGTCTCGAGTGCATGCTGCCCATGCTGACGGCGCCTGACGTGCGCACGATGGCCGACGCGCAGGAAGGCTGGGTCGATCCGGTCAACAACCTCGTGTGCGCCGACATCCATGGGCGGATCGCTTACCAGGCCCGGGGCGCGCTGCCGGTGCGCTCCGGGTCGGGGCACCGAAGGCTGCCGGTGCCGGGCTGGGACGGGTCGTGTGAGTGGACCGGGACGGTGCCGTTCGCTGACATGCCACGGGCCATCGACCCTGAAGCGGGATTCGTGATGTCCGCGAACAACACGATCGTGGACGGGGACGAACCATACGTCTCATACTCCTTCACCCAGCCTTTCCGCGCCGAACGGCTGCGGTCGCACCTCGCGGGAACCGGAAAGCTTTCTGTCACTGAACTCGCGGCCATGCAGGCGGACACCGTCTCAATGGCCGCGCAAGGTTGGAGCAGGCTGCTCGGTGGGCTGGCCGGATTGGACGGCACGGCGGACGAAGCACGGCAGATGCTCGCGTCCTGGAACGGGGATCTGACCCTGAATTCGGCCGCGGCTGTGCTGTACGGGTGCTTCCAGCGGGCTCTCGCCGAGGCGCTCTACCGGCCGCTACTCGGCGCGGATACGTGGGAATGGGTGATCTCCGGAACGCTCGCGCCCACCGTCGGTCTGGTACGGCGGTGGCTGGGCAACGACACGTGGGAACTGCTCGGCGGCCCAGTGCCGGCCGCGTCCGATGGCGAACGCGGAGAGCGGGTCCTGGCTGCCGTTCCCGGTGCGCTCTCCGCGGCATGGGCCGCGGCGCTCGAGTGTGCAGGACCGGACCCGGCGCAGTGGCGGTGGGGCGACGTGCACCAGGTCGCGCGAGCCCACCCGCTGGCGGGCACCGGCCCGTTCCCCCTGGTAGCCATGGGCGGCGACGCGGACACGATCCAGGCCGGGGGGTTCGGCTGGCGCCAGGGCACTCCGTTCACGGTGCTGAGTCTGTCGGTCTACCGGCAAGTGATCGACCTTGCAGACCCGGCCACCGCCAGCTTCGTCATCCCGGGCGGCAGCTCGGGCGATCCGGCGAGCCCGCACTTCGCCGATCAGCTGGCGGAGTGGGCGGAGCACCGGCGCATACCGATGCTCCGCCAGGCCGACGGCCTTTAGAGCTCGTTCTTGTAGATGGTGCCCTGCTTCATGATGAGCTTGAGCGTTTGCTCCGGAGTGGTCATCACCCGGATGTCGTCCAGCGGGTTGCCGTCGATCACCAGCAGGTCGGCCAGCGCCCCGGGCGCCACCACACCCAGCTCACCCTCCCGGCGCAGCAGCCGCGCCGCGGTCGTGGTCGCCGAGCGAATAATGTCGGCCGGGGGCTGGACCTCGGACCGGATGATGAACTCCTGCAACTGCTGATCGTGCATGTCGGCGAACAAATCGGTGCCGTAGACGATCGGCAGGTGGGCCTTGTGCGCCAGTTCCAGCGCACCGATCGCCCCGTCGATCACCTCTTTGAGCTTCTCCACGATGTTGGCGGGCAGCACACCCTGGCCCGCACGGACCTTGAGGGTGTAGTAGGTGACGATCGTGGGCACGTAGAACGCCCCGTACTTCTGGAACACCGGGATGCTGGATTCGTCCATCAGGTTGCCGTGCTCGATGCACCGGACTCCGCACTCCAGGCCCCTGTTGATGGCCCGCGACGTGTACGCGTGGCCGGTCACGTAGATGTTGGCGGCGGTCGCCTCTTCCACCATCGCGTTGAGTTCATCGATGGAGAACTGGGTGGAGTCGATCCGGTCGCTGGGTGAGTCGACCGCGCCGCTGAGATAGACCTTAATGTGATGCGCGCCGCGGCGGACTTCCTCGCGCACGGCCTTGCGGACCTCGGGCACCCCATCGCAGATCACCCCGATCGCTGGCGAGTAGTAGTTGTCGTCGTAGACCTGGCGGCTGGGTGCCCGCCAGTCCCCGGGCCCGCCGGTCTGGCTGAGCTGCTTGCCCCCGTAGAACATCCGGGGCCCCGGAAAGTACCCCTCCTCCACCGCCCTGGCCAGCCCGAGCTCCCCGGCCCCGACGTCCCGGATCGAGGTGAACCCCCTGGCCAGCATCCCAGCAAGCGCACGGCTGGCCCGCGCCGCGACATAAATGGGCGACCACTCAGCCATGTCAAAGATGTCCTGATCCACAACCGCGGGGTGTGCGTGCGCGTCGATCAGCCCCGGCATCACGGTCCGGCCGGCCACATCCAGGACGAGGGAGTCCCCGGGAGCGGTGAGCCCTGGCCCGATGTCGGCGATCCGGCCATCCTCGACGACCACCGACTGGCCCTCGGCCAGTGTTCCCTGCTCGGCATCCAGGACCGACGCGTTCCGAAGCACCGTAATTGCCATTGATCGTTGCCCTTTCCTTCGCGGTAATCGGATCTGGTGTCAGCTGCTGGTGTCGTCCCAGCACAGGACGCGCCTGGTGTTCTCGACCCCGAACTGCATCAGCAGCTCGCGTGAGCCGGTGAGCTGCTCGAACGTCTCCCCGACGGCATCGAGGAGATGCGCGTACCCGTACCCGCCGTACGTCGTCATCTGCATCTTCATGCAGACGTCGTGGCTGACGAAGATCTGGCGCTCGTACCCCTCCTCGGCGAGGCCGATGAGCGTCCGCACCCGCTCGGTGTCGGACGGCATGTCGAAGACGTATCCCCGGGTCCACGCCGGGTAGCCGAACAGGTCCAGCTCCACGTTGACTCCCATGGACAGCGCGCGGCGGTGCACGGTGAGGTCTCGCAGGCTGTAGTCCATGTGGCACAGGACGATGTTGTCGACCCGGGTCGCGTGCTCCGCCAGGAAGTCGAGGACTGGATTGACGGGCAGCAGGGAGGTGACGTGGATCCAGATCGGCGCCCCGGTCTGCGCCTGTGCCGCCAGCGCGGCCTCAAGAACCTTCCATTCGTCCGGTTCCGGCTCGGCTGACATGCCGATCTCACCGATGACACCGCACCGGGTCCCGTCGACGCCCTCGGTGAGCTCGGTCACGAACTCCGCGGCCAGCTCGCTGACCGCCCGGCCGGCGACACGTCCGCGATGGCCGTAGGACAGGTAGTAGCCGGTCGCGCCGATGATCTGGACGCCGGATTGCTTCGCGATGTCGTGGTAGCGGGCGAAGTCCCGGCCCATGCCGATGGGCGTGAGGTCGACCAGCGTCCGCCCGCCGACGCTGGCGTACTGCTGCAGGTCGCGGACCACGGCCGCGTCGTCGTCCAGGAGCGCGTTCCCGGCCAGCGAGCGCGGCCAGCGCCGGAGCTGGCCCAGCTTCTCTATCGTGATCTCTGCATCCGGCGGGTACGGGCCCGCGACGACGTTCATGTCCGTCGTGTCGATGGTCATATGCTCGTGCGGCAGCACAAAACCGAGGTCGTCCCCGGCGACGAGACCGTCGATGGTGACGGCGTGAGGGCTGCTTCCGGCTGCTGATGCCTCGCTCAAGAATGTGCCTCCGCTGGCTTGAGGTTTTGGCCCGAGAAATGGCAAGCCGACCAGTGGCCGGGCTGGACTTCACGCAGTGCCGGGACTTCGCGGGCGCAGATTTCTTGCGCCATCCAGCACCTGGTCCGGAACCGGCAGCCGGACGGCGGGTCTACCGGGCTCGGCACGTCTCCGCTCAGGACGATGCGCTCTCGCACGTCGCCGTCGCCGACCTTGGGCGTGGCCGAGAGCAGCGCCTGTGTGTACGGCATAAGCGGCCGGTTGTAGATATCAGCCGCCGTGCCCAGTTCCACGATTTTGCCGAGGTACATGACGCCGACTCGGTCGCTCATGTACTCGACGACGGAGAGGTTGTGCGAAATGAAGATGTAGGAGATGCCGAGCTCGCGCTGCAGGCCAACCAGAAGGTTGAGGATCTGAGCCTGGACGGAGACGTCGAGAGCGGAGACGGCCTCGTCCGCAATGAGCAGGCGCGGGCTGCGGATGAGTGCCCGCGCGATGCCGATGCGCTGAAGCTGCCCGCCGCTGAACTCGTGCGGGTACCGGCCCAGGTGCTCCCCGGATAGCCCGACCCGCTCCACCATCTCCGCGACCCGCGCTGCCCGTGCTGAGCGCGCCGCGCGTCCCCTGGCGGGCACGCCCTCGCGGACGATGTCGGCGATGCGCATCTGTGGATCGAGCGATCCCCGGGGGTCCTGGAAGACCATCTGGATCCCGGCGCGCGCCCGGCCTGGACGGGTCAGATCCCGCCCCTCGAACACGATCCGCCCGCTGGTCGCCTTCTCCAGTTGCATGATCGTGCGGCCGAGGGTGGTTTTCCCGCATCCCGACTCGCCGACCAGCCCCAGGGTCTCTCCGGGGCTGACCGTCATCGAGACCCCGTCCACAGCGCGGACGGCGCCGCGGCGCGCCGTGCCGCCACGGCCGAAGTACGTCCGGACGTCATCGAGCTCGAGCAGGGGCGCCCGGGCCGAGCCGGCCGGGGCTTTGTCGTCAGTCTTCATAGAGCCAGCACGCGATCCTCCGGCCGTCCGGCAGGGCCGAATAGGGTGGCGCCGTCGCGCAGCGGTCCATGACCTGGCTGCAGCGCGTGGCGAACGGGCAGCCGGGCGGCATTGCCGAAGGATCCGGCACGGTGCCCGGAATGGCGGTCAGCGGCGTGCCCTTGTCCACGCCGGTGGGGACGGAACCGACGAGCCCTGTTGTATACGGGTGCTTCGGGTCACGCATGATCTGCGCGGTCGCCCCCCGCTCCATGATCCGGCCGCCGTACATGACGACGACTTCGGTGCACATCTCACTGATGACTCCGACGTCGTGCGAGATCAGCAGGATCGCGCTGCCGGTACGGTCCTGCACATCCCGGATGAGGCTGAGGATCTGCGCCTGCACGGTCGCGTCAAGCGCGGTCGTGGGCTCATCCAGGACAAGCAGCACCGGCTCGTTCGCCAGGGCCATCGCGATGAGCACCCGCTGGCGCATGCCACCGCTGAGCTGGTGGGGGTAGTCCCGGACGCGCAGCTCAGGCGCCGGCATCCCGGTCTGCCGCAGCAGTTCTACGGCGCGGGTAGCTGCCGCCGCGCGGCTGATGTGCTGGTGCGCGTGCAGAGCCTCGGTAATCTGGCGCCCGACCCTGATCAGCGGGTTGAGCGTCGTCATCGGGTCCTGCGGGATGAACCCGATGTCCCTGCCGCGCACGTTCCGCAGCTCTTTCTCACCGAGCCGCATCAGATCCCTGCCGCGGAACCAGATGCTGCCGCTGGTGGTCATGCCGGATGAATTAGGGAGCCGCAAAATCGACATGGCCGTGATGGTCTTGCCGGATCCTGACTCTCCGACGATCCCCAGCCGCCCGCCCGCCTGCAGCTCGAAGCTGATCCCGTCGACGGCCCGGACGAGTCCCCGGTTCGTCGCGAAGTGCACGCGCAGGTCCTCAACGAGCAGGAAGTCGGCCGCCGGGGCGCCTGTGGCTGCGGCTGCGGGAGCGGTGCTGCCCACGGCGGGCAGTTCGCGATCAGCGCTGCGCGCCATGGTCTTCCTGCCCAGGACGGTTCGCACCCGGACCGTCCATGCATGCCCGCTGGCGCGTACCTTCCGTCAGATCCCTGGCCCCGAGATTCTTAAGTATCCGGCCACCCTGCACGACCAGCCGGACGTCCTCGAGCAGCCGCACGTCCTCGAGCGGGTTGCCGCAGACCGCAAGGACGTCAGCTGCCAGCCCGGCGGCCAGCCGCCCGGTCACCGAGCCCAGGCCGAGAACGTCGGCGGCGTCGCCGGTTGCGGCTGCTATCGCCTCGCCTGCCGTCATGCCGGCCTCCGTCATCAGCCAGATTTCGGCCGGCAGACTGTCGAAGCCCGTGTACCGCCAGCCGCCGTCGGTGCCGGCGATGAACCGGACTCCCGCTTCCCTCATCAGCCGGAACTGGGTGAGAGAATCCGCGAGCATCTGCTCCCGCTGGCCGCGCAGAACCTTGTCCTCAGCGCTCGGCTCCGGCTTGGCGTCGATGCGGCGCATGACGTCATAGCCGACGACCATCGTCGAGGTCACCGGGATGCCGGACGCTGCCAGGCGGGCCCCGAGCTCAGGCTGGTACTGCTGCCGGGCCTCGTCAATCAGGAACAGGCCGTGTTCGATCTGATCGACGCCGCAGCTGATGGCGTCGTCCAGCGCCTCGGCGCATGTGGTGTGCACGGTGACCCGCCGGCCCTGCTTGTGCGCCTGCCCGACAATTGAACCGAGTTCCTCACGTGTGAATGCGGGTTGGTGGGCGGCGGTGTTGACCGTTCCGCCGCCCGACCCGATCACCTTGATCCAGTCCGCGCCGAGCTTGCATACCTCCCGCACCTTCCGGCGCACGCCGTCGACCCCGTCCGCCTCACCGCCCAGATACCAGGTGTGGCCCCCGGTTACGGTGATCGGCGGTCCCGACAGCACCATGCGGGGTCCCTGCCCATGCCCGAGCTGCAGCGCCCGGCGAACGCTGAACGCGGTCGTGCCCCGCGATCCGACGTCGCGGACGGTGAGAACCCCGCCGGCCACCAGGTGCTGGGCCGCGCTGGCCGTCGCGGCCGTCAGGACCTCATCGGTCTCCGCGACCGTCTGCTCGAACGGCGTGCCGTCGCCCGGCAGGTTCAGGTGCACGTGGGCATCTATCAGACCGGGAAGGAGCGTGCACCCGGTGTAGTCAAGCACCGTCGCGCCTTCCGGCAGCACACCGGCAGGCGCCGCACCCTGGTAGACGCCGATGATGGTGTCATCGGCGACTACTACAGGGTCGGCCAGCGGGGGCCCGCCAGAGCCGTCGAGCAGCCGGTCTGCCCGGATGGCTATCGGTACTGACATGTGCGCGCGCTTCCCGTCTGTCTTCGCTCTACCGTCAGCCGCCCAGCGAGGCCTTGGCGAAGACCTCGAACCCACCACCCTCGTAGGCCACGCCAGTGAGATTCTTGGACATCAGCACCAGATCGGCCTGCGGCCGGTTCGGGATCATCAGCGCCTGCTGCATGATGATCTGCTGGGCCCGCAGATACAGCGCCGCACGCTGGCTCGTGCTCGAGGTGACCTGAGCCTCGTTCAGCAGGCTCGCCAGCGTCGTGTTGTTGTACTTGCTCCAGTCGTACAGGGCGCCGGGCAGGAACCAGACCGATAGCGCAGACGGGTCGACCCCCACGTACGAGGTCGGGGTGATGTTGAACTGGCCCTTGCTTGCCGCGTTGATGTAAGCCGATGGGCCCTCGAGTGTTACCGAAGCCTGCATCCCATTGGCCTTCAGGCTGGCCTGGATGGCCTGGGCGAACAGCGGGTATTCCGGCAGCTGGGAGAAGGCGGCAATGGTCAACGACAGCGGCTTGCCGTCCTTGGTCCAGATCCCGCCGCTCTTGGCCCAGCCGTCCGCCTTCAGGATTTGCGCTGCCTTCGCCGGATCGTAGGGGTACTCGCCTGCCAGCGTGGAGGAGTAGCCGAGCATGCCGGGCAGCAGAGGCGTGTTCGAGGCGGGGAAGGCACCGGAGTCGACCAGCTTCACGACGGACTGCCGGTTCACCGAATACAGGATCGCCTGCCGGACCGCCAGGTCATTAGTCGGTGCCTTCGTGGTGGTGAGCGTAGTGAAGAAGCCGAGACCTGAGATCGGCACCGACAGCGCGGTGAAGTTCGACTTGAGCTTCTCGAAGTCGATGCCCGCGACCTGCTGGATGAACTGCGACTGGCCGCTCTGGAGCGATTCGAGGCGCGACTGCGGGCTCGGCACGAGGTCGTAGACGATCTTCGCGATCTTCGCTGGCCCATGCGCGCCGAGGGCCGGCGGTGCCCACTTGTAGTCCGGGTTCCGGACCAGCACGATCTTCTGGTTGGAGACGTAGCTCTGCAGTGAGAAGGCGCCGGTGCCGACGAGGTGGGTGCTCAGGCTGGCGCCGTACTTCTTGATCGCCGTAGGCGACTGGATGCCCAGGTAGGGCTCGCTGAGCTGGTTCAGCAGCGGAGCGAACGGCTTGGAGCAGCTGATGGTCACGACGTCCTGCGAGACGGCCGTCGCGCTAAGGCACGGTCCGAGCAGGCTGAGGGCCACGGTCGACTGCGTCGACTTCGCGGTGATGTAGTCGATGTTGGCGACGACCGCCTGGGCGTTAAACGGCGTGCCGTCCTGGAACTTCACGCCGCTGCGCAGGTGAAACGTATAGGTCTCGCCGTTTGGCGAGACGCTCCAGCTGGTGGCCAGGTCTGGCGTCACCGCGCCGGCGGGCGTGAGCCAGGTCAGCGTGTCGAAGATGTTGGCGTCGACGGGGGCGACGTCCTGCTCGGCGGTCAATGCGGGGTCGAGAGAGTCGGGATTTTGCGCCCACGCGATGGTCAGGGTCTTGCTGGCCGAGCTGGTACCGCCTCCGGACGAAGACGAGCCTCCGCAGGCGGCAACCACCAGTGCCAGCGCAGCCAGTGCTCCCGCAGCCACGATTGCTCTTTTTCTTGCAAACACGCTCGCTCCCTACAGAGTCTTGTCGAAGTGGTCGCGCAGACCATCGCCGATCAGGTTGGTGCCGATGACGAACAGGGCCAGGAAGATCCCCGGGAAGACGGTGATCCACCAGGCGACAGAGATGTAGTCCTGGCCGCCGCTGAGCAAGGTGCCCCACTCCGGCGTGGGCGGCTGCACACCGAGGCCGATGAAGCCCAGCGCCGCGATCCACAGTGCCGACAGGCCGACCCACGATGAGGTGAGCACGAGCAGGTCGTCACGGATGTTGGGCAGGACATGCCTGGTAATGATCACGAAAGGATTGATGTTGCCCGAGATGGCCGCGTCGATGTACGGGAGCTGGCGTATCTCGATCGTGGCGCCCTCGGCGACCCGGGCGTACGCGGGTACTGCGATCAGTGAAAGCGCGAGGATGCCGTTGACCAGGCCGGGTCCGAGAATCGCGGCCGCCGTGAGCGCGAGCAGGATGCCGGGGAATGCCAGCAGCACATCGATGATGCGCATGATGATGAAGCCGACGGCGCGGCGGAAGTAGCCCGCGATGACACCGAGGACGGTGCCGACCACCCCGCCGAGCACCACGATGGCCACCGCGGCCGTGATCGTGTAGCGGCCTCCGTACAGAACCCGGGCCAGCATGTCCCGGCCAAATGAGTCGGTACCGAACGGGTAAGCCGCTGATGGAGCGTCGAAGGCCGCATTGGGATTCACGGTGTCCGGATTGTGGGAGACGAAAAATGGGCCAATAACCACGACGGCGATGACGAACGCGATCAGCACCACGCCGACCGTCAGGCTCTTGTGGCGGAACACGCCGGCGAGCCGGGAGCGCCGCGTCGGCGCCGCGGCCTGGGTGACCACTACTGTCGCGCTCACTCTGCCTCCTACCGGGCCGCGGTGCGTGGGTCGATGATCCGGTACGCGAGGTCGACGACCAGGGTGACGACGCAATATGTGATCGCGATCAGCAGGACGACTGCCTGCACCGTGGGGTAGTCCTTGGCGAGGATCGAATCGACGAGCAGCCGCCCAAGCCCGTTGCGGGAGAAGACCTCCTCAATGATCACGACGCCAGACAGCAGGCTGCCGAACTGCAGGGCGACAATGTTGATGACTGGCAGCAGGGAGTTGCGGATCACGTGCCGGATCAGGACGAGATATTGCGGCACGCCTTTAGCGCGCGCGATCACCACATGCGGAAGCTGCGCAGCCTCGATCACGCTGGAACGCACGAAGCGGGCGGTCAGCCCGACGCCGCCGAGCCCGAGCGTGATGGCCGGCAGAGCCAGGCCATCCAGGCCTGTCCCGCCCACGACTGGGAACGCATGGATCCGCACCGCCAGCAACTCGATCAGCAGCAGGCCTAGCCAGAAGCTGGGAATGGACAGGAAGGTAACGCTGGCCGCCATCAGCACCGTGTCGGTCGCGCGGCCGCGCTGGAGTGCTGCGACGACGCCAATCAGCAAGCCGAAGATGACGGTCAATGCCAGTCCGGCCAAGATGAGTTCGAGCGTCGGGGGAATGTTCTGCGCCAGCAGCGATGAGACTGACTGCTTCTGGCTATAGGAATAGCCGAAGTTACCGCGAAGCACGTCGCCGGCCCAGATCCAGTACTGCGTCACCACCGGGCGGTCCAGGCCCAGTTGGCTATTCAGCCGTGCGATCAGGGCGGGGGTGGCGTCGCTCGTGCCCAGAATATTCCGCGCCGGATCACCGGGGACCAGCCGGATGATCGCGAAGTCGATGATCGAGATGCCGATCGCCAAGAACACCAGGGCGCCCAGCCGACGCGAGGTGTAACGCATCATCTGCACGTACTCCCGTTTCGGCTCGCAGCTCGCACTCCCAACTACGCCTCGCGCACGTAGTGGGTACGGTCTGACACGGCGCCGTAGTGCTGCGGCCTGCGGTCGGCGAGCAGGTTCACCCCAAAGAAGCTCTCAGTGCGCGCCCGCAGGACCTCTGCCGCAAGGTCGCCGGTGTGGAGGACGAGCCCTTCTTCCTGGCCGGCAGCGGATACGACCGTGCCGTGCGGATCGACGATCTGGCTGTGTCCCCAGTAGTCGATGCCCGTGGAGTAAGCCGCGGTCTCGCAGTGATTCGACACCACCAGCCACATCCGGTTGAAGAAAGCACTGGCCCGGGCGCATAGGTTCATGGACTCGCCGTAGTAATCGGCGCCCGGGTCGGTTCCCTTCATCGGCCAAGCGGTGGACATCAGCGCGACCGTGGCCCCGCGCAGCGCGAAAACCCGCATCAGCTCGGGGAACGCCAAGTCGTAGCAGATCAGGCTGGCCACTCGGGCGACAGGCGTGTCGAACACTGGAGTCTGCTCGCCTGCGCCGAAGAACAAGGCCTCGGCCTGGTTGTGGACCTTGCGGTAGACGCCGATGACGCCGTCAGCTGAGATCAGCGCAGTGCTGTTGAAGACGAGGTTGCCATCCAGCGCGCTCTCGGCCAAGCCGAGCTGCACGATCATGCCGTAATGGGCGGCCCGCTCGGCTACGGCGCTGGTCGCCGGCCCAGGAATCGGCTCGGCCGCACGGAAGTAGTACTGCTTCTGCTCCGCGACGCCGCGCTCACCGATGCCGAAGGCGAAATCGGCGTAGCCCTGAAGTCCCATCTCCGGCAGCACCAAGACATCCGCGCCCGCGGCACCTGCCTCATCGATGAGTTCGAGGAAACGGCGGAGGTTGGCCGACTTGTCGTGGTGCGCGATGCGCACATTCGCGGCAGCGAGAGTCACCTCTGCCATCGGAAGCCGATCGCCCCCCCAGAGCCACTCGAAAGGTTACATTTGCACAACAGGCAGCATATGCATCATGAAAGTACCACTTCATCATTCATTTGACAACCCACGACCCTCTAGTTACTGGCACGTAGGCAGACTCGGAGAGGGCTCACATGGAGCTTGACCATCAAGTGAAAGGTTGACTGCGGCACTGTAGGCCTGTGCCATCGCAGCTCCTCGAGACCCAGCAGCCTGTGACAGCACGGCAGAAGACCAACGAGGCAGAACAGGGCAGTCTCGGGTAGGTCCCTAGCCGTAGTGGTGGTAGGCGGTCTTAACTTGTGTGTAGCGCAGCAGGCCCCACTTGCCGTCCTCGCCGCCGATGCCGGACTCGCGGTATCCGGCGTGGTGGGCGTGGATCGACTCGCCGAGCGTCCGGTTGATGTAGATCTCGCCGAACTCCAGTTCCTCGGCCGCACGCATCACCGACTGGTAGTCACGGCTGAACACGTACGCCGACAGCCCGTAGCGGGAGTCGTTCGCCAGATCGAGAGCCTCGTCGAGGGAAGCTACCGGCAGCACGGGAGTGACCGGCCCGAACGTTTCCTCGCGCATGATGACCATCTCCGGCCGCACGCCGGTGACGACCGTCGGCGTGTACCAGTACCCCTGGCTGAACGCTGCATCCGAGGGTGCGGCACCGCCGGTCAGCACGTGCGCGCCCTCGGACACCGCAACCTCCACGGCGCGCCCGGTCTTCGCGAGCTGTTCCGCGCTGGCAAGCGGGCCCATGTCAGGGTCCCCGGCCCCAGGGCCAATCGTCAGCTGCTGCACCGCCGACACATACGCGTCCAGGAACGGCTGGTACAGGTCCTGGTGCACGAACACCCGCTCGGCGGACGTGCACACCTGTCCGCTGTTGGTGTGCCGCGCCGCCACGATCGCGGGCACGGCCACGTCCAGGTCGGCGTCCCGCCAGATGATGGCTGGCGCCTTTCCGCCCAGCTCCAGCGCCACCCGGGTCAGATTGCGCGCTGCGAGCGCCATGATTGCCTTGCCGGTGTCACGGTGACCGGTGAACGTCACCATCGCCGTCAGCGGGTCCTCCACGATCGCCTGCCCGGTCCGGCCGTCCCCGGTGACCAGGTTGATCACTCCCGGCGGCAGGTCCAGCTCCGCGTCGAACAGGCGGAACAGCTCGATCGTCGACAGCGGCGAGATCTCGCTCGGCTTCACCACCACGGTGTTGCCGGTGATGAGCGCTGGCCCGAGCTTGCGGCACAGCACCGCGAGCGGGAAGTTCCACGGGCAGATCGCGCCGACGACGCCTACCGGCGCGTGCGACAGCTGGATGATCTCACCCGGCACGTCGGCCGGCAGCGTCTCGCCCTCCAGCCTCCGGTCCCACTCCGCGTTGTAACTGAGAAAGCCGACCGCGAAGTCCAGCTCGCCGGCCGCCTGGCTGGCAGGCTTGCCGACCTCGCTGACGATCAGCTCAGCGAGCTTGTCCCGGTGCCTGCTCACCACGTCGGCCATCGCACGCAGGTAGCCGCCCCGCACCACCGTCGGGGTACGGGCCCAGCCCCGCTGCGCACTCTTCGCCGCCAGGAGCGCCTGGTGCACCTCATCCGCCGTCGCGCTGGGCACGCTGGCCAGCACGCGCTCGTCTGCGGGATTGATCACCGGGATCGCATCGCCGGTGCTGCGGCGCCAGGCACCGCCAAGATAGAAGGACTCGGCCGTCTCTGCCTCAGTCAGCGTCATCGACGTGCTTCCTCTCTGCGCTTTCGCCCCGCCTAGATAGCTTGCTACCAGGTCGCCCGGCACTTCCGAACAGCGGGTCTGCTCAACTGGACACGTCGATCGATACGGACCGGATCTCCGTCAGGGCTTCCAGGGCGTGCCGGCCGCCGAGCCGGCCGATGCCGCTGTCGGTTCCGGGCCAGCCCCCGAACGGCATGTGCAGCTCCCAGTAGTTCGACGTGTCATTGATCACGACCTGCCCCGCGGCCAGCCGCTCGGCCAGCCGTTTCATGAATGCCTACCCTCCCAGTTCGATCGGCCGTTTCTCGTCCAGGCTCCGCCTGATGGCGTCGATGACGACGACGTTGCGAAGGCCGTCATCAAAGCTGGTCTCCGGGATGGCGGTCCCGGCCAGGCAGTCGGCGAAATGCCGCATGGGCTCGTACACGAAATG
>Ga0209169_10001218_pt1 | contig 15592 bp, 13 predicted proteins | sample HubBroMetageWRM4_FD_188346 | JGI IMG/M metagenome (GOLD analysis project Ga0209169, IMG submission 188346) | Warmed soil microbial communities from the Hubbard Brook experimental Forest, New Hampshire - Hubbard Brook CCASE Soil Metagenome WRM 4... | ecosystem: Environmental > Terrestrial > Soil... | reverse complement strand
CAAGTCGGCACGGGCCGAGCCTTCCAAGCCGAAATTCGCCAGCGGAACGCGTGCTTCCTCACCGATCTTCAGTGCTGCCAGTCCCAGGTCAACATACAGGGAGAGACTTTCGGCGCTCGTCTGGTAGAAGACGGTCTCCCCGCCGTGGTGATCGGAGATCTCACGGAAGCGCCACACCAGTTCCTCCGCGCCGGCCTCCGACCCGACCGGATCGCCGAGCGCAACCCAACTCCGGCCGGCGATCTGATACATGACAAACGTGTCGCCGGCTTCGGAGAACAACAGCCGCTTATCCCCCGCGAGCGCGGCATTCGCCATCGTCAGATCGGAGGTCGCAATGATCTTGCGGGCGCGCTCGATGTCCTCGGGGCCCGCCACCGCCGGCTCGGGGCGTGCCGGACGGAGCATGTTCAAAAGCAGGTAGGCCGCGGCGAGGATGATGACCACGAGGGAGGCTCGCAACATGCGCGGCGCGTGGGCATCGAGTGAGAACGTCCACCACAGCTCTTGCGAGTAGATCACGCGCCGGTGAGCCATGTAGCCGAGCCACACCGCCATGACAATGACGCCGATGATGCTGGCGATCCAGGCAGGCGTGAAGCGCTCCGAGAGGATCGCCGTCGGGCGGTAGAAAGAGCGGCGGCCGAGCCCGAGAACGCTGAGCACGAGGGCGAGGATGATGGCCTCTTCGAAGTCCAACCCCTTCAACATCGAGGCGACCATACCGGCGACGAGGAGCCAGAAGACAATGTGATAGGCGGCCTGCACCCTGCGGTAGAGGGCCCGCGCCAGCACGATGAGACCCAGGCCGATCATGCTTCCGGCAAGGTGCGATACCTCGAGGACGGTCAGTGGCAGGAAGCGGTCGAGGAAGGCGAGTCGCTCGTTGATCCCGGGAGTGGCGCCGGAGATCAGCAGTACGGTGCCGGCGAGAAACACCAGGGCGCTCGCTACTTGCGGCACGACCGGGGCGATGTAGGCCGAGGCCAGTTGGTGGGCGCGGGCGATTCGCGTGCTGGCGGTGCTCACCTCTTTGGCCCCGAACAGAATAGCGCCAAACAGGATGGGTCCGAGATAGTAGATGGCTCGATAGGCCAGCAACGAGCCCAGCAACGCATCCGGCGGTACGTTCGGTAGCGCGAGGATCATGACGGTCTCGAACACGCCGATGCCGCCGGGCACGTGGCTGACGATTCCGGCGATCACCGCCGCGGCATATGCACCGAGGAAGGTGATGAAATCGATGTTGGCATCATCGGGCAACAGCCAGTAGACCACGGCGCCGGCGAGGCTCAGATCGATCATGGCCAGAGCGATCTGCGGCAAGCCGATCCACGGCCCCGGTGCGCGCAGTGCCCACCCGCGGATTTCCAGGGTGCTCTTCGATAGAGAGGCCCACAGACCGTAGGCGACGACGGCCCCCAATGCGGCCGCCCCGATCAGCATCAGCCACCAGCGGCCCAGGTGCAGGACCAGCGATGCCTGCTCCGGAGCGACGAGGAGCGAGAATCCCGCGATCATTGCCAGCCCGATGCCGATCGAGAGGCTGCAGAAGGCGGAGATGGTCGCGACCTCGATCGCGGTGACTCCCGCTGTCGCGTACAGCCGGAAACGGATCGCGGCACCCGTGAACGCTGCGAAACCCAGCGTGTGACCGAACGAGTAAGCGATGAACGAGGTGAAGACGATCCGCCCGTAGGCGATCTTCTTCCGCAGGTAGCGCAGGGCGAGCACCTCGTAGGTGCTCAACAGCCAGTAGCTCAGGGCGGTGAAGCCGACAGCGCCGACTACGTGGTTGCGCGGGATCTGGTGGAGGTGCGCCCAGACATCCCGGAGATGCAGGTGCGCCATTTCCCGGTGCAGCACCCAGGCGACACCGGAGAATACCAACAGGGCGGCGATCGGCCCGACCCAGCGGAAACCGCTGCGGTCCGCCGCGCTCGAGTCCTCGTCTGCGGGTGTCGATGACACAGTCAACGCTTCGGGCGCGCGCTCAGCGGGTAAGCGGCTTGTATTTGATGCGGTGAGGCTGTGATGCGTCGTCTCCCGTACGGCGCTTGTAGTCCTCCACGTACTCCTGGTAGTTGCCTTCGAACCAGACCACCTGCGAGTCGCCCTCGAAGGCGAGCATGTGCGTGGCAATCCGGTCGAGGAACCAGCGGTCGTGCGAGATCACGACGGCGCAGCCCGGGAAGTTCAACAGTGCATCCTCCAGCGCGCGCAAGGTCTCGATATCCAGGTCGTTCGTGGGCTCATCGAGCAGCAACACGTTGCCGCCCTGTTTCAACACCTTCGCGAGGTGGACGCGGTTGCGCTCGCCGCCGGACAGCTCGCCGATCATCTGCTGCTGTTGCGCACCCCGGAAGTTGAAACGGCCGACGTAGCCGCGCGAGGGGGTCTCGTAGTTGCCGACCTTGATGATGTCCAGGCCGCCGGAGATTTCCTGCCAGACGGTTTTCTTGTCATCGAGCGCCTGGCGTGACTGGTCGACGTAGGCCAGCTTCGTCGTGGGCCCGAGGCGGATCTCGCCGGCGTCGGGCTTCTCGACCCCGGTGAGCATACGGAATAGCGTCGTCTTACCGGCGCCGTTCGGTCCAATAATGCCCACAATGCCGCCGCGTGGCAGGTTGAATGTCAGGTTGTCGATGAGCAGCCGGTCGCCATACGCTTTGCGCAGTCCCTTGGCTTCCACGACGAGATCGCCCAGGCGCTCGCCCGGCGGAATATAGATCTCGTTCGTCTCGTTACGCTCCTGGAATTCCTTCGAGGACAGCTCTTCGTAGCGTTGCAGGCGGGCCTTGCTCTTCGCCTGGCGCGCCTTGGGATTCTGGCGCACCCATTCGAGCTCGCGCTCGAGAGTCTTACGCAGCGCTTCGCGCTCGCGCTCTTCCAAGGCGAGGCGCTTTTCTTTCTGCTCGAGCCAGGAAGAGTAGTTCCCCTGGTACGGGATGCCGTGCCCGCGGTCGAGCTCGAGAATCCACTCGGCCACATTGTCGAGGAAGTAGCGATCATGCGTGACGGCGATAACGGTGCTCGGGTATTCCTCGAGATAGCGCTCCAGCCAGGCGATGGATTGCGCGTCCAGGTGGTTCGTCGGCTCATCGAGCAGCAGCATGTCGGGCGCGGACAGCAGCAGCCGACACAGGGCGACGCGCCTTTTCTCACCACCGGACAGGGGGCCGATCTTCGCCTCCCAGGGCGGCAGGCGCAGGGCATCCGCTGCGATCTCGAGCTTGCGTTCCAGCTCCCAGCCGCCGGCGGTGTCGATGGCGTCCTGCAGCTTGGCCTGCTTTTCCAGCAGCGCCGTCATCTCGTCGTCCGACATGGGCTCGGCAAACTTGTCGCTGATCTGGTTGAACTCTTCCAACAGCTTGAAGGTGCCGCCGACGCCTTCCATGACCGTGGTGCGTACGTCCTTGGAGTCGTCGAGCTCCGGCTCCTGCGGGAGGAAGCCGACGCGAATCCCGCTCTGGGGTCGGGCCTCGCCGTCAAAGCTCGGATCCGTTCCGGCCATGATCCGCAGCAGGGAGGACTTGCCGGAGCCGTTGAGGCCCAGCACGCCGATCTTGGCGCCAGGAAAGAAGGACAGACTGATGTCCCGGAGGATGGTCCGCTTCGGCGGGACCACCTTGGACACCCGGTTCATGGTGTAGATGTATTGAGCCATACGTGCTGATCACTACCGTCGCGGTTGCTGGCGGTGACAGACTACGGAGTCTGCCTGCGTAATGATCGCCTACTGCGGCCGTCCCGGCTCGGCCGCTTTCTGCGATCCTTTCCCTTACATAGTCCACGCTATGCGCGGGAAACGATCGCAGAAAGCGGCTCGATCCGGGCCGCCCTCGCTACGGCGATCATTACGCAGGCAGACTCCCAGACGGTCACCGCGGTCGGGCATTATCATCGACTGGCCATCGGTTGGCGACCGTTCCGACCGTCACGTGCCTGTCACCCGCTGGGCTGTGTGCTACGCTTGTTCTCAAGCGGGCTGATGACCTTCAATCCCCCATTATCGACTCACTGTCAGCGGTATGCCGACCAGATGAAATCCAACCGGGCGGAGTTCCCCGTGGCAGTGGTCGTTAGCGACCGCCTTGCTCGCTACGGCTTCGGTGACGGCCATCCCTTCGGTACCGACCGCCATGCGGCATTCGTACGCGAGTTCGAAGCGCGTGGACTGGACAAGCGCGTCCGCATTCTCGAGCCTCGCGTTGCCACGGAAGACGAGCTGCGCGCTTTTCACACGCCCGCTTATGTGGACTTTGTGCGAGAGCGTTCTGCCACTGGGCAAGGGCTTCTCGATGGAGGTGATACGCCCGCATTTCGAGGCGTGTACGAAGCGGCCGCCTGCGTTGTGGGCGCCACTTTGAATGCCGCCGACGCGATTATGCAGGGAGAGTGTCGCCGCGCGTTTGTGCCTATCGCGGGCCTCCATCATGCCGCGCGAGATCGAGCCGCGGGATTCTGCGTCTTCAACGATTGCGGTGTCGCGATCGAGCTGTTGCGAAAGAAGTCGGGGCTGGAACGCGTCGCCTATGTCGACATCGATGCACACCACGGTGACGGTGTGTTCTATGCGTTCGAAAACGACGCTGCTGTCATCTTCGCGGATATTCATGAGGATGGGCGTTACCTCTACCCGGGTACGGGCGCCTCCGAGGAGACCGGTCGCGGTGCGGCGCAGGGAACGAAGCTGAATTTGCCGATGGCTCCGGGCTCCGACGATGCCGCTTTCGCGCGGATATGGCCGCAGGTCACCGCGCATCTCGAACGCTTTGCACCTGAGTTCATCATTCTCCAATGCGGTGCCGACAGTGTGGAGGGTGACCCGATCACCCACCTGCGGTTTTCAGCCAAGACGCACGGGTTTGCAGCGCGGGAGTTGATGGGACTCGCCGATCGCCTCGGTCACGGGCGCGTGCTCGCGCTCGGCGGCGGCGGCTACAACCGCGCCAATATCGCGCAGGCTTGGACCGCGGTGGTGGAAAACCTCCTCTGAGTCGATTGGAAAAAGTCGCCTGCGGCGCTTTTTCAGACATCAGCTTTGTTTCCGGCAGCAAAAGGCGCGGCTTTTGCTGCCTGCTCACCGCGGGCTTAGACCGCGGTGGTGGAAAACCTCCTCTGACGCGAATGCGCAGGCCGGGGTCGCTTTTGGCTCTGGATTGGCTTTTCTTAGCGAGGTCGCCAACGGCCCGCGCAGGGTTCCGGTACAATCCCGGCCCTCCCTTCCGTACCGCTAACTAAAGGCTCCGCGCATGTTTCGGACGACGATGACTATCGAAGGCTTCGACCCAGAGCTGTCGAAGGCAATCCAGGGCGAGCGACAGCGCCAGGAAGACCACATTGAGCTCATTGCGTCCGAGAACTACACCAGCCCGCGAGTGCTCGAGGCACAGGGTTCGGTGCTCACCAACAAATACGCGGAAGGCTACCCGGGTAAGCGCTACTACGGCGGCTGTGAGTATGTGGATATCGCCGAGCAGCTCGCCATCGATCGGGCGAAGCAGCTCTTCGGTGCCGACTACGCGAACGTCCAGCCGCACTCCGGCTCGCAGGCCAACGCAGCGGCGTATTTCGCGCTGGTGCAACCGGGCGATGCCATCCTGGGGATGAGCCTCGATCATGGCGGACATCTGACGCACGGCGCGAAGGTGAATTTCTCCGGGAAGTTCTTCAAGGCGGCGCAGTACGGCATCCGACCCGACACGGGCGAGATCGACTACGACCAGGTGCAACGGCTCGCCGAAGAGCACAAGCCGAAGATGATCGTCGCTGGATTCTCGGCGTATTCGCGTGTCATCGACTGGGCCCGCTTCGCCGCGATTGCCAAGAGTGTCGGTGCTTTTTTCGTGGTCGACATGGCCCACGTCGCGGGTCTCGTCGCCACGGGGTTTTATCCGAATCCGCTGCCGCATGCCGATGTCGTGACGACGACAACGCACAAGACGCTGCGCGGGCCTCGTGGTGGCCTCATCCTCGCCCGCAAGAACGACGAGATCACCAAGAAGCTGCAATCGATCGTGTTTCCGGGGACCCAGGGCGGCCCGCTGATGCACGTCATTGCCGCGAAAGCGGTGGCCTTTCTCGAAGCGCTGCAGCCGGAATTCAAGGACTACCAACGGCAGGTGTTGGCGAACTCGCGCGCGCTGGCGGCGCGGCTCGCGAAGAACGGCTTCCAGATCGTGTCGGGCGGCACGGACAATCACCTGTTCCTGTTGAGCCTCGCGGATCGCAACATCACCGGTAAGGACGCCGATGCGGCGCTCGGCAAAGCCAACATCACGGTGAACAAAAACGCCGTTCCGAACGATCCTCGTCCGCCGATGGTGACGAGCGGACTGCGTCTGGGGTCCCCCGCTTCGACCACGCGCGGCTTCAAAGAGCGCGAGATCGAGCAGGTGGCGGATTTCATCACGACGATCGTCGACGCCGAAGGCTCACAAGCCGCTATCGAGAAGGTCCGGCCGCAGGTGATCGAGCTCTGCCGGCGCTTCCCGGTGTACGGCGCGTAAGACGTAGGGTTGCGCCTGCCGCATGTACTGCCCCTTCTGCGGCCATATCGAAACGAAGGTCACCGACTCGCGCCTGGCCGGGGAGGGGCGTCAGATTCGCCGCCGCAGGGAGTGTCTCTCGTGCGGCGAGCGATTCACCACGTTCGAGGCTGCCGAGCTCGTCATGCCCATGGTCGTGAAGGGCGACCGCAGTCGCGAGGCCTTCGACGAAGCGAAGTTGCGCTCGGGCATGGAGAAGGCGCTCGAGAAGAGGCCGGTGCCACGAGACCAGTTGGACGAGGCCGTGAGTCGCATCACTCACAAGGTGCGCAGCCTCGGTGAGCGTGAAGTGCAGTCGCGCGCGGTTGGTGAGCTCGTGATGGACGAGCTGCGGCAGTTGGACGAGGTTGCGTACGTTCGCTTCGCTTCCGTCTATCGACACTTTGAGGATGTCGAAGCATTTCACGAGGAAATCCAACGACTCCGTAGCCAACGCGTGCTGGCGCCCGGCGGGCGCGATGGCCGGCGTACGCCGAAGCGGGAGCCGGGGCGCGACGCGAATCGCGATCAGTTACCGTTGCTTCCGCTGGAGGGGCAGGGTAAGACTGGGGGCGTCGGCGCGGAGCCTGCGGGTGCGAGTGGGAACACTTCCGCTGCGGCTCCGGATGATCCTGACACCGTCACCGGCCGAACGGTCGCCACCGAGACGAAGTAACGCCATCTCATGATTACCGATTTCGACCGCTTCGCAATGAATCGTGCCCTGGTGTTGGCAGCGCGTGGGCTGGAGACGACTCACCCTAACCCGCGGGTTGGGTGCGTGATTGCGCAGGGAACGAAGATCATCGGGGAAGGGTGGCACGAGCGCGCGGGGGAGGCGCATGCGGAGGTGGCGGCCTTGGCTGCTGTTCGCGCTGCCGGTCTGCAGACTGCCGGCACCGCCGTGTACGTGACACTGGAGCCTTGTAGTCACTACGGCCGGACTCCGCCGTGTGTAGAAGCTCTCATCTCGGCTGGCGTCGCACGTGTCGTGTTCGCCGTGGAAGACCCCAACCCGCAGGTCAGTGGCCAGGGCGCCGCAGCGCTGCGCGCGGCCGGCATCGCCGTTGAATCGGGGCTCATGGAATCCGAGGCCGTGGATCTCAACATCGGTTTCATGAAGCGCATGATGTATGGCCGGCCGTGGGTGCGGCTGAAGCTGGCCATGAGCCTGGATGGGCGGACGGCACTGTCGAATGGGGCTAGTCAGTGGATTACCGGCGAGGCTTCCAGAAACGACGTGCAGCACTGGCGTGCGCGCAGCTCGGCGGTGATGACCGGGGTCGGCACCGTTCTCGCGGATGACCCTCGGCTCAACGTCCGTTTGCCCCCGGAGAAGCCGGAGGACGAGCCGTGGCAACCCTTGCGAGTGGTGTTGGATACGCGGTTGCGGACTCCGGCCGACTCGCGCTTGTTCGCCACAGGCGGTGAGGTGTTGATTATGACGGAGGATGCGACGCGCGGCGCCGCGTTCGCCGAAATGGGTGTGAACGTTGAGGCGATTCCCGCCGTCGGGGGGCGACTCGATCTGACCGCGGTGATCGAGCGACTGGGCGAGTTGGAAGCCAACGAGGTCCTGGTGGAGGCGGGTCCCACGCTCTCCGGAGAGCTGCTGCGCCAGGGGCTGGTCGACGAGTTGCTTCTGTACGTGGCGCCCAAGTTGCTGGGCCAGCAGGGGATGCCGCTGGTGGATCTGCCGGAGTTGGGCGACCTGCAGGACGCGCTTGGATTTACGGTCGCTGGGGTGCAGCGGTTGGAGGATGACCTGCGATTGCGGTTGCGACCGCGCTGAGGGACTAACAAGTGTTTACTGGAATCGTGCAGGATGTGGGGAAGGTGCGGGCTCGCGATAATCGCGGTGGCGATGCCCGTATTGTCATTGCGTTCAACCATCTGAAGGCGAGCGACTTTCGCATCGGTGACAGCATTTGTGTGCAGGGCTGCTGCCTCACGGCTACCGAGCTGCTGGATGACGCCTTTACCGCTGACGTCTCGCGCGAGACCCTCTCGCTGACTACCCTTGGCGATCTCGCTGTTGGTTCGCCGGTGAACCTGGAGCCGTCATTGAAAGCGGGCGACTCACTTGGCGGGCACCTGGTGTCGGGGCACATCGATGGCGTCGCGGAGATCATTTCCATCAGTGGCGATGCGCGCTCGTCGCGGATCAAGATTGCCGTGCCGTCGGACCTGGCTCGGTTTATTGCTCGCAAGGGATCTGTTGCTGTGGATGGAGTGAGCCTCACCATCAACGAAGTTGAGGCTGCTACGTTTGGGGTCAACATTATTCCGCACACGCAGACGGCGACGACGCTTGGGAAGCTCGTGGGCGGCTCGCGGGTGAATTTGGAGGTTGACCAGGTCGCGCGGTATGTGGAACGGCTGCTCGCGCCGCGGTAGCATCGTACGTATGAAGCGCTTTAAATTCCCTCGTTTGCCGGTTGGTTGGCTGGTATTGATGACGGCGGTGATTGCGCCAGGCCCAGGCACATCGGCGGCGGAGTGGTCCACTGACGGTGCGGGGCGTGAGGCGACGATTTCGACGGAGGCGGGGCCTTCCTACGAGTCGGACGGGCGGTTGAAATTGCCCGCTCACTATCGCGAGTGGATTTTTCTGAGCTCGGGTATCGACATGAGTTATGGGGCCGCCAAGTCGGGGCACTCGATGTTCGACAACGTGTTTGTCGAGCCGACGGCCTACCGGGAGTTCGTGCGTACCGGTCGGTGGCCGGACGGGACGTCGCTGGTGCTCGAGGTACGTGGTGCGAGCGAGAAGGGCTCGATCAACCAGCACGGCAAATTCCAGAGCGGTGATCTGATGGGGCTGGAAGTGCACGTGAAGGATACGAAGCGCTTTCAGGGTGACTGGGCATTCTTTTCATTCAGTGAGGGGCCCGGCGCGGCGAAGATCATTCCGACTACCGCCGAGTGCTACTCGTGCCACCAGCAGCACGCCGCAGTGGATACGACGTTTGTGCAGTTTTATCCAACACTGCTGAGTATCGCCACGGTAAAGGGGACGCTGAGCCCGGCGTACGGGGCCGAAGAGGCCGCAAAGCGTTAGAAGGCTGCGAGCTTGCCGCGGGATGGGCCGAAAGGCATGCGAAAGCCTCGGCGACGTGAGTGTCTGCTCACCGGTTCCAGGTTCAGTGGTCGCCTACGCGCTTGCGCAGGTGCGCCAAATTAGCGACATAACGGCCTGGAAATAGCCCTTAATAGCGTTGCGGTGCTATAGCTGTAGGGCTCGTCAGGTATACTTCACGCACCTTTTCTCTGCCCCTGGCGGCCCGCCATGTCTAACGTTCTACCCCTCTCCGGTAAGTCGGCGCCCAGCTCGTCCGGCCTGAATTCGGTCGACGAAATCCTCGCGGATCTGCGTGCGGGTCGCATGGTCATCATCATGGATGACGAGGATCGCGAGAACGAGGGCGACCTGATTATGGCGGCGGAGCGTACGACCCCTGAGGCGGTTGCATTCATGATCCGCCACACCAGCGGTATCATCTGCGTGCCGATGGAGGAGGAGGGTTTGGTCCGCCTCGACCTCCCACAAATGGTCCAGGCCAACAGTGAGTCGCATCGGACCGCGTTCACCGTGTCGGTGGACTTGAAGGCAGGGACCACTACCGGGGTCTCGTCTGCTGACCGTGCTGCGACGATTCGTGCGCTCGCGGATTCCAACGCCACTGCGACGGACTTCGCACGACCCGGCCACATCTTCCCACTCCGCTCGCGCAAAGGCGGTGTGCTGGTTCGCGCAGGTCACACGGAAGCTTCTGTGGACCTCTGTCGTCTGGCCGGCCTGAAGCCCGCCGGTGTGTTGTGCGAAATCATGAACGACGACGGCACCATGGCGCGCCGTCCGGAGTTGGAAGCGTTCGCCAAGCGACACAACCTCAAGATCGGCACCATCGCGGATCTCATCCGCCATCGGCTGCGTAACGAGCGCTCGATCGAGCGCATTTCCGAGCAGACGGTGCAAACGGATCTGGGCGAGTTCCGTCTGTATGCCTACGAGGACCGCGTCAACCAGGACGTGCATCTCGCCTTGGCGCGTGGCCGCCTCGACGGGTCGGAAGTACCGCTCGTACGCGTACATCTTCCCGATACGCTGCGCGACTTGGTTGAAATCCAGGGTCCGCAGCGCGCTTGGACATTACGCTCGGCAATGAAGCGCATTGCAGAGGCTGGAAACGGCGTTGTGGTCATTCTTCGCCAGCAGGAGTCGCCACGCGAATTGGCCGAGTCGGTCCGCTGGCTTGCCACGGCCGCCCAGACCTCCGCGCAATCGGCAGCGCACGCAGCCGACCTCGCGACTAAAACAGAAGGCGAGGGCGCCGTGTTGCGCACGTTTGGTATGGGCGCCCAGATCCTGAAGGATCTCGGAGTTCGACGCATGCGTGTGTTGTCCGCCCCGAAGCAGATGCACGGCATTTCGGCTTTCGATCTCGAGATCGACGGCTACGTCGGAGTAGAGGGCTGAGATGGATTCGTCCGCGATCATCGAGGGTCAGATCACTGCACGCGGCCGCAAGGTCGCCATCGTGGCCGCCCGCTTCAATGAATTCATCGTCTCGAGCCTGCTGAAAGGCGCGACGGCCTCGTGGGCCGAGCACGGCGGCGCTGCAGAGGACCTCCTGGTGGCCCGGGTGCCCGGTGCGTTCGAGCTGCCCGTCGTCGCTCGCAAGCTTGCGGCAAGTGGCCGCTGGGACGCCGTGATCGCCTTGGGATGCGTCATTCGCGGCGACACACCGCACTTCGAATATGTCGCCGGGGAGTGCGCCCGGGGTCTGAACCTGGTGGCGCTGGAAACGGGTGTGCCGGTGATTTTTGGCGTTCTGACGGTCGAAACGGTCGACCAGGCGCTCGAGCGGGCCGCCACGACCGAAGCCAATAAGGGCGGTGAGTCCATGGACACCGCGCTGGAGATGGCGGACCTGCTAGCGCGGCTGTAAGGGCATCGCGGGCGGCGGCGCGCCAGCCTGGGCGCCACCCTCATCCGTGAGCCGCGGCGCGAGATGCGCCATACTTGCAGGCCTGTGATCGAAGGAATCCGTTTCTCATGACCGAGCCCGCCCACTATTTCGCCGGCACCCGCTCGGTCGCCCGAAAACTCGCACTTCAGGCCCTGTACCGCTGGCAGCTCAATGACGGCCCCTGGCAAGACCTGATCCTCGAGTTCGGTGACGCCGAGGACATGCCCAAAGCCGACCGCGAGTATTTCCGCGAGCTCGTCGAAGGCGTCTGGCACGCCCGGCAGGCCCTCGACACCCAGCTCACCGGCTGGATGGACCGCAAGCCCGAGCTGCTCGATCCGATCGAGCACGCCGTGCTCCTCATCGGCCTGTTCGAGCTCACCGCGAAGCCGGACATCCCCTACCGCGTCGCCATCAACGAAGCGGTCTCGCTCTCGAAGCGCTTCGGCGCCACCGACGGCCACAAGTTCGTGAATGCCGTGTTGGACCGGGCGGCGAAAGAGGTTCGGCCGCACGAACACGGGTAACCCCATGCCCTTGTCAGAATTCGCTCTCATCGACCGCTACTTCCGCAACTGCGGCTATAAGCGCCAGGATGTTCGCTTAGGCATAGGCGATGATGCGGCTCTGCTCGACTCGCCCGCCGGCTGCGACCTCGTCGCCGCTATCGATACCCTCGTGGACGGCGTGCATTTCCCACACGGCTCGCCTCCTGCCTCAGTCGGCCACCGCGTGCTCGCCGTGAACCTGAGCGACCTCGCCGCGATGGGCGCGAAGCCCGCCTGGGCGCTGCTCGCCCTGACACTCCCCAACATCGACGAGGCGTGGCTGACGGAATTCGCCGCCGGTTTCGGCGATCTCGCCCAGTCGCACGATGTGGCGTTGGTGGGTGGCGACACAACATCGGGTCCCTTGTGCGCGACCGTCCAGATTCTAGGTCACGTTCCGCGTGGTCAGGGATTGATTCGCTCCGGCGCGCGACCCGGCGACATCGTGTTTGTTTCTGGGACTCCGGGTGACGCCGCCGCGGGTCTCGCGGTGGAGCAGGGACGCCTGAAGGCGCAAACCGACACCTCGACCTACTTGCGCAAGCGTTTCCTCTTTCCCACTCCCCGCCTGGCGCTCGGAAAAACCTTGCGTGGGTACGCGAGCGCCTGCATCGACGTCTCCGACGGCCTGCTCGGCGATGTTGGAAAGCTCGCGCACGCGAGTGGTTGCGGCGTCGAACTCTCCTACGGAGAGCTGCCGCTATCGGAGGCGCTCGTGGAAGCAGTCGGTGAGGAACGCGCGCGCGAGCTGGCTCTCACCGGCGGTGACGATTACGAATTGTGCTTTACCGTGAATCCGGCCAACGTCGCGAAGCTCAGACACGAGCTACCCCCGGAGCGCTGGGGCTATAGTCCCATCGGGACCGTACGCGCAGCATCGGGCGCAGTGGTTACGCGCGACGGGAACGTGATGGAGTTCTCGCATTCGGGTTATGATCATTTCGGAAAGTAAAGGCTTTTCCCGGTTTTGCCAGGGATGAACGCGCCGCCGGAGCCGGTGAGGTCTGGATCACAGTAGCACTGCGGACGCAGACAGTATCCTCTCCGGGCTGTTTCGCTATTTTCGCGAGTCATGTCAGTACCGGCTTCCAAGACCACCCCGACGCCCAAGCCGACCCCACGGAAGATCCCCGAGAAAATCGGTAAGTACGTGGTCATCAAGGAAGTCGGCCGCGGCAGCACCGGCGTAGTTTACTTATCGCACGACGCGTACTACGGTCGCGACGTCGCGATCAAACTCTATAACAGCGATAGCGGGGGCGACGAAGAGCGCGCCCGGATCGCGCGCAAGATGTTCCTCTCCGAGGCGCACCTGGTGGGGATGTTGCAGCATCCGCACATCCTGCCGATTTTCGATGCCGGTGAGGAGAACGGTCACTGTTATATCGTGACCGAGCACGTGCATGGCGCGCGCACACTCGCCGCGTATTGCCGTCCGGACAACCTGCTGCGCATCGACGATACGGTTGAAATTATTTTTAAGTGCGCGAAGGCGTTGCACTACGCGCATTCGCGCGGTGTGATCCACCGCGACATCAAGCCTTCTAACATAATGCTCACGCAGGACAGCGACGTGCGCATTATCGATTTTGGAATCGCGCTGGTTTCGGACTCCGATATCTCGCGCATCGAGGGCATCGCTGGCAGCCCGTCCTACATGTCCCCGGAGCAGGTGCAGAGTCTCGACCTCACCAACCGGTCGGATCTCTACTCGCTCGGCGCGGTGATGTACGAACTGCTCACCGGCTCACGCCCCTTCCGCGCGGGCAACTTACAGAAGCTGCTGCACCAGATCGTCTATGCCACGCCGCCGCCGATCCATGTTCTGCGGAAGGACATTCCGGAGGAGCTGGAAACCGTGGTCGCCATGGCGCTGCAGAAAGATCCCGTAAAGCGCTACAAGAGCGGACTGGATTTCGCGGCTGAGCTCACTCGCGTGCACCAGCGTTTGCGCGAGGCGAATTCCCGTATCGATCGACAAGAGCAGTTTGGCGTGCTGCGACGCCTGAAATTCTTCCACGAGTTCTCGCACGCCGAGATCTGGGAAGTGCTGCGTGCGAGTAATTGGCAGGACTACGTCGAGGGTGAGGAGATCGTCAAGGAAGGCGAGATGGACGATCGCTTTTACATTCTCGTCTCGGGTACCTGCGCGGTGGAACGCCACGGGCGACGTCTGGGCTCCCTAGAAACTGGCGACTGCTTCGGTGAAGCCAGCTACGTGCCGGGCGCGAAGCGTACTGCCACCATCCGCTCCGCGACTGCGGTGACGGTGTTGAAGGTGAGCTCTACTCTGCTCGAGCAGGTTTCTGCGTCGTGCCAGTTGCGCTTCAACCGCGTGTTCTTGCGCACGCTGATCGGGCGTTTGCAGTCTGGCGAGACGAGTTCGAGCAGCACGGTCGGCTGACGCGGGCTTTGCCGATTTACGCGGTCTCCGCCGCGTGATCTAGCGACACTTCACGCCGTCCATCGCGCCGGCGCGATCAATACTCTTGCGAAAAGCGCACCCGCGCTCCATCTTCGCACCCCGTGCACATCTTACTTATTGAGGACGATACCGAGGCCGCGAGGTTTCTCGTCAAAGGGCTGCGAGAAAGCGGTTACTCGGTCGATCACGCCGTGGACGGGCGGGAGGGTCTGTTTCAGGCCACCGAGGGACAGTTCGACCTGGTCGTGACTGACCGGATGCTGCCGCACGTCGACGGATTGGCCATCATCCAGATCATGCGGCAGAAGGGCATCACCACGCCGGTGCTGGTGCTCAGCGCGCTGGGCAGCGTGGACGACCGGGTGAAAGGGCTGAAGGCTGGCGGCGACGACTATCTCACCAAGCCGTTCGCGTTCGTCGAGCTTCTCGCGCGCATCGAAGCGCTCTCCCGCAGACGCTCCAGCGTGCCGGATGCCACGAAGCTCAAGGTGGCGGACCTGGACTTCGATCTTCTCGCCCGCCGGGTCACCCGCGGTGGACGTGAGATCGAGCTGACGGCGCGTGAGCTGAAGCTCCTCGAATTCCTCATGCGGCGTGCGGGCCAGGTCGTCACGCGCACCATGTTGCTCGAGGGCGTCTGGGACCTTCACTTCGACCCCCAGAGCAACCTCATCGACGTACACATCAGCCGGCTGCGCCAGGCGATCGACCGTGGCTCGGATCGGCAGCTCATCCACACGATCCGCGGTTCGGGCTACGTGCTGCGCACCGAGGATTGAGCGGGTGATACGCGGGGGCATTTTCAACACCACGGCGTTCCGACTGTCCGTGGGTTATATGTTCCTGGTCACGCTCGCGGTCGCAGTGACTCTCGGCACGGCCTATCTGCTCACCGATGGCCTCATCACCGACGAGGTGGATGTCATCATCGATACCGAGCTGAAGAGTCTGCAGGATCGCTACGCTCGCACCGGCATCCCCGGCGTAACCGACGAAATCAACCTGCGGGTCGACAGTTGGGGTCGTATCGGCGCCGTCTACATGCTCGTCGACAGCAACTTCGAGCGTATCGCCGGCAATGTCACCCACTGGCCCTTCGACACACTCCCCACCGAG
>Ga0209169_10001217_pt1 | contig 15596 bp, 9 predicted proteins | sample HubBroMetageWRM4_FD_188346 | JGI IMG/M metagenome (GOLD analysis project Ga0209169, IMG submission 188346) | Warmed soil microbial communities from the Hubbard Brook experimental Forest, New Hampshire - Hubbard Brook CCASE Soil Metagenome WRM 4... | ecosystem: Environmental > Terrestrial > Soil... | reverse complement strand
AACGGCAACACCTTCACCTCCTGGACCGGGTGCAGCTCAGCATCCGGAGCCACCTGCACGCTGAACGTCTCCGCTGTCGCGACTGTAACCGCTAACTATGCAAGCGTCTCCGTCACACCAACCGGGAATGTCACGATTGGACAATCACAGCAGTTCACAGCAACGGTCACCGGACTAAGCCCAACCACCGTGACGTGGAGCGTCGCTGTCGCCTCGGGTACGGGAAGCGCAGGAACCATCTCGTCGAGCGGCTTGTATCAAACCCCGTATCCGGCTCCGACCACCGTGACCGTCACTGCAACGAGCACGGCAAACACCTCCATCAAGGGCACGGCCACAGTCACACTGGCCGCGCCTGCAACAACGGCGGGCCCTGCGCTCTCAATCGATGCCAACCCCAGCCACGGCACGGGACCGATCAGCTCGCTCATCTATGGCGTGAACGCATACCTGCTCGATGCGCCCTCCGCGCAGAACGCCAACATCAGCGTCGCACGCTGGGGCGGCGATGACACGTCGCGCTACAACTATCAAACCAACATCGTGAACTCGGCCAACGACTACTACTTCGAGAACTTCACCGGCTCCAACAGCATGCTGCCGAACGGCAACAACGGAAACGGAACCAACTTCAACGACTTCATGACCTCAGCCAACACGCTTGGCATTAGCACGATTGCCACAGCACCCGTCAACGGCTGGGTCTCGAACAGCACGGTGAACGCCTGCAGCTTCACGAAGTCGGCTTACCCGAACCAGCAGAGCTACGACCCGAGCGGCAACTGCGGCAACGGCGTACAGAATGGCACCACGCTTGTCGGCAACAACACGATTGCGGCAATCACCAGCATTTCGGAGCCTCCACCTGCAGCGCCCGGCGCCGGCAACAACACGGCATCGTGGGGCATGTCGACGTGGACCGGTGGCTGGGTCAATTGCCTGCTGACCAAAGGCACCTCCTGCGCCTCGGGTCCCGGTAAAGATGCCACGATCTGGGACCTCGACAACGAGCCGGAGTATTGGTCTGCCGTGCACCGTGACGTGCACCCGAACCCAATGACGTACGACGAGATCACCAACGGCGGCATCGGCACCTCGCTCGCGATTAAAGCGGTCGATCCCAATGCGCTGGTGAGCGGGCCTGTAATCTCCGGCTGGTACGACTACTTCTACTCACAGCAGGATGTAAACGCCGGATACAGCGCAGGCCCCTGCTACCAGCCATGGGGTAATCCGACCGACCGACAGAATCACAGCGGCGTTCCGCTGATCGAGTACTACATCCAGCAGATGTCGAGTGCATCGGACACCTACAACGTGCGCCTGCTCGATTTCGTGGACATTCATGCTTACTATGCGGCGATGTACAACGGAGCCTCGGTGGCCTTTACCACCGCAGGCGACACCGGCGAGCAGCAGGCGCGCATGAATTCGACACGTGCCTTCTGGGATTCGACCTACACCGATCCCAACAATACTGGCCTCTATCAGCCGGTTTATCCACCGACTTATCCCTCGGGCACTACTCAGAACTCCCCCGTCTGCAAGACGCCGGCCTCGCCGAACCTGATTCCCATGCTGCAGAAGTGGGCGGCGGATGATTGGACCAGCACGAAATTCCCACAACGCCTGAAGACTTCCATCGACGAGTACAACTTCGGCGCAACGGAGTCGATCAACGGTGCGGTGGTTCAGGCTGATGTGCTCGGCATCTTCGGCAAGTACGGTCTGGACATGGCCACGTTCTGGCCAACCTCAACCTACACCTCGCAGGTTCCGGCAAATATGGCCTTCGCGATCTACCGGAACTATGACGGCAATAAGTCAATGTTCGGGGACCAGGAACTTAGCTCGACGACTGGCGATCAGAGCCAACTTGCCGTGTACGCTGCATCGCGCACCTCGGACGGCGCAGTGACGATCGTGGTCATCAACAAGACCTACGGTCCATTGACCAACACGCTTTCCATCAACAACCTCACCAGCACAGCGACCGCGGCCCAGGTCTTCCAGTACAGCAACGCCAACCTAACCGCCATCGTCGCGCAACCGAATGCCACCATCACGCCGCCCGCTTCGGGCACGATCAGTACCATCAGTGCGACCTTCCCCGGGCAGTCGATCACGCTGATCGTCATCCCATAGCACCAGGCTCGACATGCGGCTGAGTACCGAAGAGGTATTCAGCCGCATTCTTCCTTCAAGCCGCTTGGGCCGTGTACCGTTAACCCATGCGTTTTTTTGCACTTGTCGTACTCGGCGGACTCGCGGCGGCCGCTCCCGCACAGACACCCGCAACTCCTCTTCATCTGATTCCCACGCCGCGCGAGGTCTCCTTCAAAGGAGATCAGCCACTGACAGGCGTCACGGTTGACTGCCCCAATTGCGGCGCGGACGACCAGTTCGCCGCCAGCGACCTGCGTGATGAACTCGCGGCACGCGGCATTCCCGCGGGCGATGGTCTGCGGATCACTCTTCAGCGACTTGGCCAGCATCCAGACTCCACGTTCACGGACGCGATGCGTCCTGAGGGCTACACAATTGCGTCGGCGCCCGGCGTTCTTACGCTCACCGGCGCAACGGGACCAGGCGTCTTTTACGCCGCGCAGACGGTGAAGCAGATGATCGAGCGCGCTGCGAACGGTGGCTTCGTCCTACACGCCGCTGACATACGTGATTGGCCGGCGATGCAGTATCGCGGCTTGAGCGACGACCTCTCGCGTGGGCCAGTCGATACGCTTGAATTCCAGAAGAAGATCGTTCGCACGCTCGCGGCTTACAAGGCGAACCTCTACTCGCCGTACTTTGAGAACACGCAGCAGTACGCCTCAAACCCGCTGCCGGCGCCTCCTGGCGGCAGCATCTCCGCGGACGACGCGCGCGAGCTCGTCGCCTATGCAGCGAAGTATCACGTGATGGTCGTGCCCGATCAGGAGGCGTTCGGCCATCTTCGCCACATGCTCGTCTATGAGCAATACCAGCAGCTTGCGGAGACACCGCACGGCGCGGTACTCGCCCCCGGACAAGCCGGCTCGCTCCAGGTGATCAATCAGATGTTCACCGAGTTGGCTGCGCTGTACCCATCGCCCTTCCTGCACATCGGAGCCGATGAAACTTTCGATCTAGGAGTCGGTCAAACGAAGCCGGCAGTTGATCAGCAGGGGCTTGGGCCGGTGTACCTCAACTTCATGCAACAGATCGATAACACGCTGCGGCCGCTGAACCGGCGCCTGCTCTTCTGGGGCGACATTGCCGAGCGCTCGCCGGATCTTCTGAAGGGCATGCCTGAAGAGTTCAAGAAGAATACGATCGCCATCAGTTGGCACTACTCGCCCTCGGACAATGGCTTCTCGAAGTATCTGAACTACTTCAAGTCCGCAGGCTTTGAGACCTGGGTCGCACCGGGCATCAACAACTGGTCGCGCGTATACCCCAATTACACCTCGGGGTTGGAGAACATCAAGCAGTTCACGCGCGATGGCCAGGCTATGGGTGCTACCGGTCAGCTGAATACGCTCTGGTATGACGATGGCGAGGCGCTCGCTGCAAACAACTGGTACGGCATTCTCTTTGGCTGCGCGGCCGCATGGCAGCAGGGCGAAAGTTCCATCCCGCAGTTTGAAGCCGACTTTGGCCCGGCGTTTCACGGCGATATGACAGGCAAGCTCGAAATGGCGCAGCAGGAGTTGATGGCCGCGCATGACTTGCTGAGGTTCACGGCCAAGGTGGGTGATGGCTCCGACGGGATCTTCTGGCTTGATCCGTGGTCGAAGGACGGGCAGCAGTACGCAGAAAAGATTCGCCCGTACACGCACGAACTGCGCATGCACGCCGAGCGTGCGTTGCAATTGGTCGCCGAAGCCCGCGCGGCCTACCCAGCCCCGCCAACACCCATCGTGTACTCACTGACGAACCAGCTTCCTTCGAATCCGACCTCACTGCGTGAGACGAACGCAATCGATGCGCTCGAACTCGGCGCACGTCGCTTTGACTTCATTGGTGAGAAGTTCCAGCTTGCTGACGAGATGGCTGCGGGCTATGCACGCGCACAGGCCGACGCGGTCTCCAATGACCGCAAACAGCGCACAGAAGTCGGCCGCGAGCTCAGCGACATCAACGGCGTAAACGGCCGCATCCAGGACCTCAAGGACGGCTACTCGCTCATCCGTGATTTGTACGCGCAACTGTGGCTGCGCACCAACCGCCCCTACGCTCTGCGGCCTGTGCTTGCGCACTACGACTACACCATCGACACATGGCTCGCTCGCATGGACAAGGTGCGCAGCGCGCAGCGGCAGTGGGCGGATACGCACACACTGCCCACCGCGGCCGATCTGGAGATTCCCCCGGCCCCACCTGCGCCTGCGCAGGCAACAGCCGCACCCGCGACTCCGGCCGCGCCGCCCGCGCAACCTGCCACTCCTCAACCGAACTAGGAGATTTATGCCAACGATCATCACAGCGCGGCGACTGCTCACCGACATAGGTTCAGTGGAGTTCCCTGTGCTCATCGTCGGCGACGATGGCACGTTGACGGACATCAGCTCTGATCCAACGGCGCTTGCGCGTGAAGAGGACACGCTTACCAGCGCCTTCTTCGACATCCACACGCACGGCGCGGTGGGGTACGACCTCATGTCGGCCTCGCCCGCAGAGCTCCGCGAGATCCAGCACTTCCTTGCGCGGCATGGCGTCGCGCAGTATTTGCCCACAACTGTAACGGCCTCGGTCGACTCCACTCTGCGCGCGCTTGAATCGCTGGCAAATGCGATCGAGGCCGATCCACAACCGTTGCAAGCACAGCCCCGCGGCATCCACCTCGAAGGGCCGTTTCTCTCGCACGCCAAACGAGGCGTCCATCCTGACGACCAACTGCAGAAGCCGAGCATCGAGCTCTTCGACCGGTTTCAGCAGGCAGCGCGCGGACACATCTGCCTGCTAACTATCGCCCCTGAATTGAACGGAGCGGTGGAGCTGATCACGTACGCGACGAGCCTTGGGGTGCGCTGCTCGATGGGCCACACAAACGCGCTTGCGTCCGAGACTCGCGCGGCCATCAGTGCCGGCGCAAGCAGTGCTACCCACGCCTTTAACGCCATGCGTGCACTCGGCCATCGCGAGCCGGGTGTTCTCGGCGTCGTGCTGGATGACCAGAACCTCTATGCCGAGTTGATCTGCGACGGCATCCACGTGGCACCGGAGATCGTCCGTCTGTGGTTAAGGTGCAAGGGCACAGAGCGCGGGATTCTCGTAACCGATGCGATGTCGGCCGTCGGAATGCCGGACGGCAGATACAAACTCGGGGAGCTTGACGTCGATGTCGACGAAGGCCGGGCCATGGTCGCCGGCGATCTCCAGCGCGGCGTTCATACGTTAGCTGGATCGGTGTTGACGATGGATCACGCCGTCGCAAATCTGCGGCGGTTCACCGGCGCATCGATGCCAGACGCCACGCGGCTCGCCTCGCATAACCCTGCCGCAATGCTGGGCCGGCCTGAGTTGACGCGCCTCGCGCCAGGGAGCCTCGCGAATCTCAATCGCTTCGACGCAAGCGGGCATCTCGTCGCCACCTACATCCAGGGCGAGCTCGTCACCTAGGCGCGCTATGCGCCTTGTCGTGCACGCCACAGCGCGCCTTCGAGCGACTGCACAGCATTCGCATCCACCTTGATCTCTGGCCAGGCCATGCGCAGGTGCTCATCCATGGCGCGAAGCACACGCGGAATCTTGCCGAGTACACTGCCCGTGAACGCGATGCGAGAGGCATCCTCGGCCGAACAACCAGCAGCGCGCATCTTGGAGATGACAAGGCTCACCTGCGTAGCCAGCTCCTCACCCGCGCGGTCCAGCACGCCTTGTGCCAGCACATCTCCGTCCTCCGCGCAGTTCGCCACAACCGTCGTCAGCAACGCGAAGTCCGGCCGCTCACGCATATTTGCCCTGGCGACGAGCGAGGCTAAGTCTTCAAGCTGCCACGCCTGCTGAATCTCGCGCAGCAGGCACGACTCCACACCACGGTCGCGAGCGCGCAAACAGGCGCGAATCGCCTCCAGGCCAATCCATGTGCCCGAGCCCTCATCGCCCAGCACCGGCCCCCAGCCGCCAGCACCAACAGTCAGCCCATCTGCGCAGCGTCCCGTCACATGCGATCCCGTCCCTGCGATCACCAGCACTCCCGCACCACCGCGAAAGGCCGCATCGAGCGCAATCTGTTCGTCGCCTGTGATGATGACACCGCCGCTCACCAGTTCGTTCAGCGTCGTCTCCGCCCACCGCCGCACCTCCGCACTCGACGTGCCGGCAAGCCCGAAGCACGTGCACGCGATTGAGTCGCCGGGAACACCCGCCGCTCCGAGCGCCTCGCGCACAACCGTCCGCAGGTTCTCACTGGCCGCCTGCTCTCCCACGTTCATGATCTTTACCGTCGGCCCGGACGCCTGCCCCAGCACTCGCGACTTATTCGCGACCCAGCACTCTGTCTTGGTCCCGCCGCCATCCAGCGCAACAAAATACGACATACGTTAACCACTCCGAACGCCCATTGAGCCAGTCGGGCGCTAAGCCCGTTATCATAACCTGCAACGTTGCCTTACGTCAGAGCAGCCGAGGAGGAGTGAGCCCGCTTGCCTTGTTTCATTAACGCCCTTGCAGCCTTTCTAGCAACGCAGCGGCTCAGTGTTTTCGACCTCGCACTCGTAGCGGTCTACCTCATCGGCATCACGCTCTTCGGCCTGCGCTTTCGCAAAACTCGCGGCGCCGCCGCAGCCGATCGCTCGCTCAAGAGCTACTTCCTCGCCGACAACACTATCCCCTGGTGGGCCATCGCGCTCTCCGTCGTTTCGGCCGAGACCTCTACCCTCACGATCATCTCCATCCCCGGCGTTGCCTTCGCGGGCGACTTCGGCTTCCTGCAAGTCGTCATCGGCTACATGCTCGGCCGTATCGTAGTGGCCGCACTCTTCCTGCCGCGCTACTTCGCAGGTGAGATGCTCACCGCCTACCAGCTCATCGACCGCCGTTTCGGCCCCACGCTGCACAAAGTCACCGCTGCCCTATTTCTCGTCACGCGCGCAGCTGCAGAAGGTGTCCGCGTCTTTGCCGTCTCGATCGTTGTCGGCGTTGCCATCGGCACACGCGACATTCTCTCCATTGGCATCATCTCCGCCCTGACACTGCTCTACACCTTTGAAGGCGGCATGGCAGCCGTCGTCTGGACCGATGTCGTGCAGATGGCAATCTACGTTGGCGGAACAGTCGTTGCGCTACTCACCCTTGGCTCGCACGTGCAGGGCGGATGGCCCGTCATTCACTCCGTCGCATCCGCCGCGGGCAAGTTCCATATGTTCAACTTCGCCCTGAACCTCACAACGACTTACACCTTCTGGGCCGGTGTGATCGGCGGCACCTTCCTCACCATGGCCTCGCACGGCACAGATCAGCTCATGGTGCAGCGGCTGCTTGCCGCGCGCAATCTCCGTGAATCGCGCGCCGCGCTCCTCAGCTCCGGAGTCGTCATCTTCCTGCAGTTCTCGCTCTTCCTGCTCATCGGGGCCGGCCTCTATGTCTTCTATCACCAGCATCCCGGCACCAGCTTCCGCACCAACGACTACATCTTCCCCACTTTCATCGTGCGCGAGATGCCACTCGGCATCGCCGGCCTGCTCGTCGCCGCCATCCTCGCCGCCGCAATGTCAAACCTCTCCGCCGCACTCAACTCGCTCTCGTCGACCACCGTCGTCGACTTTTACATGCGCATGCGCCCCAACGCCGATGACCGCGAGCGCACCATGATTGCAAAATCTTCAACCGTTCTATGGGCACTCGTCCTCTTCGCCATCGCGGTTTACTCCGTGAAGGTCGGCGGTAAGGGTCATGTCGTCGAGATCGGCCTCTCCATCGCCTCAGTTGCATACGGCTGCCTGCTCGGAGTCTTCCTGCTCGGCACGCTCACGCGCTTCGCTACAGAGCTCGGCGCCATCATTGGCATGATCTGCGGCTTCGTTCTCAATCTCTGGATTTGGCAAGGAGCTTTCCCCGTGCATCTTGGCCCCGTCACCATCCCGCACATCGCCTGGACCTGGTACGTCCTCATCGGCGCGGCTGCGACATTCATCATCGGCGCGCTCGCCAGCCTTCTCCTCGGCAAGCGCGCACGCCCCGAACGCACAGCCGCCGTGACCGCCCTGCTCCTCCTGTGTCTCTGCCTGCCGCTCGCGAGCGTAGCCCAGAAGCCCACGCATCGCCAGCCATCCACTCAGGGTCCGGCGACAACCTTCGCTCCCGACTTCGCTCCTGTCTCCACGCTCATCAATCAGGGCATCACCGAGCACCGACTCCCCGGCGCCGTCCTCATCGTCGGCCACAGCGGGCGCATCGTCTTCGAGAACGCCTATGGCGACCGCAAGCTCGCCGGCGAGCCCGGCCTCAACGGCAGACCGTCACCTGCTGAGCGCATGACCGAGAACACCATCTTCGACATGGCATCACTCTCGAAGTGCCTCTCCACGGCGACCGCCATCATGCAGCTCTACGAGCAGGGCAAGCTCAACTTCGAACAGCCCGTCGAACAGATCCTTCCGGCATTCAATCCCGATCACGACCCCATGCGTGCAAAAGTCACCCTGCGTACATTGCTCACGCACACCTCCGGCGAACCCGCCGACGTGAACCTCAAAGATCCCTGGGGACTCGCCAAGCCTGACAAGGCCGAAGGCATCCAGCGCGCGCTCACCACACCGCTGCAATCTGCACCCGAAGCCATCTTCCGCTATTCAGACATCAACTACATTCTTCTCGGCGACATCGTCGAAACGCTCTCCGGCGAACCGCTCGACGTCTACGCGCAGAACCACATCTTTAAACCGCTCGGCATGACCGAGACGCGCTACCTGCCCATCGACAAAGCCTGCGGCCCGCACAAGATCATCGGCGCGGCAATTGCGTGGACTCCCACTCCTCGCGGCCACACGCGCTACGCCTGCCCCGCTGGTGACTGGAGCACCTCTCTGCTCCCACGCATCGCTCCTACCACCCACGACGACGAGAGCAAAGCCGACCCACGCGCCAACCCGCACTTCGACATGCTCACGCGCGGGACCGTTCACGACCCCACCACGCGCCGCATGGGCGGAGTCGCCGGCCACGCCGGCGTCTTCTCTACTGCTCACGACATCTCGCTCTTCGCGCAGGCACTCCTCGATCGCCTCGCCGGACGGCCCTCAAACTTCCCGCTCCAGCAGTCAACGCTTCAACTCATGACGACACCCGAGCAGCCCGGTCACTACGCTGGACAACTCGTGCTCGCCAACACCGCGGAACAGTCTGCCATCATCAACGGCGAGACGGGCGCCGAGCCCGGTCTCGCACCGCGCTACCCTGCCATCCACGGACAGGACCTCCGCGGCTTCGGCTGGGACATTGACACCGCCTTCTCCAAGCCGCGCGGCATGCTCTTCCCCATCGGCAGCTTCGGACACACCGGCTTCACCGGCACTTCACTCTGGATGGACCCCGGCTCCGACACCTACGTCGTTCTACTCGCCAACGCAATTCATCCACGCGGCAACGCACCGATCTCGAACCTGCGCGGCAAGGTTGCAACGGCCGTCGCGCAGACTCTGCAGCTCTACGTCAACGGGCTACCCCCAGCGGGTGAAACCACCCTCACCGGCATCGACGTCCTCGAATCCGATCACTTCGCCGAGCTCAACACGCTCGCGACGCAGCACAGCAACACGCTCCGTCTCGGCATCCTCACCAATCAATCCGGCGTCGACGCGCAAGGCCGCCGCACCATCGACACTCTCTCAACAGACCTCCCCAAGATCATCGCCGGCGCGAAGCTCACCGCCCTCTTCTCGCCCGAGCACGGCATCTTCGGCAAGCAGGACACCACGTCCTTCGGCGCCGAGACCGATCCCACCACCGGCCTCCGCGTCACCTCGCTCTACGGCCCGCACGACTCAGACAAGCGCCCCTCACACGACCAACTCAAAGACCTCGACGCCGTCATCATCGACCTGCAGGATGCCGGTGTTCGCACCTACACCTACGAGGCCCTCACCGGTTATTTCCTCGAAGCCGCCGCGCACGAGCAGAACGAGTTCCATCACACGCTCAATATCGTCGTGCTCGATCGCCCCAACCCCATTAACGGCCTCGCCGCGCAAGGTCCCGTCTCCGATCCCGGACACGAGAACTACACCGACTACGGCCAGATTCCCATCCGCCACGGCATGACGCTCGGCGAACTCGCCCGCTTCTACAACGGCACCAAACACATCGACGCTCCGCTCACAGTCGTCGCCATGCAGCACTGGACGCGCTCCGAGTTCTACGACCAGACCGGCCTTCAATGGGTGAACCCCAGTCCCAATCTGCATAACCTCACCGCGACCGTGCTGCTCCCCGGGCTCACCTTGCTCGAGCAAACGAACGCAACCGTCGGCCGCGGCACGCCGACACCCTTTGAACTCTTCGGCGCTGGCTTGCCACCCAAGGACAAGACGACCGGCGCGCAATCACCCGCGTGGTTCCACGCTGCCGACGTCGTCGCCGCGCTCAGCGCACGCCACATCCCTGGCGTCACATTCGCTGCGACAACAACAACCGTCGACGACGATCCGATCCACCCCTATCACGGACAGACCATCGAAGCCGTGCGCATCGCCGTCACTGATCGCAACACACTTGACTCGCCCGAACTCGGCGTCGAGATCCTAAGTGCTCTTCACAAGCTGTATCCCGAGCAGTTCCACCTGGATCGCGCGGCGAACTTCGTCGCCAACGCCGCCACCCAAGACGCACTCACACGTGGCGATGATCCGCGCTCCATCGCCGCCACTTGGCAACCCGGGCTCACGGACTACAAGGCCGCGCGCGACCAATACCTGCTTTACAAATGACGACGATGTCTCGCGATTTTGGGTCCCAACCGCGCCGAGCGGCATAGAATTGACGCTGGAGATTCTTCTGATGCGATACAAAAAAATCACTCTCGAACTGATCGTCGCCGCCGACGAGGCCCAGGAAGTCATCGCGGCGTTGAACTCATCGCTCAATCAGTTGGATGAGACGCACGCTGTCTTCGGCGGCGAAATCGAAGCCGTCGATTTCGAGCATCGGGGGAGACAGAAGAAATCCGCACTGGACCACACCATGGCGGCAGGAGAATCGGTCGCTGGTGCTCTAAGGACCGCTCGAGAGAGCGTCGTGGTCGCTCTCCGCGCCGTCGTTTGAACGATCCGTATGCAGTGCGCACGGCAGCAGCTGCGCGCATCACACCTTGATCGCTCCTGTCATTATTACGGCAGTTCTTCGCCGGACTGCTCCGCCACCATGTAGGCGGCGTACCAGTCGGGCCAGTCGTCGTCGCGATGCCCGAGGCGCTTCTCGTGCTGAATGTCAGACGAACTTGTAAGTTGCTGATTCGATGGTCGGGGCGGAGGGATTCGAACCCCCGACCCTCTGCTCCCAAAGCAGATGCGCTACCAGACTGCGCTACGCCCCGACACACTCATTTTCCCATAAGCACGCTGCAATTACCCAACCGCGCCTCGTTCCGCACTCAAAACATCAACGCCAGCCGGGAGCACCCGCGTTATGCAGCAGCGCTCCACCGAGCCACAGCAGCAGGAAGAACGGCGCCATCGCCATCGCCATCAGGCCCAGGCCGATCAGCAGCATAAAAATCCAGTCCTTCCACGTGTCGCGTCGCCCCACTGCGAGACTGCGTTCCAGCAGAAAATAATTCCTCCGGTTCGCGCGCCACGCAATGTCGAATAGATTCCCGGCGAAAGGAATCGCGCCAATCCCCACTTCGATGCCCAGGTTTGCGACCATCCTCGCGACCGTTACCATCGGCACGCCGCGGAAGAACGCCGCCAGCACGATGATGCAGCTCGCCAAGCCCCCAAGAAAATCGCCGATGCCCGGAACGAATCCGATGATGCCATCGAGCCCGAAGCGGATCGACGTACCTGGCACACGAAACCACGTGTCCAACACACGCGAGAGCAGGTCGAGATTCTCATCGCGAAACGCTCCGCCTGCTCCACGAAAGCGCGGATTCAGCCGCCCCGTATCCACCACACCCGGAGGCAGCACCTCACCGTATCCCGTCTTCGTCGTCATAGGCCCCGCGTGCTCCCTTCGTTCCCAACGAATTGGATGCTACAATCAATGACTGTACGGCGGCTATAGTTCAGTGGCAGAACGCCGCTCTGTGGCAGCGGATGTCGTGGGTTCGAACCCCACTAGCCGCCCCAATTCTTCCTCTGCACAGGGCATCATCCTATTAGACGCCGCGCTCGATTTTTCGCGTCCGGTACTTTGCGTCTGTTGTGAGATCGACCTTGCCGCGCGCCGCAAAAGCTCCCGAGCCAATCCCCGCACCGCCGCCCTCCGCACCGAATCTTTACGTCGGCACCTCCGGCTGGTCCTATCCCACCTGGAAACCGGCCTTCTATCCCCCGAAGGTTCCCGCGCGTTCGTTCCTCAACTACTACGGCTCGCAGCTCACTGCCGTCGAGGTCAACTACACCTTTCGCGCGTTTCCAACCACCACGCAGCTCGAAAACTGGCAAGCAGCCGTTCCCTCTGGCTTCCGGTTCAGCTTCAAGGCGCCGCAGCGCATCACGCACTTCGCCCGTCTGCGCGACTGCGAACCGCTCGTCCAAAGTTTCCTCGGCGCACTCGCTCCCATGCGCGCCGGCAGCCTCGGCCCGCTGCTCTTCCAACTGCCGCCAAACCTCCAGGCCGACCGCGACCTCCTCGCACACTTCCTTTCGCTCTCAGCATTCCGCCACTCGCACGTTCCGCTCGCCTTCGAGTTCCGCCACAAGAGCTGGTTCACCGACGACATCTTCTCCCTCATGCGCGAGCACAACACCGCACTCTGCGTCGCCGAAAGCGACAGCCTTGCGACGCCAGATATTCAGACTGCATCCCATCGCTGCTATCGCCTGCGCCTCTCCGGCGGCTACACCGAAACCCAGCTCGACGCACTCGCAGAGCGCTTCGTCGCACTCGCCCGCGACGGCGAGGTCTACGTCTTCCTCAAGCACGAAGACGAACCCACCGGCGCCATCAACGCCATGCACCTTCAACAGCGAGCCGCCGCGCTATCCTCAGGAACATCGCGAGGCTCTAACGGATGAGTGGTTCCTGCAACACCTGGCCCCCTGAGTTTCCCCCGTTTCATCCGCGTCGCTGGCTCACCAACGGTCACATGCAGACCGTTGCCGGAAACTTCCTCCCGCGGCGAAATCATCTCCCTGCACCTGTCGCTGAGCTCGTCGAGGTCTGCCCCGCGCGCGGCACACAAATCTCCAGCCAGGTCCTGTGCGAGTGCCACTGGCAACCCGCCGCCGTCCGCGCCGAGTGCCCGACCATCCTCATCCTCCACGGCCTCGAAGGCTCCTCGCAATCGCAGTACGTCATCGGCAACGCCAACAAGTTCTGGAGCGCCGGCTGCAACGTCATCCGCATGAACATGCGCAACTGTGGCGGAACGAAGTACGAAGCCGCAAAGCTCACACCGACGCTCTACCACTCCGGCCTCTCCAACGACGTCAAGCGCGTCATGCAGTTCTTCCTCGAGCGCGAGCACCTCACGAGCATCTCGCTGATGGGCTACTCCATGGGCGGTAACCTCGTCCTCAAGCTCACCGGCGAGCTCGGCGACGCCGCTCCACCACAACTCACCAGCGTCGTCGGTGTCTCACCAGTCATCGATCTCGCACCCTCCGCCGACGCGCTGCACGAGCCCATCAACCGCCTCTACGAGCTCCGGTTCCTCCGCGCGCTTCTTAAGCGTTTCCGCCGCAAGGCTGCGCTCTTCCCTCGTGCCTACGATCCTCAGATCGCCACCGGCATCAGCTCACTGCGTGAGTTCGACAACCGCATCACCGCCCTCTACTCCGGCTTCCAGTCCGCCGACGACTACTACTTCCGTGCCGCCTCTGCGCGCGTGCTCGATCGCATCGCTGTCCCCACTCTGCTCATCCACGCCTGCGACGATCCCTTCATTCGCATCCTTCCCGAAACACGCGCCCTCATCGAAGCAAACCCGCACATCACGCTGCTCGAAACCGAACACGGCGGTCACTGCGCCTTCCTCGCCACGCCCGAACCTGCCAACGGCAATGATGGCTACTGGGCTGAAAACGTCGCGCTCAGCTTCGTCCTTTCACACGTTCGGGGAACCCCGCACGATGCTCCCGCGCATTCGTCCGCAATAAACCCTGTATCCTGAACCCAAATGCACGCAGAATGGACCGCCGAGTGCTCGGCTGACGATCCAATGCTGGTAGTCCCATGGGTTGATTCCCAGAATGATTCCCCGCATGAGTCTCAGCATCGTTCCGCCCAACCCGGCACGCACTTCGTGAATCTCCGCGACGAGCCCTACTCTATCGCCGAGATCCCCGAGGCCGACCGCTTTCCCGACCTCGCGCGTGCGCTCCGTGCCCTCAACGCGAACCGCTCGCCGTTTCTCACCGCCAAGTGCGACGCCTGGCCCATCAGCCCGCGTGACGGCGCCAACGAGCTTGAAGCCATGCGTAAAGAGCTCATGCTCTTCGAAGACGAAGCCACCTTCGCCTTCACCAGCTACATCGATCTAATCTGGCGCGAGCGCGCCATCTTCGCCTCTGCCCACCAGCAGCAGGACCGTCTCGACCGCATCGCGCGCCGCGCCGCCAAGCTGCCGCACGGCGAATCTATGCTCCAATGCGTCCTGCGCCCTGCAATGGTCGACCTCGGTTCCCCGCTCGAAGGCTTTGCGACGACCCTCTACGTCACGTCGCTCGGTTCCGATGCCGAGATCGCGAATCGCCGCTGGGCCAGCGCACTCGAAGATGTCGTCGATCTGTTGCGCAGTCGCGAGTTCGAAGTCAATCGCACCTCCGCTACAATCGATTCATAGCTTCCCAACTGCGTCTTGTGGGCGCGTAGCTCAATCGGATAGAGCACCGACCTTCTAAGTCGGGGGTTGCAGGTTCGATTCCTGCCGCGCCTACCACCCACCTCAGAGCGCCGGCTCACTCTCGCTCGCAGGCATGTGCACCGCAGGCTGCGGATGCCGCCTGCTGAATCCCGTCGCGTGCCGCACACCGGCCGCCGCAAGAAACGCCAGCTCCAGCACACACACGCCGTCCCACTGCCACCTCGACCACGCCAGCGTTGCCAGTGCCGAGCCCAGCGCTCCACCCACGAAATACATAGTCATGTAGATCGTGTTCAGCCGGCTTCTCGCCTGCGCTCCCAGGCCGAAGATGCGCGTCTGATTCGCCACCTGCATCATCTGCGCGCCCACATCCAGCACGATCACGCCGATCACCAGCCCCAGCATGTGCATCGGCACTGACTCATGAGCTCGCTCTGAAAGCCACAACAGCAGATACGAAACCGTCAGCACTGCTCCGGCAGCCGTCACCACAAAGCGCGTCCCACGCTTATCCGCGAGCCGCCCCGCCAGCGGCGCCGTCAACGCTCCAGCCGCGCCCACGAGGCCGAACGTGCCCGCCACTCCCGCTCCCATGCCGTAGTGCGACTGCAGCATGAAAACCAGCGTCGTCCAGAAGCAGCTGAACGAA
>Ga0209169_10001216_pt1 | contig 15597 bp, 14 predicted proteins | sample HubBroMetageWRM4_FD_188346 | JGI IMG/M metagenome (GOLD analysis project Ga0209169, IMG submission 188346) | Warmed soil microbial communities from the Hubbard Brook experimental Forest, New Hampshire - Hubbard Brook CCASE Soil Metagenome WRM 4... | ecosystem: Environmental > Terrestrial > Soil... | reverse complement strand
CCGGCGGGGGCAAACAGGGCGGTGTCGTAGGCGCCCTGCGAAATCGGGTACGCCGTGTGGGTTCCGGAATACCACAATTCGCCGAACAGCCGCACATTGTCATTGACATCGAAATGGCTGAGCGCCGTCACGTTGAAGCGCTTCTGCGGCGACTCCAGGGTCCGCAGTTGGGAGAAATCCAGGCCGTCGCCCCCGATATTGTTGACGCCGCTGCCATCAGCGGGTCCGAGAGTATAGGGCGCGAGGTGGCCTGCGTTGTTGAAAGCAACAGTCTGGCCCGCGGCATTCAGGATGGCGAAGTTTGGATTGAAATTCAGATAGCCGTCGCCCACCATCGGCACGCCCATGGTGCTGATGCTGCCGATTCGAAAATTGTTATACACCTGGTAGGCATACGGGCTGGGCGTGGGCGGCTGCAGATACGCAATGTCGGAGGAGTAGCGCGTGCGTTGTGTGGCCGATAGACCCCGCAGGTCGGCGTACTCGACATTGAGCTCCACGTTGCCTTTACCGTCATCGAAGTTCTTGCCAGCAAGAGCCCGCACTCGGCCCAGGTTCGCATCCCCGTGCGTGGACGTGCCGCCGTCTGCAGCGACGTCCAGGCCCTCATAATTATGTTTGAGAATGATATTGACGGTACCCGCGATGGCATCGGAGCCGTAAATCGGGGCTCCACCGACCGCGACGGCCTCGACTCGATCGATGAGCTGGGTGGGAATGGAGTTCAGGTCGACCTGCTCGCCGCCGTTGCCGGTCGCGCCGAAAATGCTGGGTGAGTTCCCCGGGACGAAGCGCCGGCCATCGACGAGAGTCAACGTACGCTGCGAGCCCAGCGAGAAAAAGTTCGCGAAGGACTGACCGACACCGAAGCCTGATTGCAGGCCGACGAGACTGTTATCCGGCTGCCCGAACTCGGGCAATTCACTCAGCGCGTCGACTACGTTCGTGATGCCGCGCTTATCCAACGTATCCGCGGTGATGACGGTCGTCGGCTGCAGGCGCTCGGTTTCCGGCCGGGCGATTCTCGAGCCGGTGACGACGACTTCACTGAGAGCCTCGTCTTTCTTCCGCGGCGTATCAGTCGTCGTTACGGGAACCGAGGGAGTATCAGCGAGTGCCAGGTCGATTCCACCGACGGGCACCAGGAACAACACCATAGCCGCCAGCGACAGGCGCGGCGATCCCTCGCGGTACATTCGCATTTTGCAACTTCCCTGTGTTGTATGCCGGCGCTTGGGTTCCGCGCGGCAAACTTATGCGTGTCTACCAAGGAAATATCACACGATTGTCGTGGCAATGCAAAGTTTGTTTGGCAGCCGGCTGACGTTAATACAAGCCCTGCTCGTCATCCTCAGGTTGTATGATGTTTTAAACCGACGGTGTCATGTAAATAAATACATCAGACTGCGGCCATGGTCTTGGGACCCCAGGCGACGGGAACGCGTTCCTCAGGAACGCCGTTGTAGCGTGGAGTGCCGTCGCTGTTGCAACTTCAGGACTCAATAATGGGCGGCGGTGGAAAGCGGTTGCACTCGGTAGTCAGCCACTCGCGGAAGAGCGCTACTTTTTCGAGCGCCAGGTGAGCCGGCGGACAGACGAAGTGGTAGGCCTGCGCGGAGTGAACTGCGCGACCCGCCACCGCGAGTCGACCTAACCTGACTTCATCACCGACCAGGGACCAACGGGCGAGTGCAAGCCCCTGCCCCGCTTCGGCAGCGCGTACGATAGCGATCGCGTCGTCGAATGCAGGACCCGAGCTCGGCCACACATCGCCCGCGCCGCCCTCCAGCAACCAAGCCGTCCACGGCTCGTAGGGACTGTGGAGCAGCTTGTAGCGCTTCAGATCGCGCGCCTCGGCGATGAGCCCATGACGCTGCAACAACAAGGGCGTGCAAACCGGGACCAGCCACTCGTCCAGCACTTTTTGGGCGTGCAGCCGCGGCCAGGTGCCCGGACCAAAGCGGATTCCGGCGTCCATACCGGTCTTCACGAAGTCCGCAAGCTTCACGGAGGTATGGATCTGCACGTCGATGTGGGGCTGCTGCTCCGCGAAGGCTGGGAGTCGAGGTAACAGCCATTGCGCCAGGAAGAAGGCCAGCGTCGTTACACGCAACGGGCCGGAGCCGCGGTCAGCCCGTGCCTCGTCAATTGCACGCTCTAGATCGGCGAGCGCTTGCTCAACTTTCGGCCGCAGCAGCGCTCCCACTGACGTCAGCTCAACCTGGCGGCCGTCGCGGCGGAACACGGGCACGCGCAGGTATTCCTCGAGCGCTTGCACCTGCATGCTGGCGGCGCTCGTTGTGAGGCCGAGCGCGTCGGCGCCGCGTGTGAAGCTCTTGTGTTCGGCGACAGCCACGAACACTCGCAGACTCGCGAGAGGGGCTCGGCGATATGCAGGGCGAGGTGTGGCGGGTGCGGGTGAGCGCTTGGAGGTGCGACCCACGTTGGGGGCAAGTGTGCGCTCGGAAGTCCGACTGGCGCTAGGGGGCGATGCTGGCGAAGCCGGGCTTTTCTTGTGCCGACGGGTGTTGCGTGTGGGCATGCGTTGTTATCCCTGGAGTCTTCACTGCGGACTGTAATGATACGCTGCGGGGCGCATGATATGCCGGGGTGCTGTTCCTTCACCCTTCAGCTCTGCTTAACGGCTCTTCAGGTCTTCTGACCGCGCCCGCCGCAAAGACGCTCACTATTGATCTCGAGGTTTCACAATCGCCCGATCAATAGGAGAGTCGTCATGAATGCGAGTCGTCTTGTCAGTGTTGTCGGTTTCGCTGTGTCCTGGGCCGCGGCTTTGAGCGCAACCGATGCTGTCGCATCCCCGGGATACGCTCCGGGCGAGAGTATCAACGTCAAATATTCGAGTGGGGAGTTAGATCGAGGCGACGGGGTCGAGAACGTGTATGGGAGAATCCGTAAGGCCGCGCGAATAGTGTGTGACGAACTGGACGTACACAACCTGGCGCGCCGCAGTGAGTACCTGCAGTGCTACAACAGAGCGGTGGAAGCGGCCGTAGCAAAAGTGGGTGACGCGCGTCTGACAGCACTACATCACGGTGTGGCGCCGCTGGCCATCGCGGCGCAGCCGATCGAGACGGGAGTGGGCAGCGGAAAGGTGGCGCGGTAGCGGTGCCCGAAATTTGCAACAGCGCGGGTGTTCGCGCTGTTGCAATCCCTTCAGATGATTTGCACGACGTCCTCGAACGCCAGGCGTGACGCGCGCGGGCGAAATTCACTCCCGTCGTGATAGCCCAGGTTGACCAGGAAGTTCACCGTCCAGGTGGAGTCGGCGAAGAATTCCGCATTCAGGCGTGCCGGGTCGAAGCCCGACATGGGACCTACGGCCAGGCCGAGTGCCCGCGCCGCCAGGAGCAGGTAAGCACCTTGAAGACTGCTGTTCCGGAACGCCGTCGCTTCGGCCAAGGAGGCGTTGGCCTTCAACAGGCCCGTGGCGTGGGCATCCGGAGGCAGTTGATCATAGAAGCGCGTGTCATACGCGACGATGCAGGTCACGGGTGCGGCTAGCGTCTTGGCCTTATTGCCGCTGGAAAGAGTCTCACCCAGGCGAGCCTTCGCGCTGGGCGATTTCACGAACACAAAGCGACCGGGTTGCGCATTGAAGGACGTCGGACCCCACTTGAGCAACTCGTACAGCGCCTGCAGAGTCTCATCCGTGACGGGTCTCGAGTCGAACGCATGGGTCGACCTCGCGGAGCGAAACAACTGGTCGAGAATCGCATCGGTAATCATATCATCGGGCATATCGGCATACCTGCGGGCTATTTCGTTTCTAGCAGCTTGCTACAGGCCGTAGCGCCAAGCAAGCCATACCGGTCGCTCGGAGCATCCCCGGGACTCATCCCGCCGGGCGGGTACCTCCCGCAAACCGTGCTGTCACCGCTTCGTTATCGTAGATAACACATTGGCACCTGACCAGGAATATTAGTCATTAGACGCCTGGCGGCAACACCACTAGGCTCGACGCGGCGAATCCGGTCACACAGCGTGGCCTATTCAACACAACACAAATGAAACCTCGCGGCGGACCGATCGTCGGGTCTCGATCCTTGGCGGCCGCGCGCCCGAATAGCTAGCCGAAAGAGCCTTAAGCCCATTATGAATACCGACTTGAGATTCAGCGTCGCATCCCTGGCCGCGCTCGTGACAGCAGTGCTCCAATCAGCTCCAACCATGGCGGCGGAAGCCGCGTCTGCCGCGGCCGCCGAGTCCGCGACTGCCGATGACAGCTCGTCGGATGCCGCGTCCGAGTCCGTTATTGTGACCGGCACCCGCGAGTCCAACGTTAAAGCCCGCGACAGCGTAGCGCCCATCGACGTACTTCCCGCCGCCGCCTTACAAGCGACGGGTGCAACCAATCTGCGTGACGCTCTCGAGCGCGCGTTGCCCTCGCTGAATCATTCGTCCTTCGCTGGAGATTACGGCGCCCTGACGGATACGGTGCAATTGCGCGGCCTGAGTCCGGATCACGTTCTCATTCTCATTGACGGCAAACGGCGGCATACGACAGCCAACATCTACGCGGACCAGGGTCCTCTGCAGGGCTCGGCTCCGGTTGACCTGGATATGATTCCGCTCAGTGCCATCGACCACATCGAGGTGCTGCGCGACGGAGCGGCGGCGCAATACGGTAGCGATGCCATCGCCGGTGTCATCAACATCATCCTGAAGTCCGCCGACCACGGCGGGGATTTCACCGCGACGACCGGGCAATACTATGACGGCGGTGGGTTCACGGGTGAAGGTAGCGGCGATGTAGGCACGAGCCTGGGAGACGGCGGTTTCCTGCACCTGAGCGCAGACTACGACCATCACAATCACAGTATCCGCTCGGGTGCGGACTCGCGAACGGGCGTCGTCGACAACGACATTTTCGGCGATCCTGAAGTCGAGCGTGAGTCCCTGGCCTTCAACGCCGGTAAATTCTACGCGGACGACGCTGTCGAGGTTTATAGCATCGGCACGTATACGCACCGGAATGCACAGTCGTACGAGAACTATCGCCTGCCGACGATCATTCCTTCGATCTATCCCACCGGGTTCTCGCCGCAAGCGACAATTAACGAGAATGACTACTCCCTCACGATCGGCGTCAAGGGCAAGCAGTTGCTGGGTTGGAACTGGGATCTGTCCTCGACGTACGGCGGCGACAACGATGGACTCGGGTTGATCAACTCCGGCAACCCGTCTTTGGGCGCCAATACACCCACTTCATTCGACATCGGTGATTTCAAGATCACGCAGTGGACCAATACGCTGGACCTGGCGCGACCCGTCGAGGTGGGCCTCGCCGCGCCGCTCAACATCGCATTCGGCGGAGAGTGGCGGCGCGAGACTTACCTGATCCACCCGGGGGACCCCTCCTCCTACCAGAACGGCGGCGCGCAGTCCGAACAAGGGCTCTCGCCGGTGAACGCCGGATCGTATGGGCGCAGCAACTCCGCCGGTTACCTCGATCTGGCGACGAACCTGTTGCCACACTGGCAGGTGGATCTAGCTGCACGCCACGAGCACTACACGGACTTTGGCGACACTACGAGTGGGAAGCTCTCGACACGTTACGATGTCAGTGAGCGCTTCGCGCTGCGAGGAACCGTCAGTAACGGCTTCCGGGCGCCGTCGCTGGCGCAGGAATATTACGCGGCCCTTGGGGTATCGCCGACCGGTGCGAGCGGCCAGATCGCGGCCGGATCTCCGGCCGCGAAGGCGTTGGGAGCCGGTACGCTGCAACCCGAGAAGTCCATTAACTTCAGCCTGGGTGCAGTTGCCGAGCCGCTCGACGGCCTGCACACCACCCTGGATGCGTACTTCATCAGGATTACGGATCGCATCGTCGACGGCGGCAGCTACGCTGGAGAGCAGGCGATTAATGCGCTAGCGCAAAACGGGGTGACTTTCCCTCCTGGGATCATCCCCGCGGACGTCACTGCCGTATTTTTCTCCAACGGCGCAGATACGAAAACCTACGGGATCGACCTGACCGCGGATTACAGGAGCGACTTCGGCACCTGGGGCACCGTCGACTGGGATGCCGCATTCAACTACAACCGCACGTTGCTGACGCGGCTCGGGCTCGACGGAAACGGCAACCCTCTGCTGGACGCCGCCCAGATCGCCGACCTGACGACCGTCTCACCGGAGAGCAAGATCATCGTGGGGGGAACGTGGAAGGATGCGCGAGGTTGGCTGGCCACGCTGCATGAAATCCGTTACGGCAAAAGCGTGTCGCTGGATGAATATTACACGGGGCCCAATGCCTTCTCGCTCAAGACGCTCTACACGAGCGTCAATACTCCGAAGTACGTTACGAACCTCGAAGGCGGTTACCAGTGGGGCAACGGGTTCCAGTGGGTGGTTGGCGCGAACAACCTTTTCAACGTCTATCCGAAAGAGCTTCCGCCGGCACAACGTTATATCGGCGCGGCCCGCTACGATGACTACACGGGGGTGGGTATCAACGGCGGGTACTACTACACCCGGCTGACGTACAGCTTCTGACACTGGAGTATTTATGAGATTGTCGAAACGATTGAAGACGGTGTTCCAGGTGTCGGCGCTCGGCGGGGCGAGCAGGGGCGGGACGGCCTGGCGCGTACCGACGTTCGTCACGACGACCCTAATCGCGGCGGGCGTGGTAGCGGCAGGAGCGGCCACGACGGCTCTAGCGGCGGCGCCCACGTCGGATGCCGACTTGGAGGCCAAGGCGCGCGCTATCGATGCGCGCGTCCTGAAAATCGATGCCCATACAGATGTCTTGCTGCCGAGTTCCTCGGCGGTCAACTTCACGCCTGACCACGGCTCACAGACCTCGCTGGAAAAGCTCCGGCGCGGCAACATCGGGACGCTTGCTATCGCAATTGCCGTTGGCCCCGGACCCCGTACTCCGGAAGGCGCGGCGGCCGCCCATTCGGAGGCGGACGCCAAATTGGCGTGGATCCAGGCTTTCATCAAGGAGCATCCAGACCAGGTTAGCCTGGCACTGACTCCCGGGGACATCGCCAAGATCCATGCTTCGGGCAAGATCGCGGTGATCGAGAGCTTCCAGAACACCCGCTCCATCGGCACGGACCTCGGCGCCATCGACCGGCTCTATCACGACGGTGTGCGTCTGTTCGGCTTCACTCACGCCGGTAACAACGATTTCGCGGACTCCTCGCGCCCGTCCGGGGAGCCGGCCATCGAGCATCATGGGCTGTCGCCACTGGGCAAACAGGCCGTTGCCAAACTCAACCAGCTCGGCGTCATCATCGACGTCTCCCAATTGACGCCGGAGGGTGTGCTGCAGACGATCGCTCTTTCCAAGGCGCCCGTCATAGCGAGTCATTCGGATGTGCGGGCGCTCGTGGATAACACGCGCAATCTTAGCGATGCCGAGCTCGATGCCATTAAACGCAACGGCGGCGTCGTCCATATCACTCCGTTCAATCCGTACCTTCGCCCACTGGCGTCCGACTTCGACGCCAAGACGGCGGTGCTGCGGCAGAAGTACGGCCTGCCGCCGACACAAAAGCACGGCCCGGCAGGTGCCGAGGAAGGCATAGACGCGTTGCCTGCGGACCGATTGCCCTCGTTTTTGAGTGAATTCCGCGCATTGCTGCCGCAGGCCACCTTGAGCGACTACATCGATCACCTCGACTACATCGTCAAACGGATCGGCATCGATCACGTCGGGATCGGCACCGATTTCAACCATGGTGCGGGCGTGATCGGCTTCAGCGACGAGAGCCAGGCGCCCAATGTGACGCGGGAGCTGGTCCGCCGCGGCTACACGCAGGAGCAGATCGCGAAGATCTGGAGCGGCAATTTCCTGCGGGTGTTTCGTGAAGTCGAGGCGGTGGCGAAGAAATCACACTAGACGCGGCAACGGGCGCGGCCCGGAGGGTCCGTCAATCATTCTGGAATTTTGCCAATGGCTGTACGATCTCCCGTGGGTCGTCAAACTCGAGGAATCGGACAATCTCTTTCCGATCATCGAGAGCGTGCACGTCCTGGCCATCGGTTTAATGGCTGGAACGCTCATCACCGTGGACCTGCGTGTACTGGGAGCGACATTCAGGCGCGAATCCGTGCGTCGCATAGCGGAGGCGCTGCTACCGTATACGTGGGCGGGATTCGCGCTCATGGTGGCAACGGGGCTGCCGCTCTTCGCCGCCGAGTCGGTGAAGCTCATCAACAATCCCGCATTCCTCGTCAAGTTGGTGTTGCTGGCCCTGGCGGGTGCGAATGCATTGCTATTTCACCTGACGGTCTACCGTAACGTCGACGAGTGGAGCGGCACCGGGGCGACCCCACTGCCCGCCCGGCTGCTGGCGGGCACATCTGTCGTACTGTGGCTTTCTGTCATTGTTGCCGGCCGTTTGATCGCGGTCTTTCATACACACTGAGCGCAGAATTTTGAGCCTGGATCACGTATCACTGCTGAGCGCCCTGATGCACACGAGTGTGAGTACCGCTATTCGCGAATCGACCTGGGCAGTTATGGCCATGGAGGCGGTACATCTCATCGGGCTGACGCTGCTCTGCGGACCGGCGATCATTCTGGGTTTGGGCGCACTCCGCTCGGAAGGGCTGCAAGGTCTGTCTGTCTCGACGCTGAGCGCAGCGTTGCTGCCGATCTTGCGGGTTGGGTTACTGTTGATGGTGATGTCCGGATCGCTCATTGCGCTGTCCATGCCGTTCAAATATTACGAGAACGCGGCGTTTCGCTGGAAGATGGTGGTGCTGGTTTTGGCGGTAGGGACGACTGTAGGGCTTGGGGCGATGGCCAGGCTCGAAACCCTCACCTCGCGCCAGCGAGGGTGGCAACGCGCCTTGGCGTTGCTCGCCCTGGTTCTGTGGCTGGGGGTTGGGTTCAGCGGTCGGCTGATTGGTTTTCTGTGATGGGGCGCTAGCGAGTACCGGCACCAGGAGCGCACGAGAGGAGAACCGGCCGGTCGCCGTTGTAGAGATTCTCCACGAGACAACCGGTGACATTCCGGTTTCAAACCGGCGGCGATAGATCACATTGACACGCCGTCATGAACGAACGTCATTAGATAGCGACGCGCAGTAGCGTTAGTGTTCGCCTCTCATAACGTTGTGTTGCACGTGTCCCGCGGGTCCATGAAATTGTCGAAACGCCTGATGGCGCTGCTCCTGGGTTGCTCCGCCTTGGAGATTGCAGTGCGTACCCCTTCGCAGGATCTGGGAGCCGGGCGGACCAGCGTCGCTGCGTTGAGCACGCCACGCGAGGCTGCATCGAAATCCAAGAACTTGCGGGTCCTGCCGCAGGACAGCTCCGCGGGCGACATCAAGATCCTGATGGACCGCTACGGACAGGAGCTCGGCGTCAAGTGCGAATACTGTCACACCCAGGATCCGCAGACCCAGAAGTTGGATTATGTATCGGATGACAACCCTGCCAAGCAAACCGCGCGAGTCATGATCGCCATGCTCGATGAAATCAACTCCAAGTACCTGGCCCAACTCGACGATCAGAAGTATGCGGTGCCGGTGAGCTGTGGCAACTGCCACCAGGGGCAGGCCGATCCGCCGACCTTCGAGCCGGGGTCGCGCGGTTCGGGCGGACTGCGGGCGGGTGGAGGGTGAAGCAGATGAAGGTGGTGAATCGTATGGCTCCGCGGCGGGCTCGAGTCTCTGCGCTGCTCGGCGTCTGGTTGTGGGGCGTCAGCCTGGCACAGGTTCCGGGCACCAACTCATCGCCCGACCAGACGGTGCGCTGGGCCGCAACGCTCGCCGCAGCGGGCGGCGTGAAACAAGGGGGCGAGACCACGCTGGAGCTATCGGGAGCGATCGAGGATGGCTGGCATGTTTACGCCCTGACTGAGCCGGCGGGCGGTCCTACAGCGCTCCGGGTCACCCTCGATGAAAACGAAGTCGCCGAGGTCGCGGGCGCGGCGTCTGGGACCGCTCCGAGCAAGAGACACGACCGTAGCTTTGGCCTGGTGACCCAGTTCTATACGCACTCGTTTACCGTACGTGTACCGGTGCAGGTGAAACAACAGCTTGCTGCCGGTCGGCAGTCAATCCCGGTGAGCGTCCGCTTTCAGACCTGCAGTGACCGGGAATGTCAGCCGCCGACGACTATTCACCTGGTGGTGCCGGTTGAGGTGCTTCCCAATGCCTGATCGGAATCGACAACCGTCACCGCAGGGTTACCTACGCGCGCTTTTCACTGACGCGATGGTCGCTCATGTACAGGGCGTGCTGGAAGTCCTAGGTGTGCTGGCGATGCTGGCGGCTCTGGGAGTGCTGGTGGCGCTGGCGTTTCTGGCCATGCCGGCAAACGCCCAAGTCGCGGTGAAGAACCAGGGATACATTCCCTTCAGCGACGCACCGATCAACTATCGTTCCAACGATCTGAACGACCCGGTCAGCCAGCTCCAGCAGCAACTCGCTCAAGGCAAAGCGAGCCTGGTGTACGAACCCGAGCACGGCTATTTGCGCTCGGTATTGCAACTCCTGCACGTGCCGATCGATTCGCAGACGCTCGTCTTCTCGAAGACGAGCTTCCAGTATCCGAAAATCTCTCCCGAGCATCCCCGGGCTCTTTACTACAACGATGACGTTTACGTCGGCTCGGTGCACGAGGGTAAGGCAATCGAGATTGTGTCCTTCGATCCGAGGCAGGGAGCGATTTTCTATCTGCTCGATGAGCGCAAGGTCGAGCGGCCTGCATTCCAGCGGGCGGAGTTGGATTGCACGCAGTGTCACATTGCCGCGGGGACACGCGGCATTCCGGGCGTGTTGCTGCGATCCGTGTACCCGACTACCACGGGAACCCTGGTTCCGGGGACCAAGGCGCTGATCACAGATCAGGAGAGCCCGTGGAGTGAACGATGGGGCGGGTGGTATGTGACTGGCGACCTCGCAGGCGGCACTCACATGGGGAATGCCGTGGTAGGGGATCAGGAGAGCACGGCTGCTGCGGCAGCTACGAGCACATCGGCAGCGACGGGCGCTCCAAGCGGCGCAGCGAATCTCGAGGGACTCGGTAAGCCGTTTGACTCGTCCACCTACCTCTCTCCCGACAGCGACGTGGTGGCGCACCTGGTGTTGGCCCACCAAACTCAGATGCACAATCTGATCACGCTGACGAACTACAAGACGCGGCTAGCGTTGTATTCGCAGGCGGATCATTCCGGGGATGCGACGTCGTCGGGGACAACGGCGCCGTCCGCGACTGATCCGCTTGCGAAAGGTCCGGGTGCAGATACTGCGCTTTCAGAGGCTACGCGCCGGCAGTTTGAGCGCCCCGCCGAGCAACTGCTGCGCTATCTGCTCTTTGTGAATGAGGCGACGCTGCCCGGCGCAGGCAAGGTGCAGGTCGGGGCCTCGTCGGCGTTCGCTCGGGAATTCGCGACACGCGGGCCGCGAGACTCCAAGGGGCGCTCGCTGCGTGACCTGGACCTGACGACCCGAATTTTCCGGTACCCCTGCAGTTACCTCGTCTATTCAGACTCCTTCGCCGCCCTCCCCCAGCCGGCCAAAGGATATGTCTATCACCGGCTACTCGAGGTGCTCAGCGGGCAGGACCAGAGCAAGGACTTCACCCGGCTCACGGCAGCGGACCGGCAGGCCGTCCTCGAGATTCTGTTAGAGACCCAGCACGGTCTGCCGCAGGAATGGACGGATTACGCCGCGTCCCATCACCTGCGAGTGGCGCAACAACCTGACCCGTCGAGTCATCGCGGCTGAATTACTCCAGCAAATAGCCAACCCAAAAAAGGGATTCCAACATGCTCACCTTGTTCAGAAATACCGGTCTCGCGGTCGTTGTCGCCGGCAGCGGTGTGGCTTTCGCGGCAGGCAGCGGTGCGGCCTTCGCAGCAGGCGCTGCCACTTCCGCGGATTCCGTGGATGGTCGTTGGAATGCCAGTCTCACCGCCCAGAACGGCAATGTCGTGCCCTTCCGCCTCGACATCTCCGGATCGGGGCCAACGCTGAAGGGCACTCTCTACGACGGCTTCCAACCCTACGAGAACACAACGGGCGCCACGTTCGAGGATGGCAAGCTCGTTCTGAATATCGAGCACTACCTGACGACGATTACGGCGACAGTGAAGGACGGGCAACTTACAGGTGACGTCGTCACCCAGAATCGGGGTAGCAGCGCGCAATACGGCTTCCTGGCAACCCGCTACGTGAAGCCAACCTCAACGCCCACCGATGTACCCTCGATCGCGGGCTCATGGGAAATTCCCCTCGAAACGCCCTCCTCCAAGGGAGAGAAAGCCTTCCGCTTGATCGTTGAGCAGAATGGAGCGGACGTGGCCGCGTCGATTCTTCGCGTGGACGGCGATACTGGCGCTTACAGCGGCACCTACAAGGACGGAAAGTGGGTGCTCAGCCACTTCGATGGCTCGCGTCCGGGCGTGATCGTGGTTACGGCGGCAAAAGACGGCACCTTGCAGGTTCTGCAGAACCCCGATCATCCGGAGAAGCCGGCAGTCAGCGCGGCGGCCAGCGCAGGCACCGGCGGCAAAACATACGACGACTCCATCGCAGACGGCCGCTACGCTCCCGCGCTAGTCGCCTATCGCCCCGAAGTCGCCCGTGCCAAGGGGCTCCCGGAGCCTGAGAACTACGAGACCCACACGACCGTGCGGGATCCGAACGAGACGTTCACATTCAACTTTCCGGACGTGGACGGGAAGCTGGTTTCGAATGAAGACCCCCGCTTCAAGGGCAAGGTCGTGTTGGCTATCGTCACCGGCACATGGTGCCCGAACTGCCACGATGAGGCGCAGTATCTCGTCAAGCTCGACAAGAAATATCACGACAAGGGGCTGGCCATTGTCGCCTTGGATTTCGAAGAGCCCGAACAACAGGGCAGCCTCGCCCGCGAGCGCGCCTTCGTGAAGCAGTACGGTGTGAAATACACGTACCTGATTGCCGGCGCCCCGGCGGAAATGTGGGAAAAGGTGCCGCAGGCCGTCAATCTCAACACCTGGCCCGCCACGATTTTCGTGGGTCGGGATGGGCACGTGAAGGGCATCCATTCCGGCTTCGCCTCCCCGGCCAGTGGCGAATTCAACCGGCAGTTGCAGAAGGAATTTACGGCGAAGATCGAGAAACTGCTGGCGGAAAAAGCGACCCGCAATGCGAGCGTTGCCTCTAACAACAAGCCGGGGCCAGGGTGATCTCGCGGATCACGCACAGGAGGACTGCCTTGCTACGGAACATCGCATTTGGCCTCGCTGGCGCCATGCTCGTAATCTGCGGCTCAGCGGACGCACATCACTCGTTCGCCGCCGAATTCGACGGCAACAAGCCAGTGCGCCTGATCGGCACCATCACGCGGATAGAGTGGACGAACCCGCACTCCTACTTCTATCTCGACGTGACGGACTCCCACGGGCAGGTCAATAACTGGGCCTGCGAGTCAGGCAACCCCGGCGCGCTCTCGCGCCGGGGCTGGAAGAAGGGTGACATCAAATTCGGCGACCGGCTGACTGTCGACGGTTACCTGGCCAAGGACGGCTCGCGCCTGATCGACGCGCGCAGGGTGACGCTGCCCGATGGGCGTGTCGTTTATGGTGGCAGCGCGGGCGATGGGGGCCCGGGCGATGCAGCGGCAGCGCCGAAGCCATGAGAAAGTCCGGCTGCGTGCCGCTTGTCGTTCTATCTATCGCAGCAGCATTAACCGCCAAAGCTGCGCCCGTTGACCCCGCCATTCCACCCGAAGAGGCGTCTCTTCTCTTTGGTGTTGAGCCCGTCGGTCCCTCGCCGGCGGCGCCTCGAACCGCCGATGGCCATCCCGATCTGAGCGGATTCTGGAAGGGCTCACGCGCAACCAAGCCCGTTGGAAACATCGGCAAGGATCTGCCGGGATTCAAGCTGCCGCTCACGGCGGCGGGAGCGGCAGCTCTGAAGCGCAATCTCACCACCACCGTGGATCCGGAAGCGCTCTGTATCATCGGGGGCATACCTCGTCACAGCGCCAGTGCGCTGCCGTTCGAGATTGTGCAGAACAAGGATCACGTCGTGTTTCTGTACATGTACACGTACTTCCGCTCGATTCCCGTCGACGGTCGCAAGCACACGGTGGATCCGGATCCGACGTTCTTCGGGGATAAAACCGGGCGGTGGGAAGGCGACACATTCGTCATCGACACGGTGGGATTGAAAGACACGCCGATCTGGATCGATGAGAATGCGAACCCGCAGAGCGAGGCGATGCACGTCGTGGAGAAGTGGACTCGCCCCGACGCCAATCATATTCACCTCGAGTTGACGGTGGACGACCCGAAGTTTTATACGCACCCGTTCCAATACACGCGGACGTGGCTGGCGGGACGACCTGGCGAGGGGTTGAAGGAATACTCGTGCAGTGAGAACAATGTCGACCGCCCTCACATCGGTCCGGGTCCCGGACCTATCCGGGCCGATGGCACGCGCGGCTACGATGTACCGCCCTTGCCGGCCGTGCCGCCACCACCCGAGGCCTACGGGAAATAAACTCAAGGGGGCGAGTGGCCCCCTTAGAACGTCGCAACGACTGCCCCGTGATACTTGTCCTGGATGAACTTCTTGGCGCTCGGACTGCGCAAGGCCTCTACGAGTTTCCGCAGAGCCGGTGAGTTCACGTTGTCCGCCCGGGTGGCGACCAGGTTGGCATAGGGAGAGTCGGCTCCTTCGATGAACAGCGCATCCCGCGTCGGTTGCAGGCCGGCGGCCAGCGCGTAGTTGGTGTTAATCAACGCGAGGTCGACATCATCGAGCACGCGCGGCAGCGTTGCGGCCTCTAGCTCGCGGAACTTGAGGTGCTTCGGGTTGAAGACCACATCGTGCGAGGTCGCCAGGATGTTGGTGGGATCGCGCAGCTTGATGAGACCCTGCTTCTGCAACAGAAGGAGCGAGCGCGCCGAATTCGACGGGTCGTTCGGAATCGCGATCACGGCGCCATCGCGCAGTTGCGCCAGGCTGTGGATCTTCTTCGAGTAGGCGCCGAAGGGCTCCACGTGGACCGCACTACCGGGGACCGCGACGAGGTGCGTCCCATGCTCGCGATTGAAGGCATCCAGGTACGGTTTGTGTTGGAAGAAGTTCGCATCGATCTGATGCTCCTCGACCTGCAGATTCGGCTGCACGTAGTCGGTGAACACCTTCACTCGCAGGTCGACACCCTGCGCCTGCAATTGCGGCTTGATGAACTCGAGGATCTCCGCATGGGGGATCGCTGAGGCCGCGACAGTCAGAGTCTCCGCATGAGCCGTGGCGGCAGCCGTGAGAGCGGCGATCAGAATGAGGGAGGACTGGAGAAATTTAAGCACTTGTGCCCTTTTTTCCGTTAGAAATCAGCGATGGAAATCAGCGATGGCTGAAGCGCGCGACCACTCGGTCGCCGACGACCTGGATGACCTGTACCAGGACCACGAGAATTGCGACGGTGACGAGCATCACCGGGGTGTTGAAACGCTGGTAACCATAGCGCACGGCGAGATCGCCCAGGCCGCCGCCACCGATCACGCCAGCCATGGCGGAATAGCCCACTAGTGCGACGGCAGTGACAATGATAGCGGCGAGAATGCCTGCTAAAGTTTCCGGAAGCAGCGCCCAGAGCACGGTTTGCCGGGTCGT
>Ga0209169_10001215_pt1 | contig 15606 bp, 20 predicted proteins | sample HubBroMetageWRM4_FD_188346 | JGI IMG/M metagenome (GOLD analysis project Ga0209169, IMG submission 188346) | Warmed soil microbial communities from the Hubbard Brook experimental Forest, New Hampshire - Hubbard Brook CCASE Soil Metagenome WRM 4... | ecosystem: Environmental > Terrestrial > Soil... | reverse complement strand
CATCCGGTCGCCGAACGGCCGGATGATGGTCAGCCCCGGGCCGCGGGTCCCGGGCAGTACCCGCCCGAACCTGAAAATGATGCCCTGCTCGTACTGCTGCACAACCTTGAACATGCGCCCGGCGCCAACAAGCGCGCCGAGGATGATGACCACGAGAATAATGACTATGGCGGCAACCATCACCTACGCCTCTTCTCCAGTGACGCCGTGGTAGCTGGCCGCCCTCGGCGGCTGGCCCCCCGGTGCCTGCATCCAGCTTATCTACGCAACAGTAAACTAGCAATATTCTTCTAGAAAGGAAGATCAGTACTTCCGGCCAGTCCGGTCTCGTAGGCCACCACGACCAGCTGTGCTCGGTCGCGGGCTCCGAGCTTCATGAGCAGACGGCTGACATGTGTCTTGGCGGTAGCGGCGCTTATGTGGAGGCGTTCGGCGATCTCGGAGTTCGACAAGCCCTTCGAAACTTCGCCGAGAATCTCCCGCTCCCGGGTGGTGAGGGCGTCGAGTACGCCAGGAACTACGGGGGCGGTCTCCCCCCGAGCGGTGAAGGCCTCTATCAGCCGCCGGGTGACGGTCGGCGCGAGGAGGGCCTCACCGGCGGCCACGACCCGGATGGCGTCGAGAAGCTTCTCTGGGGAGGTGTCCTTGAGCAGGAATCCGCTGGCCCCCGCTCGCAGCGCGGCGTAGACGTACTCATCGAGGTCGAAGGTAGTGAGGATGAGCACCTTGGTCTCGGCGGTCTCGCCGTCCGCCTTGATCTCTCGGGTGGCCAGGATGCCGTTCAGCCTGGGCATGCGGATGTCCATGAGCACGACGTCGGGATGGTGCAGGCGGGCCAGCGCAACCGCCTCGGCGCCGTCACCCGCTTCGCCCAGGACTGTCATGTCAGGCGCCGAGTCGACCAGGACCCGGAACCCGCCCCGGACCAGGGCCTGGTCATCCGCGATCACCACGCCGATAATCATGACCCGGCCTCGTCGGTGGGGATGCGCGCCAGGACCCGAAACCCGCACGGAGTCGGTTCGGCTAGCAACTGCCCGCCGTAGAGACTGGCCCGCTCGCGCATGCCCACCAGCCCTTGACCCCGGCCGTCAGCGTCGTGGGGTGGGGGAAACGCGTGGTCGTCCCGGGCCTGCCCGTCGTCGGTAACCTCGATCTGGATCTCAGCCGGCCGATAACGCAATGTCAGCTCGGCCGCCGCCGGGCCGGCGTGGCGCACCACGTTAGTCAGGGCCTCCTGGACGATCCGGTAGACAGAAAGATCCACGCCTGGCGGGAGGCGACGAGATTGACCTTCGACGTGGACGCCCACCGCCACGCCAGCGTCAGTGATCTGAGTCAGCAGTTCCGGCAAGTCAGCGAGGCCCGGCACGGGTCCCAGCTCAGCCGGGGTTCCATCGGGCTCGGCACGCCGAAGTACCCCGACAAGGAGCCGCAGCTCATCCAGCGCCTGGCGGCTGGTGTCCTCGATGATCCCCAGAGCCTCCCGTGCCTCCCCCGGCTGGGTGTCGAGCACCATCCGGGCCACTCCGGAGCGCACGGCGATAATGCTCATCGCGTGGGCGACGACGTCGTGCAGCTCCCTGGCGATGCGCACCCGCTCCTCGGTGGCGGAGCGGCGGGCACGTTCCTCGCTTTCGCGTTCGCGCTCGGCCGCCCGCTCGGTCACCGCCTCAACGTAGATCCGCCGGGCCCGGGCGTTCTCGCCCGCCAGCCAGCCGACTAGTACCACCGCCAGGCCTGAGAGGGCGAGGCCACCGTCCGGGCCCCCTGCGGCGGCCAACGCGCCGACCGTTATCGCCCCGGCTGCGGTGGCGACAGAACCCAGCGAGATCCATCCGATCGAGGTCGCAGCCACGCTGTAAACCGCCATGGCCACTGCCAGCAAGGTCAGCTCTTGTTCCGCGAGGGCCTCCAGCAGCGTCACTGATACGGCGACAACGCACAGAACCGTCATAGGGAAGCGCCGTCGAAACGGCAGCGATACGCAGGCCAGCGCCACCGCCAGGTAGCGAACCACGACCCACGCCTCCCCAGCGGGCGGATAGTGCGGACCGAATGCAAGGCGCGAGGCAGATGCGGCGGCCAGCAGCACGGCCAGGACGACGTCGATAGCGACCCACTGGCGGGAAGAAACCCGCTGGGTGAATGGGAGCCGCAAGTCCTCCATCTCTGTGACGTTAGACCCCAGCCCGCCCAGCACGCATCGGCCGCCGGGTGGATCGAGGACGTACATCCCCCGGTGTACGGCACCCGCTTGGGCGGGTTCTCATACCGCATAGGTCCTACCTGGGGAACCGCCCTGCGGGCCGACGACGGTCGGGCGCGGCTTGACCATGCTTGCCACTAGGCATTCACCAATACATGGGAGACATCAGATGATCGAAGCCAAGGCATTCACCAACCATCGTTCCGTCTTCGCCGCCGCCGGGCTCGCTGGCCTTCTGTTGGTGGGTGGATGCGCTTCGGTCACGACTAAGGCCTCGACGTCCCACAGCCCAGGCGCGGCCAGCCCAGCCGGTCCTCAGGCCTCAATGGCTCGGGGCCCCGTGCAGATTTCCGGCTACAGCGATAACGACGGGCCGAAGTCCACGGTTATCCTTACCGGAGCGATCGGCGACTTCGGCGAGGCCATTCGTACCTACGCGAATGGCAAGATCGAGCGGAACTACAACCAGCTTGACTTGACGCTCACCCATGGCTCGTTTCGGTTGAGCATCGCAGGCATTGAAAACAACCTTGTCCGGGCCTTCGGCCACTTCCCCTCCAACACCAGCACGTGTTCGGGCATCGTGACCGAGACAGGGACGGCCCCGATCGTGGCGCACTCGGGCACTGGCGCTTACAAGACAATTAGCGGCAACTTCCAGATGACCGTCACGATCCACGAAGTGGATTCCTGGCCAAAGTGCATCGCGCTCCTCGCGGAGGACATTTTCATAACCGGCTCGGGGGCCGTGGCTTTCGGTTAAGCCAATGCCAAGGTCCAGTGCGCGGTCACAGCTGAAGCGCTTCAGGCGACGCGGATGTCGTATTCCTCGCGATTGGCGAGCACCTCGTCCATGTGCGTCTCGGCCCACTCCTTGATGCCGCGCATCACGAACTGGAGTGAGAGACCCAGGTCGGTCAGCTCGTAAGTGACCGTGACCGGCACGGTCGGTGTCACGGTGCGGGTGATCAGGCCGTCGCGCTCGAGCGAGCGCAGCGTCTGGGTGAGCATCTTCTGGCTGACTCCAGCCAGCCGGCGGGACAGCTCGGAATAGCGCATCGCACGCGGTTCGCCGGCGCAGCTGGTCCCCGGGCGCGGGCCGTCGCTGCCGAGCGCGGCCAGGATCAGCGCGACCCACTTGTCGGAGATCCGGTCGAGCAGCTGGCGGCTGGGGCACCGGGCCAGGAACGCGTCGTAGTCCGCCTTCGCCTGTGCCCGCCGCTGGGCTGCCGTCTTGGTCGGCATCGACCGCTCCTTCCTACCGGCGGGTTACCTACGCACTTCAAGGTGCCTACTTCCCGCCAGAGAGCTACTAACCAATAGTGGTGCAAGACAACCGTTGAGCACAAGCCCCGAGGAGTGAATCCATGAGTACCGCTACGTTCAAGGCCGCTGTCATCCGCACGCCGGGCGGACCCGACTCGATCGAGTTCATCGACCTCCCCGTCGCCGGGCCGGGGCCAGGTGAGGTCCGGGTGCAGATCGTCGCGGCGCCGGTGAACCCCGTCGATCTGACGGTCGCGAGCGGCCCGCTCCACGCGATGGGATTGATCAACCAGCCCGACCACACGGGCCTCGGCTGGGACTTCGCCGGGACCGTCGCCGCTGTCGGCCCGGGGGTGGACCTGGCCGCCGGCACCCGCGTCGCCGGCCTGGTGGACGGCTTCGACCGCGACTTCGGCACCTACGCCGAGCAGCTCATCGTGCCCGCCACCAGCCTCGCGGTCGTTCCCGACAGGCTGGACCTGGCCGCCGCGTCGACGGTCCCGCTCAACGCGCTGACCGCCGCGCAGATTGTGGACCTGCTCGGCGACGCTCCCACGGACGGCAGCAGGCTGCTGGTGACCGGGGCGGCCGGCGCGGTCGGCGGGTACACCGCCTCGCTCGCGCAAGACCGCGGCTGGCAGGTGACCGGACTGGCCAGAGCCGAGGACGAGGACTTCGTCCGCAGCCTCGGCGCCGGGTTCACCACGAACGCCGAGCCCGGCTGGGACGCGGTCGCCGACGGTGCGGTGATGCAGGAGCAGGCCCTCGCCCTGGTGCGCGACGGCGGCGCCTTCGTCGGCGTCCAGCCGAGCGCCAAGCTTCCCGCCGAGCGCGGGATCAGAGTAGACGCCGTGATCGTGCACCCCGACGGCCCCCGGCTGGCCGGCCTGCTCGCCCGCACCGCCTCCGGCGAACTGCCGGCCCGGGTGCACGCGGTCGTGCCGCTGGACCAGGTCGCCGACGCCCACCGAGCCGTCGCCAAGGGCGGGCTGCGCGGCCGCTACGTCCTCGCCCCCTGACCGCTGAGTGTCCGGGGCAGACGCTAGCGTGCTCCCCATGACGGACAGCAGCGAAGAGATTCTCCGGGAGCCGCCGGTCGCCGGCAGCGAGACCGACACACTCCTTGGCTCCCTGGAAAGGGAGCGCGCGATCTTCGCGTGGAAGTGCGGCGGGCTGGACGCGGAGGGCCTGTCGACGACGGTCGGCGCCTCGTCGATGACCCTCGGCGGCCTGCTCAAGCACCTCGCCCTGGTCGAGGACGATTACTTCGGGCGCAGGCTGCACGGGCGCGAGTTCGGGCCGCCGTGGGACACGGCGGACTTCGACGCCGACCCCGACTGGGAGTGGCACTCGGCCGCCGACGACACCCCGGACCAGCTCTACGCGCTCTGGGAAGCCGCCGTGGCCCGGTCCCGCGCGGCTGTCACCGAGGCGCTGGCGGCCGTCGGCGGCATGGGCCAGCTGGGCCGGTTCACCTGGCCCGACGGCCGGTCACCGAGCCTGCGGCGAATCCTGATCGACCTGATCGAGGAGTACGCACGGCACAACGGCCACGCCGACCTGATCCGGGAGTCGGTCGACGGGGTCGTCGGCGAGGACCCACCCGGCTAGCCGGCCGACGGGCCGGCTAGCCGCCCGGCCGTGCTCAGTCCCACCGGGTGCCGGCCGGCACCCGGAAGGTGGTGTTGATCCGGTTGAAGAAGTTGGTGATCGCCACCATCAAAACCAGGGCGCCAAGCTGCCGCTCGCTGTAGTTCCTGGCTGCCTCAGCCCAGATCTCGTCGGTGACCGCGCCGGGCCGGTCGGCGAGCCTGGTCGCGGCCTCGGTGAGCGCCAGCGCGGCTCGCTCGGCGTCGTCGAAGCGCGGGTCCTCGTACCAGGCGGCGAGGGTGAGCAGCTTCTCCGTGCTGATACCGGCCTTGCTCGCGTTCATCGCGCCCGCATTGACACAGGCGCTGCAGCCGTTGATCTGGCTCGCGCGCAGATGCACCAGTTCCAGCGTCTGGGCAGGAACGCCCCCGGCGTATATCGACTTGAAGATCTGCTGGACACCTGCCGTGATGTCGAGCTGGCTTGCCGCGTTCTCGATGCGTGCTGTCACCTGTGCCTCCGCGGGGCAGGTCGTGTTTTGGTGGATGCCATGACGACGTGCGGCCGCGGCGGAACGTGACACGGCCCGGACGATGCCTCAGTGGCGCGCGGATCGCGGCGGAGCAAGGCTCGTCTAGCCGAATGCCTTGATGTATGCCCGCAGCGAGCGGGGCGCCCCGCTGCGGGTGAGTTGCAGGATGCCGTTGTCACCGGCATCGAACCATGACTGGAACGCGACGTCGTGGTGGGCAATGAACGCGCCCATGCTGGTCACGTACGCCGCGTCGTCACCCTCGGAACTCACCGTGGCCCACTCGGGGAAGCTCAGCGGCTTGTGGTGCGCCGCGGCGAACGCGGCGACCTCCATCAGGCTGTCACCTGGCGGTATGGGCTACTGCAATCCGGGTACGCTGCCACGTCCGCGTGGACTAATACGTGACGCATCCCGTTCAACAGGAACCTACCTGCGCCGCAGACTTTTCGTGCTCACTCGGCGTCATCGATGGCTACATTCTGTTTATATCTTAGGTCGGCATTACTCTATATAGACCGATACGTACTACTGTTCATGGCCGACCCTGGGCCGATCACGGCGGGGAGCTATAGTCGGCGCTGACGGGACAAAAACTGGGGGGCCGGTGTGCTTGACGGGGCTTTCGTCAGTTTCGTTGTTATTGCGTATAACGAGGCGGAAAACATTGCCCGCACCCTGAATGCCATCGCCGCGCAAGATGGCCTCGGCGGATACGAGGTCATCGTCGTTAACGACGGCTCGAGCGACGGCACCGCGGGCATCGTCGGCCAGATCGCCGCCGCCGACCGGCGGGTCCGGCTCATCGACCTGCCCGAGAACCGGGGCCGGGGCTACGCGCGGAGCACCGGGACGGCGGCCGCCCGCGGCGAGCTCATCGCGACCGTAGACGGCGACATCACTCTTCCTGCCGGGTGGCTGATGCGGGCCCGGGAGGCCCTGAGCGACCACGATGCGGTCGGCGGCACCGCCGTTCCCGACGGCGATGTCGCATACCTGCACCGGCGATTCCGGCTGACTCCCCGGGCCATCGGTCACGCCACGGCCGTGACCGGAAGCAACGCGCTCTACCGGCGGGAGGTCTTCAGCATCGCCGGTTTCGACCCAGCGCTCCGCGAGGGAGAGGACGTCGCGCTGAACCACGCGCTCAGGCAGCACGGCCTGTCGCTCGCCACCGTTCCCGGGCTGCTCGTGCAGCACGCCGAGGGCAAGACGCTGCGCGCGTCGCTGCGGTGGCTGTTCGTCAGCGGCAAGGGCGCGACCCGGCAGTTGCTCACCTACCGCCAGGTGCGGACCCCGGACCTGGTGGCCGGCGCGTTCCTGGCGGCCGGTGCGGCCGGGCTGCTGCTGTGGGCGCGGCACCGGCCCCTCGCCGGTACCGCCCTGCCGGCCGCGCTCGTCGTCGCCGCGGGCACGCAGCATGTGCGCAGCCGCTTCGAGACTCCCTGGTCGCAGTGGAACCGGGTGGTGCCCGCCATCGCCGTCGACAGCGCGATGCTGACCGCCTACTTCACTGGCCGGCTCGTCGGCCTCGCCGCGCTGTGGCGGCGCGGGGCGGTGACCGGGCCGGCTCCGGACCCGGTCACGCGACGGCGGGCAGCCAATGCGGGCTGGCGGCGGTAGTGGACACATCCACCCCGGCGTCGCTCGCGGCGGCCAGCGCATCGTCCAGGAGCACCAGCCTGTTGCCGCCGCTGACGATCCAGTCGTGGAACGTCGCCATCGCCATCGCACCCGGTGCCGTGGCCACGCTCCGGAGCACGGCCCGGGCGTAGCCGAGGAGGTCCGGCGGCGTGTCGGCCTGGGCAGGCCCAGCAGGTCGCAGTCGAGCGGGGCGTACAGCGGAACCTCAAGCAGCCCGGCGCGCTCAAACGGGGAACGCCCGCTCAGCAGCCAGGACAGCCGCCCGGCTGGCGAACCGAGGAAGTCCTCCCGCGCCACGAGACCGGCGTTGAGCAGGGTCAGGGCAAGCCGGCTGCGGACCAGCCCCGGCAGCATGCCCGGCCCCGGCCGAAAGGCGGCGCGCAGCGGGAACCGGTCCGGGCGGAGCAGTTCGGCGGGGTACCGCACCTCCTGGTTCGACACCCAGTGATAGCCGTTGGCCCGCAGCAGCGCGGAAACCTCCGGCCGGTAGAACTCCGGCGTCAGCAGGTAGGGCGCGCGGAAGCACCGCGGCCGCGCGCCCGCGATCTGCTCCACCAGCGATCCGACCCTGGCCAGGTCGTCGCCGAGCCGGTCCAGCCGGTACTGGTCATAGCTGGCAAGATCATCGTGGTCGTATCCGTGCAGCCCAATCTCGTGGCCGGCGTCGGCGAGCTCCTGAACCACCTCGGGATGCTCCTCGACCATCCGGCCGACGACGAAGAAGACCGCCCTGGCCTGATACCGGGCCAGCACATCGAGGATCGAGCGGGCGCTCGCGTGCAGGTCATACGGCACCTTGTGCGGCATGCCGTAAGAGCCCTCGAAGTCAAAACATACGAGCATCCGCGCGGGGGGCGACCCCCTGCGAACCCCCCCAAGACCCAAAGCCCCCATTGCCATACCTCCGCGAATCCCCCAAAGCCGAAAACGTCGTGAGCCCCGAGACCCAATACCCCACCTGCAAGTGGCCGGATGCGGGCCCGGTCTTCTTCCCGGTGCCGGTCATCGTGCTGGGGCTGCTGGTCCTGTCCGTCCGCCGGCCGGCCCTCGCGGCCGCCGCGGCCGCCGCGCCGCATGTGTTCTACCCCGCAGGGCTGCGCGCCGCGTTCGCCCAGCGGCAGGCGCGCTGCGCGGGTGACGCGTATCTGCAGCTCGTCCAGGAGGCCTGCGATGACCTGGGCTTCATCCAGGGACTGTGGCGCTACCGCGACTGGCCAGGCCAGGACGACGCCGACGGCTAGCGGCGGACGGCGATCCTGGGGCGAAGGTAACGGACCACGCCGAAGGAGACGATGCACAGCAGCAGCGCCGCCACCCGCAGCGTGCCCTCGGTCGGCCACGACAGGAGGTGAGTCGCCTGGATCTGCAGCGTGAAGTGGTGCGTGACCGCGTTCACCGACAGGTAGACGAACAGGCCAGTTGCCAGGACCGCCACGGTCTCGGCTGCCGCCATCGCCAGCAGCGCCGCTTCCCCGGCCGATGCGGGCGACAGCCGCGCTGCCCCGGCCGATGCGGGCGACAGCCGCGCTGCCCCGGCCGATGCGGCCCGGCGCCGTCGCCGCAGCCGCAGGTATTCGCTGCTCAAGAGGCATATCCCCGCGACGATGAAGGCAGCGAAGCCCGATGTGTCGGTGCGCAGCCAGGGAACGCCGCGCCAGTAGGGATCGGCGAGATACTGCGGCCGGAAGCTTCCGACCAGGGCGGTGCTCGCCCACTCCAGCAGCGAGCCGAAGGCCAGGCCGGCGGCGGCCGCCTCGACGGCCAGCCAGGCATCGGCGCCGGGGCGGTCAGGCATTCGGGGCATCTGGGGCCATGGCCGGAGCAACCATGACGGCCGGGACGCCGCGGGCGGTGAACCCAGGCGGCACGTCCTTGGTCACGACCGCGCCCGCGCCGATCCTGCCATCGTCTCCCACGGTCACCGGGCCGAGGATGGCTGCCCCGCTGCCGACGTATACACGGTCGCCGAGGACCGGCGGCGGCCCCTCTCCGCGGATGCCGATGGTCACCCGGTGGTAGATCCGCGCGTCGGCGCCGAGCCGCACGTCCGGGTGCAGGATGACGCCCCGGCCCGCGTGCAGCAGCGTCAGCCGCGGGCCGCACCGCACCTGCGGTGGCAGTTCGGCGCCAATGAGCAGTCTGGTATAGACGAGGTCGAGGATGCCCCAGGCCACCCGCACCGGGGCAGGCTTGGTGATCGCGTACTGGCCGAGCCGGAACACGGCCACCGTCAGGCGGTCAAGGGGCGCCTGGTTGCAGGCCAGATCGGCCTTCAGCGCCAGCTTGAGCGACGCCAGGCTCATTCCGGTCCGCGGCGACCGTCTCAGCATGGCGCCACCGGCAGGCAGTTTCCACGATCCGTCATCAACCAATGACAATACGATGTCGACCTCATGCCGTCACTCACCAGGCAAGCTGCCAGTAGACGATCGTGGCGTCGTCCCTGGCCTTGTGGCGGGGCCAGCGCTCGCGGTCCGGGTCGGCATCCTCGGCGGCCCGGACCTGGCGGATCAGCGCGGCGGGACCGTTTTCCCTGATGACGTCGATCATGGCGGGCCAGCCAAGCTGGTGGTACAAGTCGTCGATGCGGGTGGCTCCGTCGCTGAGCAGGGCGACGCCCCGCAGCCCTTCCAGCGGCAGGGTGCCGGTGGTAGCCGCGCCGGCCGCCGCGGGATCCGCGGCGGCGGACCGGTGCCGGTCGGTGATCACCTGTGGCGGCCGGCCGTCACCGAAGTCGGCGGCGACGCTGGAGTCGGACAGCGCCAGGTAGCTGATGCCCTCGGGCTCGGCGCGGACCGCGGTGACCGTGGCGGCCGGGGTGGCCCGCAGCGACAGGTCGCAGGTTCCGGCGTGCCGGTCCCGCACCTGCCCGATCGCGGTCGCCAGCGCGCTGGCCAGCGCGATCCTCGGCTCGGAGGTAATCGCGGCCAGCAGGTCGGTGCCGAGGGTGCGGGCGTACCAGGCCACGCCGTGCACGCATCCGGTGTCCGTGCCATAAGGGGTGGTGGTGCAGCCGTCCAGGAGCACGGCGGCCCAGGGGCCGACGCACGCGTAGTCTTCGTTCGGCCACCCGGGCGTTCCCGGGTCGGTGGCCATCTGGATCAGCACGGCGCGGTCCCCTCCCCCGCGGGCCAGGCCCCGGTCACCTCGCTGGCTTCGTCCTCGCCCGGCCACGGGGGCATGGTCACCGCCACGGCGGAGAGCGGGCCGTCGCCGAGGGCCCGGAACTGGAATCGCGTTCCCACCGGGATCGACAGGCAGGTTCCCGGCTCGAGGGGAATGGTTTCCTCCCGCCCCGCCTGGCTGCGCCACATCTCGCCGCGCCCGCTCAGCACGTACCAGATCTCGTCTACGCTGCGGTGCGCCACGGCCCGGGAGGTCCGGCCGCCGGCCAGCTCGAAGTGCGCCATCGAGCCCCCGGCCAGCCGCAGCAGAATCCGGACGTCGGAGCCGTCCGGCGCGACCACGTCGCGGGCCGCGGGCAGCCGCATGGTGTCAAATGGCTGGTCCACGCCGATCAATGTAGCCAGCCACCGCCGCTCAGGCGGGAACGAGAAGTTCTTTCCGCCGCCGTGTCGATCCTGGCGTGGCCCGCTCGTGTGGAAGGTAGAAGGCCCGGCAAGATGCTAAGGGCCGTCCCGGAGAAGAGGAGAGACCGATGACGCAGTACCTGCTCAGCGTGTGCCTGGTCGACGACGGCACCCCGCCGCCGCCACCCGAGGAGATGCAGCCGACGTACGAGTCCGTGGACGCGTTCAACGACCGGCTGCAGCAGAGCGGCGCCTGGGTGTTCGCCGGCGGGCTGCACCCGCGCAGCACCGCCACCGTGGTGCGCTCCAAGGGCGGCGAGAAGCTGATCACGGACGGCCCGTTCGCCGAGGGCAAGGAGTACATCGGCGGATTCTGGGTGATCAAGGCCGACGATCTCGACGCCGCGCTGGACTGGGCGGCCAGTGGCGCCGAGGCGTGCGGGGCTCCGGTCGAGGTGCGCCCGTTCCAAGAGAACCCCGAGGGCTGACGCCGGGTGCCGACCGTTGACCGGGCCGCGATCGAGCGGGTGTTCCGTGACGAGTACGGCAGGTCCGTCGCCGTCCTGGTCCGGGTCTTCGGCGACATCGACCTCGCGGAGGAGTCGGTCCAGGACGCGTTCACGGTGGCGGTCCAGAAATGGCCGACGGCCGGGCTGCCGCCAAGCCCGGCCGGGTGGATCATCACCACCGCCAGGAACCGTGCGATCGACCGGCTGCGCCGCGAGGCGTCCCGCGACGACCGGCACGCACAGGCGCGGCTCCTCTACTCAGCGGACGAACAGGCACGGGAGCAGGAGGCAGCCGTGCGCGACGACCGGCTCCGGCTGATCTTCACCTGCTGCCACCCGGCACTTGCCCAGGCCGCCCAGGTCGCGCTCACGCTGCGGCTGCTCGGCGGGCTGTCCACCGCCGAGATCGCCCGTGCGTTCCTGGTGCCCGAGCCGACGATGGCGCAGCGCCTGGTCCGGGCCAAGGGCAAGATCCGCGACGCCAGGATCCCGTACCGGGTGCCCGGCGATGCCGAGCTGCCGGACCGGCGGCGCGCGGTGCTCGCCGTGATCTACCTCATCTTCAACGAGGGGTACACGGCGAGCTCGGGTGACCGGCTGATCCGCGCCGACCTGTGTGCGGAGGCGATCCGGCTGGCCCGGCTGCTGGCCGAGCTGATGCCCGACGAGCCCGAGGTGATGGGGCTGCTCGCGCTGGTGCTGCTGATCCAGTCCCGCAGCGCCGCCCGGACCGCCAGCGACGGCGCGCTGGTGCTGCTTCCCGACCAGGACCGCGGGCTGTGGGACCGCGCCCTGGTCGCCGAGGGCCAAGGCATCGTGCGGGCCTCCCTGCGCCGCAACCAGCCGGGGCCGTACCAGATCCAGGCGGCGATCAACGCGGTGCACAGCGACGCGGCCACCGCCGCCGACACCGACTGGCGCCAGATCCTGCAGCTCTACGACCAGCTTCTCGCTGTCGCGCCCAGCCCGGTGGCCGTGCTGAACCGCGCGGTCGCCGTGGCCGAGGTGGAGGGGCCCGCTGCGGCCCTGGCCGAGCTCGATGACCTTCATCTCGACGACTATTACCTGTTCCACGCCGTCCGGGCCGACCTCTTTCGCCGGCTTGAACGCGACGCCGACGCGGCGGCCGCCTACGACGCGGCGATCGCGCTCGCGGGCAACAACACCGAGCGCGTGTTTCTGCAGCGCCGCCGCCAGCAACTGACACCACCAGAGGAGACACCATGCGACTGACCGTGACGACCTTCCTGAGCCTCGACGGCGTCTACCAGTCCCCCGGGGGGCCGGACGAGGACGGCACCGGCTATGAGTACGGCGGCTGGACCGCTCCGTACTTCGACGAGAACTCCGGCAAGTTCATAACCGCCAACTTCGCCAACGCCGAGGCGTTCCTGCTCGGCCGCAAGACCTATGAGATCTTCGCCGGCTATTGGCCGCGGGTGACCGACCCGGATAATCCGATCGCCGCGCCGCTGAACAGCCTGCCGAAGTACGTGGTGACCAGCACGCTGGCCTCGCTCGACTGGAACAATTCGACGCCGGTCACCGGCAACCTCGTCGATGAGGTAGGCAAGCTCAAGGCGCGGCCGGGCAACGAGCTGCAGGTGCACGGCAGCGGCCAGCTTGCCCAGGCGTTGATCGCCGGCGGCCTCGTCGACGAGCTGCGGCTGATGATCTTCCCGGTGATCCTCGGCACAGGCAAGCAACTCTTCCCGCGAGAGCCGGTCGCCGCCGCGATGCGGCTGGCCGACAGCCAGACCACAAGCACCGGGGTCATGATGCTCACGCTCCGGCCAGACGGTCCGGCGAGGTTCGGCACCGTCGGGGAGGAGCCTTAACCCGCAGCCGTCATCACCGGTGCACCACTTGAGCGGAAAGCAGATGAGCGTTACTAGGTGCCCACGTAACTGCCGGTGCAAATGTTCTCGTATGTGCTCGGGTTGAAGGCCTGGTTATGCTGCGGGAAATACCATTCGATGGCCTGGTACATATACTTGCCGTCGCAGGTGCCCAGGTCGAAGGCGACCACCGTCGCGCTCTCCTCGGTACCGCTGGCGACGCTCTGGTTCGGCCCGACGTATTCGGCGGTGCCGGTCGCCGTGGCCTGGGTCCCGCCCCACGACGACCACACCACGTGTGTGACCAGGCCGGTCGGGTCACCGCCATTGAAGATCTTGGCGGGCTTAACCTGGCCGAACCCCTGCCCCTGGGCGAAGTCGCCGGCGAGCTGGCCGAGCGTCGGCACCCCGGCCGGGCTCGCGGACGGCGACGCCGAAGCGGGCACGGTCGCGGTACCCGGGGAGACGGTCGGCTGGCTGACCGCGGTCGCGCTCGGGGTCGCGGCAACGCTCGGCGAGCTGCTCGCAGCCGGCGGCGCCGAGGACGAGCACCCGCCGGCCAGCACGGCGAGGCCGGCCAGCGCGATCGCGGCGCCTGCGCGTCCGGCGATGCGCCGCGCGGCAGCGGTCGTTCGATTCTGCATCCGGAGTCCCCCTATTCGCTGGCGCGGCTATTCTGCCGGAATCAGCGGATCAGGCGGAAGAACGAGCAGATCTCATTTACGAATAGTTCCGGCTGCTCAAAGGCGGCGAAATGGCCGTCCATGGCCGGTTCACCGGAGACCCGGATCTCAGAGCTCGATCTCCGGGTACAGGCGGTGCCGGGACAGCAGGTCGGCACAGCGGGCACGGCAGGCCTCGGCGGTGGCCGGATCCTGGTTGAACTTGGCCTTCGCTGTGGCGTTGGCTGGCGTCGTGGCTCGCAGCGCGGTGACGATCACGTCGGCGACCTCGTCAAGCTCTCCGGTGTTGAAGCCGAGCGTGGTCAGCGCCGGGGTGCCGAGCCGCACACCCGAGGTGTACCAGGCGCCGTTCGGGTCCTTGGGCACCGAGTTACGGTTCGTGACCACGCCCGCGTCCAGCAGCGCCTGCTCGGCCTGGCGGCCGGTGAGGCCGAAGCTTGCGCCCACGTCCATCAGCACGAGGTGGTTGTCGGTCCCGCCGGTGACCAGCCGCACGTCCCTGCGCAGCAGGCCATCGGCAAGCGCGTGGGCGTTGTCCACGATCCGGCAAGCGTAGTCGGCGAACGAATCCTGCCTGGCTTCGGCGAGCGCGACCGCCTTGGCGGCCATAATGTTCGGCAGCGGGCCGCCGAGCACCATCGGACAGCCGCGGTCCACGTCCGGCGCGTACTCCTCGGTGCACAGCACCAGGCCGCCGCGCGGGCCGCGCAGTGACTTGTGCGTGGTTGACGTCACCACGTCCGCGTGCCGGACCGGGTTGAAGTCTCCGGTCAGGACCTTGCCGGCCACCAGCCCGGCGAAGTGCGCCATGTCGACCATGAACGTCGCCCCGACCTCGGCGGCGATCTCGGCCAGCGTGGCGAAGTTGGGGTTGCGCGGGTACGCCGAGTACCCGGCGACCAGCACTAGCGGCCGGAACTCACGCGCCTGGGCGGCGATCGCGCCGTAGTCCAGCAGCCCTGACTCTGGGTCGACCCCGTAGCTGGCCTGGTTGAACAGCTTCCCCGAGATGTTGGGGCGGAACCCGTGGGTCAGGTGCCCGCCCGCGTCCAGCGACATGCCCATCATCCGCTGGTCATGCAAGTCCTGCCGGAGCCGCTCCCAGACCGCGGGCTCGAGGTCGTTCACGTGCTTCGCGCCGACCTCGGCCAGCGCCGGGCTCTCCACCCGGTGCGCCAGGATCGCCCAGTAGGCGACCAGGTTGGCGTCGATCCCCGAGTGCGGCTGGACGTAAGCGTGATCCGCGCCGAACAGCGCCGTGGCGTGGTTGGCCGCCAGCGTCTCGACCCGGTCGACCATCTCGCACCCCGCGTACATGCGACGGCCCGGGGTGCCCTCCGCGTACTTGTCGGACAGCCAGTTGCCCATGGCCAGCAGCACGGCGGGCGAGGCGTAGTTCTCCGAGGCGATGAGCTTGAGCTGACGCCGCTGCGAGTCGAGCTCACCGACGATGGCGTCGGCCACGTCGGGCTCGGCGGCGGAGATGACTTCGAGCGCTGCCCGGTAGGCAGCGTTGGTCGCGCTGGCAACGCCGGTGGCGGTGGTTGAATCGGGCATGGTGCGCTCCTTGGGCCGGGTCGGCCCAACGATAACCCGAACTTCAGCCCACGTCGCGGCGGTACATGCCCTCGCGCCCTGGCTCGATGCCCCAGCCGAAGATGCGCTCCGGATGAATCCGGATAATCTCGCCGCTCATGAACGGCTGCGGCGGCTCCGCGTCGGTGAGCGCCTCTGCGCGGCCGCGGATCTCGAGCCCGCGCACCACCCACGGCTGCACGGTCACCAGGTCGTCGACGACGAACGCG
>Ga0209169_10001214_pt1 | contig 15608 bp, 17 predicted proteins | sample HubBroMetageWRM4_FD_188346 | JGI IMG/M metagenome (GOLD analysis project Ga0209169, IMG submission 188346) | Warmed soil microbial communities from the Hubbard Brook experimental Forest, New Hampshire - Hubbard Brook CCASE Soil Metagenome WRM 4... | ecosystem: Environmental > Terrestrial > Soil... | reverse complement strand
GTACCCGAGGTGTGCAATGCGGAACAGTTTCCCCTTCATCTCTGACTGCCCATTCGCCACCACCGCGCCGAACTGCTCGCGGAATTGCTTGACCATTGCACTCGAATCCACGCCCTCGGGCGCTTGAATCGCTGTAAGCGCGGCCGCTGGACAAGTCGGAGCGAACAGTTCAAGCCCCAGCGCCTTCGCCCCTGCCTGCGTCATCGCCGCCGCCAGTTCCGCATTGTCGATGAGCATGTTTCGCCCTGCGGGCACGTCCCCATTCCCCATCTGTCGAATGAAGTCCAGCGCCGCGCCCAAAGCCGCGAACAACGACGTCGCCGGAGTAAACGCAGATTCGCCCTTGGCCGCCGCTTTTCTCTCTTTGCGGAAATCGAAATAATATCGCGGCGACTTCGCCGTCTCCATCCCCTTCCAGGCGCGCTCGCTGATCGCGCAATATGCGAGCCCCGGAGGGATCATCAGCGCCTTCTGCGAGCCGCCGATGATCACGTCAATCCCCCAGCCATCCACATCAAAGCGCGTCGTGCCCAGGCCAGTGATGCCGTCCACCACCAGCAATGTGTCATCGCCATTCTGCCGTACCAGCCGGGCAATCGTCTCCACATCATGCCGCGCCCCGGTCGAACTCTCGGTCGCCTGCATGTACACAGCACGAACATCCGCAGTCAGCTTCCCGCGAATTTCGTCGAGCGAAAATGTCTGACCATAGGGAGCGCTCACCACTTCGACCAGGCATCCGAAAGCCTTCGCCAAATCACACCACCGCTCTCCAAACTTGCCCGCGCTCAGCACCAAAACCTTGTCGCCAGCCGATGTAAGGTTCGAGACAGCGCCTTCCATCACTCCCGTCCCCGAAGACGCCAGCACCAGCACATCGTTCTTCGTGCCGATGAAATCTTTCATTTCAGCCAGTACCCGCGAATACAGCGCCCGAAAATCAGCAGTGCGATGGTGCATGGCAAACGAAGCCATGGCGGTCTGGGCCGCGGGGAGAATAGGCGTAGGGCCGGGCGTGAATAGGCGATTCTTGCGCAGCATTCCGATAGCGTCCTGGAAAAATCCGGGAATGTTTAGTCTATCGGAAGCCGACCGATTGTGGCACAACCTCGCCCTATCATCAACAGAGAGCTAAAGGTGGGGCCTAACTATCGATGAACTCAGCGAGCAGACTTTGACGCAAGAATCTCGGGCTTCGCGATCTCCGGAGGTTTCGAAAAGAGATCTTGCGCTTTAGCGAAAAGGGCCTTGGCGATCTCACCATTCAAATGAGCGTTCCGACCGTTTTCATCAGCGAAGGTATCGAAAATGCCGTATTTTGATGGTCCCATCTTGATCGCATACCAGCTAATCGTCCCCGGTTCCTGTTCGGCAAGCGGTTGCGCGGACTTAAGAAATTTTTCCACTTCCTGCTCTTTGCCTGGCTTCGCTTCTAGTTGCGCCCAAATGGCTAGCTTTCCCATGATTCTTTTGCCTCCTTCCCTTCAGATGCACCATACCCCGATTCGGTTCCGCCGAATGTCTGGAAAATCAACGAAGTATAATGCGACCATGACCATGATCGATCAGATCCAGAAAGACATCACCGCGGCCATGAAGGCTCGCGAGGAGCAGCGTCTCTCCACTCTGCGCATGGTGAAGACCGCCCTCAAGAATCGCGAAATCGAAAAGATGGCCCCGCTCGACGACAAGGAATCCCAGCAAGTGCTGAGTACGCTGATCAAACAGCGCAAAGAATCCGTCGAGCAGTTCCTCAAAGGCGGCCGCAAAGAAATGGCGGACAAAGAAGCTGCCGAAATCGTCCTGATCGAAGCCTACCTGCCCAAAGCCGCCAGCGAAGAACACATTGCCGCCGGAGTGAAAGCCGTAATCGCCGAAATGGGCTCGCCCACCATGAAGGAAATGGGGACGGTAATGAAGAACGCCATGGCCCGCTTCGCGGCCGAGGGCATGCGTGTGGACGGAAAGGTAGTGAGCGAAGCCGTCAAGCGGGAATTAACTCCGAAATAGTAACTCTGCTCTGCTTATCGGCTGCGCATTGTTTTTCGATGTCGTTCCTAAGCCACGTGAATGCCAAGAGTCTCGGCGGCCTTGCGGAGCCTTTTATCTTTCGTCCACAGAATGGTCGGTGGACTGATAAATACAGAGGCGATCAGGTGTGCGTCGGTCAGACCAATGCCTAAGCCGTACAAACGGCGGGCCTCAATGGTTAGCCGCACTTCGTTCAGCTGCGCCACTCTCACCTGCGGCAAAAGATCCAGCAACTCAAGTGTCTGGTTGCGTCTTCGCAGCGATCCCAGCGCTAGTTCCGCGATTATGAACGGATGCATCACCATCTGCCCGTGCTCAAGAAGCTCGCGCATTTCCCGGTTTCCCGAACGGAAATGCTCGATCCACACCGAGGTGTCGGCGAGAATCAATTCTGCGGCGCCCGGCGGCGCGGAATATTCTTCACCCTGGGCATGGTACCTCCGAGGGAGGCCAGTCTGCGGGCGCTCTCCCGCTCAATGAGCGCTTTGAGGGCTTCACGAATCAACGTGGTTTTTTCCGACACCCCAGTGAACTCCTGGGCTTTGCGCAGCAAATCGTCGTCCAGTGCAAGGGTGGTTCTCATGAGTGAACTCCAGGCACTGATTATAGCATCAAATGATGATGAGTTACGTGCCCTCCACATTGAGCTTTGGGGTTTACTTTGAACATAGCAGCGGCTTTCTCGCAGACTGCCGTCCCCTCACTTGCTCCGCTGCAACTCCCGGTAGGCCTCGCTCTTCGACACTCCCATCTCCTTAGCGATTTTCTTCAGCGCCGCCTTCTCGTCCAGCTTTTCTTCCTTCATCACCTGCTCCAGTCGCTGCCGCACACCTGTTCGCAAAGGCGCAGCCCTCTTCTCCGCCTCTTCCGCCTTCCCGATAATCAGCGTAATCTCGCCCCTGACCTCACCCCGCGCCTTGAGTGTCTCCAGCACATCACCCGCGTGTCCACGCAGAAACTCCTCGTGCAACTTGGTCACTTCACGCGCGACAACCACGTGCCGCCCCGTTCCCAGTAGTTCAACAATGTCCTCCAGCGCCTCTTTCACCCGATGCGGAGCCTCATAGAAGACCTGCGTCCGCGGTGAATCGCGCACACTTTCAAGCAGTGCCCGTCGCTGACCCTGCTTCGCTGGCAAAAATCCGCTGAAACGAAACGCATCCGTCGGCAACCCGCTCGCCACCAGCGCCGCCAGAAAGGCTGACGCTCCCGGAATCGGCACGACCGGTACGTGATGCCGTATCGCCAGCCCGATCAGCCGGAACCCTGGATCAGAAATTCCCGGCATGCCCGCATCCGTCACCAGCGCGATCCGTGCACCTTGTTCCAGTTCCAACACCAACTCTGGCGCTCGCATCAGCTCGTTGTGTTCGTGATAGCTCGTGGTCTTCGTGCTGATCCCATAATGATTGAGCAGCTTCTGCGTCTGCCGTGTGTCTTCACAGGCAATCACATCAGCTTCCTTCAGCACCCGCACTGCCCGCAGCGTGATGTCCTCCAGATTTCCGATCGGCGTTGCGACTAGATAGAGTCCGGGATCCAACCGACCGCCATCCGCATGAGCTTCTTCCGCCACCATGGGCCGAGTCTACCATCCGATTGCAGAAACCGTGGCCCTTACTCTGTGTTCTCTTTGTCCTCTGTGGTTGAGGTTTTCCCAGATTTGGTAGAAATAGACGCATGACTACCATCCTCCTGCTCACCATCTCCAACATCTTCATGACGTTCGCCTGGTACGGCCACCTGAAATATCGTCACGCGCCACTGTTCAAAGTCATCCTGATCAGCTGGGCGATCGCGTTCGCCGAATACTGCTTTCAGGTCCCGGCCAACCGCATCGGGTCTTACGAATTCACCGCCGCCCAACTCAAGACCATTCAAGAAGTGATCACGCTGATAGTGTTCTCGGTTTTCTCGATTCTGTACCTGAAGGAACCCCTACGCTGGAACTACGCAGCCGGATTCGTGATGATCGTAGCTGCGGTCTTTGTCATTTTCAAAAAATGGTAATCTAGAAGTGCATGCCACTTTACGAATACGAGTGCAAGAAGTGTCACCACCGCTTCGAGCGTATTCAGACGTTCGCTGCTCGCCACACCAAGAAGTGCCCGGAATGCGGCGGTCCAATCGAACAAGTGGTTTCCGCGCCTGCAGTTCAGTTCAAAGGCTCGGGTTGGTACGTGACCGACTACGCTAAGAAGCCGTCGAGCGGATCCACCTCATCTTCCGACTCCAGTGCAAAGACCGACTCAAAGTCGGAATCGAAGTCGGAATCAAAGCCCGAATCGAAGTCGGAGTCCAAGAAAGAATCCACTTCGAGGTCTGAATCAAGGTCCGAATCCTCCAGCAAGAAAGCCGAAAAGAAGTAGCCCGTCTCCGTGTTAATTCCGGTTGGTCCGTGTCGATCCGCGCAAATCCGTGGCAGATTTTCTCTCATGAAGTCTTATCTGCGCTTTTCAGCGAAAAATCAGCGGCCAAATTTCACTCCGCCAATATCTGTAAACTCCGCCTCCTGCCAACGGTCCGAAGGAAAATACCAATTGCTGGCGCCCGCCTCGTGACTGTCACCCTGGCCATACATGATCGTCGGGTTGCGCCAGTAATCCATCCCCATCTGTAGCAATGCTCCAGGAGAAATCTTTACTAGCGCTTTCACCGTGCAACCCTCCAGTCTTCCTTCGGGCAGAGTTGGCCGCTGTGACGGCGGCCAGAAATGCCAGACCTTCTCGGGACGCTGCCCCACTTTCAAGATCACCGCATGACTCCCACGATTAAACGCCATCGGCAAGGGCTCATGATCATTGATTCCAAACCATGGATTCCGCCGGTACAGACCACCGCGCACGCTGCCATGGTCGTCGCTTAACACGACTTCGCGGCCATCCGCCCGGCAGGTAAGCTGTGTCCACGCCACTTCAATCGTGGCCGATGCATAACCCGAAACCCGGGTGTCGGCAATCGCAATCCCCCACAGCAACACCGACGAAAACCCTTCCGGCGTCGCGGTCGAATTCACATACCCCGCCTTATAGCTGGCTTCCTCGGGAACCCGCGGATCGTTCAATACCACGAAGGGAAACGGACTCGCAGCCCGAGCCTGCCGGTTGACAAGAGAGGTGACAAGAGAGATGACCGAGGTCGCCGTGCGATGCGGCACAATCGCGATCACCTCCTCGGGGGAAACAATCTTGAAGTCCGCGCTGGCCGCGCCAAACATCACGCGGCTCACTTCCTGCAAATGTCTGCCCGTGATTTCGACTCGTGTACCCTCCGGCCCACTGGTCGGCGAAATACGAACGATCTCAGGCGCATCGACTGGTGCAGCCATGCACCGCTGGCACGCCAGCAAGCACCAAAACAAGAGTATCCGCCTCGTCATGTCTCGCCCCTGCCTCTTTCCTCTGTGTTCCTTTGTGCCCCCTGTGGTTAAGCTTCTCGAAGTCACTCGACGAACCTTCAGTGATGAATCCCCATTTCAGCCCCCCAGCCCCAGCCTCTCTCAGCGTCCTCTGCACGATCTTCTCCGCGAACTCTGCGTTGAGCTTTTGGTTTGGAAGTTGCTTCCTCCATATTCGCTCAATTTCTCAGGCCGCCGCCCTCCTCCGACACAAAATATCCGAACCAATTCCCAAAACAAGAATTCCTCACCCCCAGTTGCCACACCGCCCCGCGCCTCGTATAGTGTTTCTTTCCGGAGGCCGCCATGAACCACGCCGAATTCTTCCAGCAGCTTGAGACCCGCATCGCGAAATACGACCTGCTCTGCCATCCGTTCTACAAAGCCTGGACCGAGGGCAAGCTCACCCGCGACGATCTGCGGGAATACGCCCAGGACTATTACCGCCACGTCGAGGCGTTCCCAACGTATCTGGCCGAGCTGGGCGTACGCCTGGACGAAGGTGAACTCCGTCGCGCCATTCTGGCCAACCTTGCCGATGAAAAGGGCGGCGAAGACCTTTTCGGCGAGCCGGCTCGCGCCCACTCCGAGCTGTGGCTCGACTTCGCCGAGGGTATGGGTTCCGGCCGCAACCTGCGCCGCCATTCGCCTTTGCCGGAAATCAAACAGTTGACTGCCTTCTTCCATCGCGTAGCCAGTGAGGGCGCGCCCGAAGAAGCTCTCGCAGCCTTCTACGCCTACGAATCGCAAGTCCCCCGCGTGGCCAAAGAAAAAGCCCGTGGCCTGCAAGAAATGTATGGCGCCGATCAACGCACCGCAGCCTATTTCACCCTGCACACTACCGCCGATGTGATGCATTCCCAGGTTTGGCGCCAGCAATTGGCCAAGCAGGTGGAAGCACATCCGAAAAATACCGAGAAAGCCCTCGCCGCCGCCGAGAACGCTGCGAAGGCTCTCTGGCATGCGCTGGACGGAATCGAAGCCCGGCGGATGTCAAAAGTCGCGGCTTAGTGGAGATAGCCGCGAGTCGATATCAGAGCCGATGATTCGCTAGAATCATTGGCTCTTTCTTTCCTGGGAGTATTTGCAGCCATGGCCAAACCCATCCCCATCGGCGCCCACGCCAAGACAGAAGAAACCGTAGCTTTCGAGCACACGTTGACGGCGCGGCATCCCAACCTGCCGCCGGTTTACTCCACTCCTGACATGATTCGCCTCATGGAAATCGCCGCCTTCCATGCGCTTCAGCCCTATTGTGAAGGCGATGAAATTACCGTAGGCACTGCTATCAACATCGAACATCGCGCCGCCAGCGGCATAGGCGCCAAAGTACGCGCCGAGGCCATGCTCGAATCCTTCGACGGACGCTTCTACACCGTCCGCGTCATTGCACATGACGACAATCAGGAAATCGGCCGGGGCACCGTCGGCCGCGCCGTCGTGAGCGTGGGCCAGTTCATGGAAAAGGTGAAGGCGCAGAAAGTTTGATGGGTACAGGCGTCCTCGCCGGTCATCTTCTAGAATCGACTCATGTCCGAACTCCTTCTACAAAAAGCCAACGCGTTCCGCGCCCTGCACCACTCCGGCAAGATCCTGCTTTTGCCCAATATCTGGGACGTGGCCAGCGCTCGCGTCGTCGAAGACGCGGGATTCCCTGCTATCGCTACCACCAGCGCCGGGATCGCTTTCTCGCTCGGGTATCCTGACGGGCAAAATATCTCCCGTCTCGAGATGCTGGCCCGGGTCGCCCGCATCGCCCGGGCTGTGAGGGTCCCAGTCACCGCTGATGTCGAGGCCGGTTACGGCCACCGTCCCGAAGATGCCGCGCAAACTGCTCGCGAAGTCATCGAAGCTGGCGCCGTCGGCATGAACTTCGAAGATGGCACCGACGACCCGCAGCATCCCCTGATCGACCTTCCCCTACAGTTGGAGAGACTTCACGCCATCCGCGAAGCCGCGCTGCATTCCCATGTCCCATTGGTGTTGAACGCCCGCACCGACGTTTATCTGTCGCAGGTGGGGTCGCCTGAAAACCGATATGGTCATGCTCTGCAGCGGTTACGAGCCTACCGCGACGCCGGAGCCGATTGCGTCTTCGCTCCCGGAGTGCAGGATCCAGAAACCATAGCCCGGCTGGTTAAAGACGTTCAATGTCCTTTGAACATTCTTGCCGGACTAGGCTCTCCTTCCGCGGTTGAACTGGAAAAGATGGGCGTGGCGCGCGTCAGTCTGGGTTCGTCCCCCATGCGAGCTACGCTGGGCCTGCTGCGCAGAATCGCGGAAGAGTTGAAGTCTCTGGGCACATACCATGCTCTCGAAGGCGCCCCTGCGCACGGCGATGTTAACAAAATGCTGGAGATGTAGAAGCACGGATGTACCATATTTGCGTGCAGTCACTCCCTACCACCGTGCTCGCCTACATCCGCAAGCACGCATTGCTGAAGCCTGGGGACCGCGTGGGAGCGGCGGTTTCCGGCGGTGCCGATTCTGTCGCACTACTTCGCTTGCTGCTGCAACTCCGACCTGCGATTGGGATTGTGCTCTCCGTCGTCCACTTCAACCATCAACTGCGAGGATCTGATTCCGACGCCGACGCACAATTCGTCACCGATCTTGCTCAGCACCATAAGTTAGACCTGCAGTGTGAAAGCGGCGCCACCGCCGCGTACGCCGCCCAGAACCACTTGAGCATCGAAACCGCCGCGCGGGAACTGCGCTACCAGTATTTCCGGCGGGTGCTGGGCGAAGCCCGCCTGAATCGAATCGTCACTGCCCACACCTTGGACGACCAGGCCGAAACGGTTCTCCTGAGAATCGTCCGCGGTGCCGGAAGCCGTGGGCTGGCGGGAATCTATCCCCAGTTATCGATTGCCGGTTCAAACAGCAACTCAGCCATCATCCGCCCCCTCTTGACCACCAGGCGAAGAGATCTTGAAACTTATCTAGGCACTCTCGGCCAATCCTGGCGCGAGGATGCCAGCAATCGTGACCTGCGTCATTCCCGCAATCGTGTGCGTCATGGCATTCTTCCCCGCCTGGAACGCTTTCTGAATCCGGCCGTGCGCGAAGCCTTGGCCGAGACTGCCGACATCGCCCGCGCCGAAGAGGATTACTGGCAGCGTGAAGTCGCGCGCGTGCTGCCGCAAGTCTGGGCCCATGAAAACGTCCCCGCAGAACTGAACCGGCCCGCGTTGACCGCCCTTCCTCTCGCCCTGCAACGCCGCGTGGTCCGGGCCGCATGCGAATCCTTGGGCCTCCGTCTCGAGTTTCATCATGTGGAGGAAATTCTCGCCCTCGCCTGTTCTGACGCTAAGTCAATCGAGTTGCCCTCGGGCTGGATCGTATCACGCAAGAAACGTGGCCTTTGCCTGGAGCACAAACCTGCAGCGGTCTCGGCAGACTACGACTATCCTTTGCTCATCCCCGGTTCAACATTGGTTCCAGAAATCAATTTGCGTTTTGAGACGGTCTTGGTTCCAAGAAACCGCGTCCGAGGATATAATCCCGATCACTTGCTGAATCGTGCGCGATTAGGTACCGCGTTGCACGTACGAAATTGGCGCCCGGGAGATCGGTTTTGGCCGGCACACACCCGGACTCCCAGGAAGATCAAAGAATTGCTTCCGGGAGGCGATGTGGCCGGTTTGGTACGCAGGCTCTGGCCGGTAGTCGCGAAGGGAAGCGAAATCGTTTGGGTCCGCGGCTTTCCCACGCCGGCAAATTTGCAGCCGCAAAATGGGGACGAAGCAACTATGATTCAGGAGGTGCCCCTGCGATAACCAAACCTGTTCGCTCGAAATCTGAGAAGATGGTACGTCACCCATGAATCCCGTCGCAAAGTCCGAGCAGCTTCGAACCGTGATCTCGGCTGAGCAGATCCAGAAGCGGGTACGCGAGATCGCGCGGCAAATTTCCAATGACTACCAAGGCAGCACCATTCATGCCTTGGCGGTGCTGGAGAACAGTTTCATGTTCATGGCCGACCTGATTCGCGCCTTGGAGACTCCGGTCATCTGCCAGTTCATAAAGCCCAGATACCGCCGGGAGAAAGAGGGACAGCCCGAAGGCTTTCTCGAAATCTTCTTCAGTCATGACACCGAGATTCGTGGCCAGCACGTTCTCCTGATCGAGGGCTTGGTTCATTCTGGTGTCACCACCGAGTTCCTGACCAGCGACTTGCGCGGGCGGGGCGCAGCTTCGGTAAAGGTGGCCACTCTACTCGATCGTCAATCGGCCCGGCGCGTCCAGTTGCAGCCCGATTATTTCGGCTTCTTGGTGGATGAGGCCTTTCTCGTCGGCTATGGCTTGGGCTCCCCCGGTCAAACGCAACGCAACTTGCCCTATCTGGCTTCTGCAAGCTGATGCTTGCCCGTGACTTAAGTCATGGAGAGATCGTCATCCTTTTTCCCCCAGGACGGGGTAAAATACATCAGGTGTCGGAATTTTGCTAGTCGAAATGCCTCCCTCCGACATCTAATGATGGTTGTACGGAGTTTGCGGTTAGCTTTTGAACGAGAAGCTGTTTCCTCAGGAGTTGTTTAGGTGAACTCGACAGTCAAGACGGTGGTTTTCTGGTTGGTGATCGTGGTCTCGGCATTCCTGCTGTGGACAGTAGTGAAGCAGGGCGGCGCCGGACAAAAAGACAAAGAAGTCAACTTCTCCCAATTCATGTCCGATGTTGACCAGGGCAACGTCAAAGAGGTCACCATCATCGGCATGGAGGTCCGGGGCAAGTTCCAGAATGACGGTTCGCTGTTCCACACTACCGTCCCCGCCAACTACCCCGACATGATCAAGACGCTGCGCGACAAGGGCGTCAACATCACCATCAAAGACATCAGCAACGGAAGCTGGCCCAGTTGGCTGCTGAATCTCGCCCCACTGGTGTTACTGGCCGCCTTGTGGTTCTTTATGATCCGCCAGATGCAAACTGGTGGGAATAAGGCACTTTCCTTCGGCAAGAGCCGCGCCCGCCTGCTGTCTATGCAGCAGAAGAAAGTCACCTTCAAAGACGTTGCCGGCGTGGACGAAGCCAAAGAAGAGTTGCGCGAGATCATCGAGTTCCTGCGCGAAGCGCAGAAGTTCCAGAAACTGGGCGGAAGAATTCCCAAGGGTGTGCTGCTGGTTGGCCCTCCCGGAACTGGCAAGACTCTATTGGCGCGCGCGGTGGCTGGCGAAGCCAATGTTCCCTTCTTTTCCATCTCCGGCTCCGACTTCGTCGAGATGTTCGTAGGCGTCGGCGCCAGCCGGGTCCGCGATCTTTTCGAGCAGGGCAAGAAGAACGCCCCTTGCATTATCTTCATTGATGAAATCGATGCGGTCGGACGCCACCGAGGCGCAGGCCTTGGCGGCGGTCACGACGAACGCGAACAGACGCTGAACCAGTTGCTGGTCGAAATGGATGGCTTCGAGTCCAACGAAGGCGTCATCCTCATGGCAGCTACCAACCGGCCCGATGTGCTTGATCCGGCCCTGCTCCGCCCCGGACGTTTTGATCGTCGCGTAGTGGTCAGTCGTCCCGATGTGCGCGGACGCGAAGAGATTTTGCGAGTCCACACCCGCAAGATTCCTCTCGCCGACGACGTCGATCTCTCGGTTTTGGCGCGTGGCACTCCTGGTTTCTCAGGTGCCGATCTGGCCAACATGGTCAACGAAGCTGCCCTGGCTGCGGCCCGCCAGAACCGCAAAGCCGTGCTCATGTACGACTTCGAGCTAGCCAAAGATAAAGTCCTGATGGGCGTGGAGCGCAAGTCGCTCCTGCTCTCTGAAGACGAAAAGAAAGTCACCGCCTACCACGAGGCTGGACACGCTCTGGTGGCCGCCAAGCTGCCGAAGTCTGATCCTCTCCACAAGGTCACCATCATTCCGCGCGGCATGGCGCTGGGCGTGACCATGCAGCTGCCCATCGACGACAAACACAACTACACCAAGGACTATCTCGAGACTGAAATTGCCATCATGATGGGCGGACGCATCGCCGAGGAAATGTTCCTCGACCAGATGAGCACCGGCGCTGGCAACGACATTGAGCGCGCCACCGAAATGGCCCGCAAGATGGTTTGCGAGTTCGGCATGAGCGAACTCGGCCCGCTCACCTTCGGCAAGAAGGAAGAGCAGATCTTCCTGGGCCGCGAGATTGCCCAGCATCGCGATTACAGCGAAGCCACTGCGGTCAAAATTGACCAGGAAGTGCGGCGCATGATTGGCCTGGGCTACGACACTGCCAAGGGCATCCTCGCCGCCAATCGAGACACCTTGGTCCGAATCGCTCTTGCGCTGCTGGAGCGCGAAGTACTTGATGCCAACGAAATCAAGTTGATCATCGAGGGCAAAGAGCTGCCCAAGATCACGCCACCACCCCGTCCCGACGATGGCGTACAGCAAGTATTGAAGCCGGAGCCGGGACGTCCTGGCCTAGCCAAGGGTGGCGAAAGCCCGGCGAGGGCCTAGTTCTTCTCATTTCAGGGCGGCCAACCGGCCGCCCTTAATCTTGCGCCTGATTCACTGTTTCTACAGCCTTTTGCCTCGTCCAAAACCAATTGCTCTAGAGGGGAAAGACCCATCGCGCATCGCTAACAGCTTTGATAGCATTTGAGCAGTCTGCGTGCGTCCCCGCCAGTCAGACCGACCCGAAGCCCATGAAATCGAATCTCCATTCACAGCTCGCGCGCCTCATATTCATTGCGGTAATAGCCATAGCCTTCACGACCACCGCCGCCGCGGGAGTCAAAGAGCGAGTGCTGTACAACTTCTCGGGCAATGACGGCAAACTCCCGGAATCCGCTCTAATCTTCGACTCTGCCGGCAATCTCTATGGCACCACCTTCGAAGGCGGTACCGGCGACCACTCGCTTTGCCAACAAGGTTGCGGCGTTGTGTTCGAACTGAGCCGCACCTCCCATGGTGTGAAACAAACCGTCTTGTACAACTTCTGCTCGCTGGCGGATTGTTCCGATGGCGCCAATCCCGCCGCAGGATTGATCCTGGATGCCGCGGGTAACCTCTATGGCACCACCACCGGAGGCGGCAATCAGAATGTCGCATGCCCCGGCACCGCCGGCTGCGGCACCGTGTTCGAACTGATGCGCAACTCCGACGACAGTTGGACCGAAGTCGTACTCTACCGCTTCTCCAACACCGACGGAGCGGCGCCCGAAGCGGGTCTCACTTTCGACTGTGCAGGAAATCTTTACGGTACTACTTCTCAGGGCGGTGCAGAAGGCTTCGGCGTTGTGTTCGAACTCACGCCTGCTGGTGAAAACTCTTGGACCCAATCTGTCCTGCATTCCTTCACCGGTGGTACGGACGGAAATGAGCCTTATGCCGGAGTGGTCCTCGATTCCGCGGGCAACCTATACGGCACCACCTACCGTGGAGGGACCCAAGCCGGCATATGCGCAACCGTCAACGGCTGCGGCGTGGTTTTCAAGCTGGCGCTCTCGGATGGGACCTGGACTGAAACCGTGCTCCACGCCTTCAAAGGCGGAGACGGAGCTGACATTACTTCCGGCTTGACCTTCGACGCTTCCGGCAATTTGTATGGCACTGCCTACTTGGGCGGCAGCAGCCACAAATGCGGACTGCAAGGCTGCGGACTGGCATTTGAGTTGACACCCAATGTTGACGGCTCATGGAAGGAAACAGTTCTTCACACGTTCATCAGCGGCGCGACTGGCGCCCATCCCACCGGAAGCCTGGTCTTTGACTCGGCAGGCAACCTCTACGCCACCGCCAGAGGAGGTGGCAGCGTTCTGGAGGGCGTCATCTTCGAGCTAACGCCAACCGGCACAGGAAACTGGAAAGAACAGGCTCTATCCTTCACCGGCGCCAACGGATCCGGTCCCGATAGTGGCGTGATTCTTGACTCAGCCGGCAACGTCTACGGCACCACCAGCTTCGGCGGCGCAAATGGCGACGGCATGGTCTTCCAGTTCACGCGATAAGAACCTGCGGTAGGCGCGGGCGTCCTCGACCGCGCATGCAAAAGCGATTCGGCGTCCGCCCTAGCCTTGCACCTGCTCCGCCGCCGTCAGTCCACGATAGATCGCAAACAACGCATAGGCGTGGAATCCCATTCCCAGGAAGTCCTTCGCGCCCAAGAGCAGGAGTCCATCCAGGGCATAAAGTCCCATGCCGACCAGGAACGCCCACTTCTGCGCCTTAACCGCATAGTATCCGAACAGCACGAACACTCCAGACACAAATCCGTTGATGACGATGTCCAACACGCTGCCCATGCTGCCGGCTTGCCGCGCCATAGCGTCCACCACGGACGTAACGCCGAGTCCGACTACAAAGTGGAAGTTGCTGCCAGACATCACCGCCAACGAATTGATCATCGACAGCGCGCCGATCCAGTAGAACCACTTGGCGCCTGCCCGGGCGCGGGATGCGGTCACCATTTTTGCTACTGCCGCCCGCTGGTCAACCTGCTGGGCGCGTTCGCTGGCTTGTACCGGGGCCATACCTGTGCTTGCCATAACTCCTCCTTGATTTCGGAAATTCCAAGCTAGGGAGGGCCGTCCGGGCTGGCGACGGAGAAAGTTGGAATTGGAGCAGAGTAGCGAATGGGGACACGGATACACAGATATCCGCCGGACATGGCCGGATGGTCACCAAAGAGTGCCTATCCGTTCACCGCCGCCATCATCTGCTCGTTATAGCGCGGCCCCGAAGCCACTCCTGACGGAAATACATCGTTGATGCGGCGCAGATCGTCCGTTGTTAGTTGAACCTGGAGCGCGCCCGCATTCTCCTCCAAATACTTGCGCTGCTTGGTCCCCGGAATCGGAACAATGTCCTCGCCCTGCGCCAGCACCCAGGCCAGCGCCAGTTGCGAAGCCTTGCATCCCTTCTCTTTGGCTATTTCTTCCACTTGCCGCACCAGATCCAGATTCTTCTGGAAGTTTTCGCCCTGAAAGCGGGGGAAGTTGCGCCGGTTGTCGTCGGGAGCAAAATCCTCAAAGCGCTTGAACCGTCCGGCGAGAAAGCCCCGCCCCAGCGGACTATATGCGACAATGCCGATGCCGAGTTCGCGGCAAGTGGGGAAAATCTCCTGCTCGTGATCGCGCGTCCACAGCGAATACTCGTTCTGTAGCGCGGCTATCGGATGCACCTTCATCGCTCGCCGCAGCGTCTTCGCGCTCGCTTCAGACAATCCCAGATACCGCACCTTGCCTTCTTTGACCAGTTCCGCCATCGCCCCCACGGTCTCTTCGATCGGCGTACTGCGATCGACGCGATGCTGGTAATAGAGATCGACGTAGTCGACGCCCAGCCGCCGCAAACTGGCCTCGCACGATTTCCGCACATACTCCGGCTTGCCATTCACCCCGCGAATACTAGTGTCGCCGGGGTCGCGAACAATCCCGAACTTGGTGGCCAGGAACACTTTGTCTCTTTTCCCCTTGATGGCTCGTCCCACCAGTTCCTCGTTCTTGTAGGGGCCGTAGGCATCGGAAGTGTCCAGAAAGTTGATGCCCAGTTCCAACGCCCGATGAATGGTCGCGATGGACTCATTGTCTTCACGGCCACTGTAAAAATCCGACATGCCCATGCAGCCCAGGCCAATGGCAGAAACCGTCAGACCGCCGCTTCCCAATTTACGAGTTTGCATGATTGCTCCTTGAAAAATAGAACCCTATCGGCACTTCACTAGATCACATGAAGCAATAGATGCCTGTACTCAAGCGTACGGATCAAGAGAATCCATGACCCGATCAACGACCCGCATTCCAGCCTGGTTCGAACGCAAATTCGACTTTAGTTTTCCTGTCGAGCAATATCCCAACCTCTGCATCCGTTTATGGGGCACACCGCCGCGCCTGGAAGAGCTGCTGCGCGGCTGCTCGCAGGATCGTCTGCTCAAGAAACCGGAGGACAAATGGTCGGCACAAGAGCATGCCGGGCATCTGCTCGATCTCGAATCTTTATGGATGGCTCGCGTGGACGATTTCCTGGCAGGCGGCGATACGCTTACCGTCGCCGACCTCCGCAATCGCAAAACAGACGACGCCAATCATAACGCGCACCCGTTGGAGAACATTCTGGCCGACTTCCGTAAGGCGCGACTACACCTCGTGGATCGCGTAGCAGATTTTCAGCCCGACTTGTTTGCCCGCTCTATGTTGCACCCACGGCTGAAACAGCCCATGCGTCTGGTGGACCATCTCTACTTCGT
>Ga0209169_10001210_pt1 | contig 15648 bp, 11 predicted proteins | sample HubBroMetageWRM4_FD_188346 | JGI IMG/M metagenome (GOLD analysis project Ga0209169, IMG submission 188346) | Warmed soil microbial communities from the Hubbard Brook experimental Forest, New Hampshire - Hubbard Brook CCASE Soil Metagenome WRM 4... | ecosystem: Environmental > Terrestrial > Soil... | reverse complement strand
TCGGCCACGGTATCAAAGCGCCGGAAAATATTCCTCTCGCCGAAAAACTCGCGAAAGCCATGGGCGGCGAACTCTGCGCCTCGCGCCCCATCTGCGACGAAGGTTGGCTCCCCATGGACCGCCAGATCGGCAGCTCCGGCCAGACCGTCGCGCCGAAGCTCTATTTCGCGCTCGGCATCAGCGGCGCGATCCAGCACGTAGTCGGCATGAAAGGCGCCCGCACCATCGCCGCCATCAACAAAGACCAGAACGCCCCCATCTTCGAAATCGCCGACTACGGGGTAGTAGGCGACCTCTTCGAAATCGTCCCCGCCCTGGTGGAAGAGCTCGAGAAACCTCACTAAGCCGCCGCCACAGTGGGACAGGCGCTCAGCCTGTCTGCACCCCGCTCTCAGCGGGGTGTGCCCTAGTCGAGCGCAGCGAGATGTAACATAGACTGGCTGTGCGGCCCCCTATCAAACCCGCACCCTGCCTCCAACCTCCAAGATTCCCATTCTGGCACTCAATCTTTTACCTTTACAACCCGTAACCGCTGTGTTAACATCGGTCCAGAAGGAACTAACCATCCACCAACGACCACACATGCCGCGCCCCCACTCCCAAAACCCGCGGCGCCCCCCAATTTCTAATCGGTACCTCGTGCGATTAGAACGCGACGTAAGTTCTAGAAAACGAACGACGGAGGCACTTTCTAATGGGTACCAAACGGCAAAAATGACGCTCCCAATTCACCCCATAACGCCTCCTAACACACATCCCGTCGCCGCGTATTTGTCCCCTGATTCGCCAAGTTCTAATCGGAGTGCTCCGCGATTAGAAATGCCCGAAAGTTATAGAAAACAAAGGACCGAGCCCCTTTCTAATCGACACAAATTTACCCGCAAATCCGCCCCCTCCGCTGGTAGGCTGTGATTCATGGCCATCGAACGCGAACAGCTGGAAGCGGACGTACTGATCATCGGAGCCGGGCCTGCCGGGCTCTCCTGCGCGCTGCACCTCTCCAACCTGATCGAGGCGCACAACGCCGCGAAGAAGTCGCCCGCCCTCTCCACCGAAAATATCTACGTGCTCGAAAAGGGCCGCGAAGTGGGCGCGCACCAGCTGTCCGGCGCGATCATGGACCCGCGCGGTCTCCGCGAACTGGTCCCCGATTTCGAACAGGCTGCTCCGCTCGACGCGCAGGTCACCGACGATGCTGCCTACTTTTTCACCGAGGGTGGGAGCTACAAGCTGCCGGTTACTCCGCCGCCGCTGCAAAATCACGGCAACTACGTCGTCTCGCTGAATCGCATGGTGAAGTGGCTCGGCGGCCTGGTGGAAGCGAAGGGCGTCAACATCTTCACGCAATTCGCGGGTGCGGAGCTTCTGTACGAAAAACGTGGCGCCACCGAAGGCGTGGCCGGCGTCCTCACCGAAGATAAAGGCATCGACAAGCACGGCAAACAGAAAGACAACTTCACCGCCGGCTACGAGCTGCGCGCAAAAGTCACGGTACTGGCCGAAGGTTCACGCGGCTCGCTCACCAAAAAAATGGTGGAGCGGCTGCACCTCGATGGAATGAATCCGCAGGTGTACGGCATCGGCGTGAAAGAGTTGTGGGAGGTGCAGCCGGGAAAAATCAAAGAAGGCTTCACGGCGCACACACTCGGCTGGCCGCTCGCGACGAATTATTACGGCGGCGGCTGGGTGTACGGCATGCGGAACAATCGCGTGTCGCTTGGACTCGTCGTCTCGCTCGAATACGCCGACCCGCTCTTTGACCCGCACGCCGCGTTTCAAAAATACAAAACGCATCCGTTCGTGAAAAATATTCTCGAGGGCGGCAAACTCGTCCGCTACGGCGCGAAGTCGCTACCTTATGGTGGCTGGTATTCGATGCCGTGCGCTTACACGGACGGAGCCTTGATCGTCGGCGATTCCGCGAGCGTGCTGAATTCGCAACGCCTTAAGGGAATTCACACCGCGATTAAGAGCGGGATGCTCGCCGCCGAGACGATTTACGAATCGCTCGTCGCGGGTGATGCTTCAGCGCAAAAACTCTCAGCTTACAAACGGAAGCTCGATAAGAGCTGGCTGCGCGATGAACTCTGGGAAGTTCGCAACTTTCACCAGGCGTTTCACGACGGACTGTGGAAGGGATTGTTTCTTTCGGGGCTGCAATTCGTCAGCGGCGGCCGTGGCCTCGTCGATCCGATGCACACGAAGGCCGGCTATCTCGACTACTCCAAGCTGAATCGGCCGGACACGCTCGTCGATCAATCGACGCGCTTCAAGGGCGACGGCAAACTCACCTTCGACCGGCTCACCGACGTCTATCACTCTGGAACGCGGCACGATGAGGATCAGCCGCCGCACTTGCACGTGCTCGATCCAAGCATTTGCAGCGACCGCTGCGTGCGCGAGTATGGGAATCCTTGCCAGTATTTTTGTCCGGCGGCGGTGTATGAGATGTACGTCGATAAAGATGGGGCGAAGAAATTGAAGATCAATGCGACGAATTGCGTGCACTGCAAGACGTGCGACATCGCCGACCCCTATCAAATCATCGACTGGGTTCCGCCTGAGGGCGGTGGTGGCCCCAACTACGAGGGCATGTGATCTTGTCACTTGCACCGAGCGAACTCCTGGCAACACACACATGGCCACGCACAATCACACTAGGGGCGTACGTTTGTAGAATAGGCAGACTTGCCTGTGGTTTTCAAAAGTCAAAGGCACAGGCAAGTCTGCCTATTCTACAAACTTGCTCCCCTTGTGTTGTTTGTAGGACGAGCGTGATGTTGCCAGGATTTTAGTGCGAGGTCGGAAGAGGACCGCCTGGGAGGCTGTCCGACGCGCTGCGCGCGTCAACTGCCGCTGAAGGCGCGTTTGAGTTTCGACCAGAAGCCGGACTTTTTTTGTGGCGCGGCGGTGGGTTGAGTGACCGACGCGGTTGATGCGGTGGTTGTCGCGTCGGTGGGTGGCGCGGTGGCGGCGACGGTTGGCCCGGGTGCTGGTTGCGGAGTTGGATTTGACGGCGCCGACTTTGTGGCGGAGATCGGCTTTACAGTGGGTTGATTCGCGAACGCGCTCGAGCCAGGCGGCTGGACGTGGCCGCTGAACTGCCACTCAGGCTCAACGTGCACGGTGCGCACAAGCAGCGCAACGTCATTCGCGGTGTCCTGTGGCGCTTGCGGCTCTTTCGCGGAAAACGCGAGCGGCGGCGCGATGATTTTGTAGTCCGGTACTTCGGACGGCGCGAGCGGCTTCGGCGGCTCGGCGGGTTTTACCTGCTGCGCGACAACGGGGTGCGCGTCGTTACTGAGCGGCAAAGCGTGCAACGTCACGTTTTGTTGCTCGACCGGAATGTTGCTCGGCGCGGGATTGTTGGAGGCGACTTCGGGAGCTTCGGGCGCGGCCGTTGGATGTCCCGTGATTCCGAGCACGGGGATCACAGGCGGTGGCGCAGTTTTCTTCACGACCATCAGCGCGCAATCGCAGCCGCCGGCAGTAGCGGTCGTCGGGACGAGCTTGCCGTTCGCGAGAAAAAATTCGCCGGCCTCGGGGACGATCAGATCTTCGCCGGTGAATTGCTGCTCGAGGCGCAACGCGCCGCTGGTAGCGCGGACGCAGAGCGAGTCGTTGAGGTCGAGTCCGGCGGTGATGTCGCGTTGGTTGCCGCTGATGTCGATCGGCGTCGCAACGATCGTCGGTGTGAAGATGCGCAGCTGCGTGGCGGACGGAAGCAACACGTGAACGCGACCGAAGTTGAGCGCGAGAGTGATCGAGCCGCCGCTGACCAGCATCGTGAATTTCGCCGGGCCGCAAATATCCACTTGGCCGCCGCTGGTGAGAGTCATGTGCGCGGTGCCGGAGTGGACGGTGACGACGCTGCCGTTGGAAACGTAAATCGCCGGCGCGTTGTTCGCGGTATCGAGAGGCGCTGACATTCCGGCATCGACGGAAATGTCGTAGCCAGAGACGCGGCCGATCGTGCCAGCAGGCGGCGCATCGTCGAAAGCGCGCGCTGTGCTCGGCGCAAACGCGGGCGTCGCGACGATCAGCGTTGCGATGACGAATGCACTCGCGAGGGCAGACTTCGACGCGCCGCGCCACAGCGAGCGCTGACAGAGGTGCCCAACGAATTGTTGCAGGGAGTACACCAGGACGCCGACTCTATCCTTATTTTACACCGTACGCGGGGAACCGCATCGAGCCACTTATTTGCTTCCCATAGTTAGATGCTTGCAATTGGGTAACCAGTCGCCCCGCTTTTGAGTGCGCGAACGCGCAGCCTATACTATTCCGCCGTGAACGACGACCCAAAATTCGACGCAACGCCGGCCACTGCGGCGCCTCCGCCGGATGGCACGCCGAAATCTGCCGCGGCTGACGCCGACGCGATTCCGATGCCGAAGTTTTCACTGTGGCGGCGGATGCAGATTCCGATCATCGCGGCAGCGGTGTATGGCGTGATTCGCGTGATTGGGCCGACGCTCGACGTGGAAATCGTCGGCATCCAAAACGCGGCGCAGATTCGCAACAACTCCGAAGCGGGCATCGGAGTTTTCTGGCACCGCTGCATTTTTCCCGCCGCGTGGATCTGGCGCAATCGCGGCGTGGTGGTGATGAACACCGTTAATTTTGACGGACAGTGGACCCGAAAGGTTATCGAGTGGTTGGGATTTGGCACCGCGCAGGGAAGTTCGTCGCGCGGCGGAATGGCGGGGCTTACGGCTTTGGCGGCGCGGCTGGGAGAAGGGAAGCACGTCGCGTTTACGGTGGACGGGCCGCGAGGGCCGCGTTACGTGGCGAAGCCGGGACCGGTGATTCTGGCGCGGCGGATGAATTGTCCCATTTCGGTATTTCACATCGGAATCGAGAGCGGGTACACGTTCAAGAAGTCGTGGGATCTTTTTAAGATTCCCATGCCGTTTTCGAAGGCGGTGATGATTTGCGCGCCGGTGATTCGGATGAAGCCGGACGGCGTGGGCGAGGATTTGAAGGCGACGCTCGCCGAAATGCAGTCGGCGCTGGAGCGGGTGCGCGATGAGGCTGAGGCGTGGTTTTCGATGAGCGAAGACGAGAAGAGCGATCTGCGAGATGTGTATGCGGGGCGCGCGCCCGGCGCGTCACGCGAGAAACATCGGCATCACTGACGCCCGGCGATAATCTTACGTGGTGCCGAGCTTGACGGGGACGTCCATGCGCTTGCCGTCGCGGATGATGGTGAGTGTGATGGTGTCGCCGGGCTGAGCGCGGTTGAGCAAGAGATTCAGGTCCATCCCCGAAGTGACTTCCTTGCCGTCGATGGCGATAATCACGTCACCGCCCACGCGCAATTCCTGCAAACCAAGAATCGTTTTCGTGCCGCCGCGAATTCCGGCGAGCGCCGCGGGACCGCCGGGCGTGACTTTCTCGATGAGGATGCCGGATTTCACCGGAAGCTTCAGGTAGTCGGCGAGCTGCGGCCACAGCGGACGTCCCTCAGCGCCCAGCGACGCACGGCGGACGCGGCCGTACTTGATGAGATCTTCGGCCACGTGGCGCGCGGTGTTGATGGGAATCGCAAAGCCGATGCCGGACGTGGTGCCGCTGGGCGCGTAGATCGCGCTATTGATGCCGATCACCTGGCCGTGCGAATCGAGCAGCGGACCGCCGGAATTTCCCTTGTTAATGGCGGCGTCGGTCTGGATGGCTTCATCGATGAAGGTGGTGTCGCTGGTTTGCACCGTGCGGCCGAGAGCGCTGATGATGCCGGTGGTGAGCGTGCCGGAAAAGCCAAAGGGATTGCCGATCGCGAGCGCGCGCTGGCCGACGATGAGATTGCGCGAATCGCCGAGAGTGAGCGGCGTGAAGTTGTGGCCCTTGGCGTCGATCTGAATCAGTGCGATGTCGTTGCGTTGGTCGGCGCCGATAAATTTCGCGGTCTCGCGCGTTTGATCGCCGAGCGTGACTTCGATCTGCTGGGCGCCTTCGACGACGTGATAGTTCGTAAGGATGTGGCCGTCTTTATCGATCAGGAAACCGGAGCCGGCGCCTTCGACCGGCACGGGATTGTAGAAGAAATCGTACTGAACGGTGCGCGTGACGATGTTGGCGACCGAGGGCGAGGCGTCGCGGTAGATGCGCACGTTTTCATTCTCGGTGGGATCGAGGCCGGTTTCGGTGCCGGTGGGCGGGAGATGTACGGCGTTCACCGTGGTGGGCGTAGAGCGCGGGCCGTAATGCGAGCCGATCCAATAGGCGCCGAGGCCGATGATGAGGCCAACGCCGAGCAGGCGGATGGCGCGGCCCTGATTTTGTGACCGTTGAGGCATCGCGGCAGTGTAACAAATATCGCGTCGCGCCGCGTGACGGACCGACCGGCTACTTCGCCGTGCCGCGGCCGGTGATGGTGCGGATGAAGTTCACTTCGTCGGCGCTGTAGGGCGTGCCGTTGGTGCGGAAAATGTCGTGGAACCAGATCGGCGGCAGGTGGTCGGTGTAGGGGTGCTGCCAGGAATCCCACGGCAAGTCGGTCTGCGTCTTGCCGTTGACCAAGCCCCAGTTGAAAGCGGCGACATTGTATTTTTTCGCGATGGGCAGGGTGCCTTGGAAAGTGGAGCCGTTGGAGCGCGCCATGTATTCGGTGCAGATCAGCGGGCGGTGATAGTGCACGAGCGAAGTGACGCGACTCTCGAACGATTCGGGCTTGTCGTAATTGTGGAAGGAAATAATGTCGGAGAGTTCGACTTGCGTGCGAGGGACTCCGGTGAGTTTTTCGAGCGGCGCCCATTGATCTTTCCAGAGGCCGCTGGTGAGCGGCTGCGAGGGATGCGCTGAACGCGCCCAGTCGAAAACTTGCGGAAGGAGCTTCGCGACGATTTCAACTTTGTTTTTGGGGTCGGGGTAGTTGCCGTCGTTGGTGTTGTCGGGCTCGTTCCACACATCCCAGCCGAGAATGCGATCGTCTTTCGCGAACGCGCCGACGACGCCTTTCACGTAAGCCTCGAGGCGCGGATATTGCGAGGGATCTTCGAGAGCTTTTGCGCCGGGGCTTTGCACCCAGCCGGAGTTGTGAACGCCGGGACGCGGCGCGCGCTGCGGGCCAAGCTGCGGATTCGGGTCCCAGCAGGAGTCGAAGAGCACAAAAAGAATTTTGATGTGGTGCTTGGCGGCGATGCTGAGAAACGTGTCGATGCGTTTCTGGAAGCCGGCGGCGTCCTGTTGCCAGAGCAGATCGTGGAGGAAGACGCGCATGGCGTTAAGGCCGATGGATTCGGCCCAGCCGAGTTCCTGATCGATGCGCTTTGGGTCGAACGTGTCCGCTTGCCACATCTCGAGTTCGTTGATGGCGTAGGACGGGATGTAATTGCTCCCGACGAACCAAGGCTGGCGCGCGTGCCAGTCGGCGGCTTGTTGCTCGGTCCAGCGCGAAGCGTGCGTGTCAGCCACGGCTCGCGATTCGGCGTGCGCGCGTGGCGGGTTCGGAAGCGCTGCGACGAGAAGAGTGGTGACAATCGCAATCAAGAGCACGCTACGGGCGATTCGCATGGACGGGATTGTAGATTTTCGCGGCGCGGTTCGCAAATCGAGGAACGCTTACGCGGCTTCTAATTGATTAGGACTCGGATGGCTTTTGCGGAGCGGCGGAGCTGCGTTTGAGCTTTGCGAGCGCGGAGGCGACCAGGCGTTCGGTTTCTTCGATCGTGCCGGAGCAATCGATCGTGGCGTCGGCGAGCTTGAGCTTTTCCTCGTTGGACATTTGCGCGGCGATGCGCTGCTTCGCTTCGTCTTCGGTGAGGCCGCGCTCGAGCATGCGTTCGAGCTGCTGCGCCGGGCGGCACCAGCAGACCATCATTTTATCAAGCGACTCGTTGAAGTGGGACTCGTAGAGCAGCGCGGCTTCGACGACGGCGACTTCCGGTGGATCGCTGCTACGCGCGAGTGCGGCGAACCAGTCCTCGACGACTTTGCGGATGCGGGGATGGAGGATCGCATTTAGCACTTTTAATTTTTCAAGATCGGCGAAAACAATTTTGCCGAGCGCGGCGCGGTCGATATTTTCGTGCTGGTCGAGGACGTCGATGCCGAACGTGGCGACAACTTCTTTGTACGCGTCCTGGCCTTCTTCGAGCAACTCGTGGCCGATGGTGTCCGCATCAAGCACGGGGCAATCGTGCGCGCGAAGCATCGACGCGACCGTTGATTTTCCGACAGCCATGCCGCCGGTGAGACCGAGGCGGAGCATCAGGATTTCGCCGCAGCCGTTGCTGAGGCCGGGGCGGGGACGAGATTGCCGCGGCGCATGCGCGCGGCGCGGACGGTGTTGCTCATAAGCATCGCGATGGTAAGCGGGCCGACGCCGCCGGGAACGGGCGTGAAGGCGCCCGCGACGTTGACGACGCTGGGATGAACGTCGCCGACGAGCACGGAGCCTTTTTTGCGGAAGGATTCGAGCTTGTCGGGGAAGTCCGCGAAAATTTTGTGCGCTTCATCGGCGTCGGTGACCACATTTTGGCCGACATCGATCACGGCGGCGCCGGGCTTGATGAAATCACTCGTGACGAGGGCGGCGCGGCCGATGGCGGCGACGACGATGTCCGCGCGGCGCACCTCGGCGGCGAGATTTTTTGTGCGCGAGTGGCAGATGGTGACGGTGGCGTTGGCGTGCAGGAGCAATAGAGCTTGTGGCTTGCCTACGATGTCACTGCGCCCGATCACGACGGCGTTGGCGCCGTCCGTAGGGATGCCGCTGCGCTTCAAAATTTCCATCACGCCGGCGGGAGTGCAGGCGACGAGGCTTGGGCGGCCGGCGACGAGCTTGCCGACGTTGATCGGGTGGAAGCCATCTACGTCTTTTTCGGGAGCGACGGCGTCGAGGATTTTTTTGGAGTCAACCTGCGGCGGCAGCGGCATCTGGACGAGGATGCCGTCCACGTCGTCGCGGCGATTGAGGCCGTCGATGACGGCGAGAAGTTCGTCGGTGGAGATCGTTGCGGGCGGAGTGAGCATGAAGCTTGCGAGGCCGAGCTTTTCGCAGGCGGCGATTTTGCTGTTTACGTAGAGCTTGGAGGCGGGATTGTCGCCGACCAAGACGGCGGCGAGGCCCGGCTTCACGCCGGCGGAAGCGAGCGCCGCGATTTCAGCGCTCAGCTCGCCGTAAATTTGGTCGCGGATGGCGTTGCCGTTCAGAATGCGCGCTGGCACGCGGCTGGGCTCCTCGGTTTGGCGTCTGAAGAAAGGACATGATAGCACAAGGGGAAATACGAGGCGTTTGCCGGCGATGGAGCGGGTGTGCGCGTGGAAGAAAGGCGAAGAGAGATGCTTCGGCCGATGCATCGGCCTCTCGATGACGTCAAAGACCGAGACGACAATGTGGGCTGTGCCGCGCACCCTTTTGGGAAGAAAAGGGTGCGGCACCCGGAAATTCATAGGCGTTGCGGACTGCTAGAGCTGGTCGCGGGTGAGTTCGACTATGGTGCCGCCGAAAGTGAAGTCGCTGTAGCGGAGCCATTGCGGGCGGATGCGAACCCAGGTGATGTTAGGCCAGCCTTCGCGTTCGCGTCCGCCGGGATGCGCTGCGAAATAGGTTTCCTTCAGGCGCGCGAGTTCGGCGCCGTGTGGCTCGTCTGCGATTCCTTCGATCTGCACCGTGATTTCGTCGCGATCCCACCCGACGACGATGGCGACGCTGCGTGAGCGGCGGACATTGCGTACCTTGCGCGCGGTGGTGAGCGTGTCGAAAAGAATTTCGAGATCGTCGGTGACGGCGATGCCGACGACCGCCGCCTGCGGTTTGCCTTCCGGCGAAATGGTGGACACCACGCCGAATTTCTTAGTCTTGAGAAATGCGAGTACCTGGGCGCGAGCGATGGTCGGCATCGGAGTGGCTTACTGTGCCGCGGGTAGAGTGTAATCGAAAATGTAGGAGTGTTTGCCGCCGGCGGCGATGTCGATATTTACTTTGCCGGCGAGGCCGGTGAGTTCGCCGGTGCCGGAGTCTGGCACAACGATGATGCTGAGCGAGGGCGTGCCCCGGTCCATCGTGGCGTTGTGCTGCAGCACGAATGTGCCTTTGCGGCCGTCGAGGGTGCCGTCCACCTTTTCGAGTGCCACGTAGCCCGCCGAACCCTTCACTCCACTTTGAAACGCGAGCATCGTGCCTTTGCTGGTGGCTTCGAGCGCGCCGTGAAATTGCTTGTCGATGGACATGGCGCCGAACGAAGCGTCGATGCCGTCGGATTTGAATGGTGCGAGCTTCACGTCGAACGGGCCTTTAGCTTGGTGCGTGGTCACGGAAGTCTCCTTGGTGGTGGGCGCGCTGGAACTCTGCGCGTCTTTCAGTTCAGCGGCGTGCGCGGGGCAGCGCGTCCATGCTACCGCGAGCACGGCGAGAATGACGGAGAGGATTGCTGCAGGTCTGAGTTTCATGGCGCTCCGATTAGTTCGCGTGATTTCGGGCCTCATAGAGGATAGCCGAACTGCCTTTGCAGCCGCGAATCGGGAGAGGCGCGAAGTGAAAGTAGGCACGCACAGCGATCCACAGTTGGTCCCTGGGTTTACAAAGGTTTTACATCGGAGCGATTGACAGCGGAAGCAGAGTCGGTTTGAATAGTTTCGCCAGTTGTTAATCACCTACAACTAGAAAATGCGGATGTGGTCGCGATATTTCCGCTCTCTAGTTGCAAATGTATTACAACTGAAATTCTGAGGAGTTTTCAACTGTCATGCCGTTTCGCTTCGGATTTTCGGGTCGTTCAGTTCGCGAGGTAGTTGCGCCGCGATGCGGTGCGTTCGCACTCATAGTCTTGATTTTCGTGTTCGGGCTTCTCGCGCCGCGGTTTGCATACGCGGGCGTGGGCGGGAGCATTTCCGGCACGGTGACCGATCAAAGCGGCGCGGTGTTGCCGGGTGCGACGGTGAAGGTTACGAATCCCGCGACGGGATTCACGCAGACGACACTCGCGGACGCAACGGGCTTTTACACATTTCCGAGCTTGCCGGTGGGCAGCTACACGCTTGAATTTTCGCAGGCGCATTTTCAGACGTTTCGACAGCCGGATGTGACGCTGAACGTGAATGACGCGCTCGCTATCGACGCGGTTCTCTACGTGGCCAGCGCGGATGCGGATCGCGTGGTCGTGGAAGGGAATCAGCTGCGCGTGGAGACGTCGAGCACGCAGATGGGCGAGGTGATTGCGTCGCGGGAAATGACTTCAGTACCGCTGAACGGCCGCGCGTTCACCGATTTGCTGGCGCTGCAGCCGGGCGTGGCGCCGGTAACGTCGATTACTTCAGACACGGTGCAGGACGTGGGCGCGAGCGCGCTATCGCCATCGGGCGATCTGAATCCCGGGACGATTTCGATCAACGGGCAGCGCGAATTTGCGAACAGTTTCATGGTGAACGGCAGCGACGTGGAAGAAGACGTGAATATGGGCGCGGCCGTGGTGCCGAATCTGGATTCGATTTCCGAGTTTCGCATCCTGACGAACAATTTCGACGCGGAGTACGGAGAGTTCAGCGGTGGGCAGATCAACGTGGTGACGAAAACGGGGACGAATCAGTTTCACGGCGACGTTTTTGAATTTGTGCGCAACACGAATCTCGACGCGCGAAATTATTTTTCGCCGACGCGCGGACAATTCGACCAGAACCAGTTCGGCGGCACGCTCGGAGGGCCGATTCGCGCAAATAAACTTTTCTTCTTTGCGGATTATCAGGGGACGCGTTCGACGCAGGGCATCGATACGGGTAACGTGACGGTGCCGTCGGTGCTGGATCGCGCCGGCAATTTGATCGATCAGGCGAATTCGTTTGTGACAACCGACGCGATGGGCAACACAGTGCCGACAAAGGTTTCGGGCCCCTTTTTTGCGAACCAATTGAGCGGTGAGCTCGGATATCCCGTATCGCAAGGGGAGGCGTATTACACCCCGGGGTGTACGAGCACGTCTGCGTGCGTGTTTCCAGGAGCGGTGATTCCACAGACAGCGTGGTCCGCTCCGGCGAAGGCGCTGCTTAAATACATTCCGTCGCCAAACGCGGGAGCGAATCAGTTTGCGACGTCGGCATACAACCAGACATTGCACGACGACAAGGGCGCGTACCGGCTCGATGCGAACAGTTCTTACGGCCTCGTGAGCGCGTACTACTTCATCGACGACTGGTCGCAGGACAATCCGTATCCGGTGGCGCAGGGCGGCGCGAACGTTCCGGGATTCAACGCCCTGTACCAGGGGCGCGCGCAGCTGATCGATCTGGGCGACACGAAAACCATCAGCTCGACGGCGGTGAACGAATTTCACTTCAGCTACATGCGCAATTCGAACGTGCTGGGAAAACCGGTGGGCGGCGTGGGCGTGAGCCTTGCGTCGCAGGGGTTCACCACGGGCCCAGGAACTTCAGGCATTGTGGCGCTTTCGCCGAAGACGGAAGGCGTGGAGAGCGTGGGCTTCAACAATTTCACGATAGGAACGAACACGAACGAGCTGACCCAGGTGGAAAACACGTTCCAATGGCTCGACAACTTTTCGAAAGTGATCGGGGCGCATACGCTGAAATTCGGTGGCGAGTTTCACTACGACCAAGTGAATGTGGATGCGATCGCACAATTCAATGGCAGCTTTCTTTTCTTCGGGACGGAGACGGGGTCGGACTTTGCGGATTTTTTGCTCGGCGTTCCCAGTCAGTACAACCAGAGCCAGTTGCAACCGTTTTATGGGCGGAATAAATATGTTGGGCTTTACGCGCAGGATAGCTGGCGAATCCGTCCGGATCTGACGCTGAATTACGGATTGCGGTGGGACCGGATCGAGCCGTGGTACGAAAAATACAATCAGATTGCGACGTTTGATCCCGGCGTGCAGTCGCTCGTGTTTCCGGGCGCGCCGCCGGGCATTTTGTATCCCACCGATCCTGGCGTGCCGCGCAGTCTTTCACCTGCGGGCAATCGCGATTTCGCGCCGCGGATCGGCATTGCCTATTCGCCAACGTCCAACGAAGGAGTGCTGGGGAAAATTCTCGGCGGGCCGGGGAAGACGAGCATTCGCGCGAGCTACGGAATGTTCTACACGGCGATTGAAGCGCTTTCGATCGGTGTGATGTCTGCGAATGCGCCGTACGGCACCACGTACACAAGCCCGGCGCCGCCGCAATTTTCAACGCCGTTTGTGACGGCCGCGACGGGGCAGGATTTGGGGCAAGTGTTTCCGGTGGCGCTCGCGCCGCTCAATTCGAGCCGCAAACATCCGGACAACAATATCGACTGGTCGCAATTTGAGCCGATCACCGGGCTGCCGAATATTTCGCGGGGGAACCGGATTCCTTACACCGAGGAATACATGTTGTCGGTCGAGCGCAGCATCGGCGTGGATACGGTGCTTTCGGTGAATTATGTGGGCACGCAGGGGCACCGGCTACTCGTTTTGGAAGAAGCGAATCCTGGCGATCCGGCGTTGTGCTTGCAGCTGAGCAATACGGCGAATCTCGCGCCTGGGCAAACACCGTGTGGGCCGTTCGGCGAGGATTCGCAGTACGTGACGAACAGCGGCGTGGTGTATCAGGGTACGCGCGGGCCGCTTGGTTCGAATTTCGGAAGCAACGCGAACCAGACGACGATCGGCAACTCGAATTACAACGGACTGCAGGTGACTCTGCGGCACGAAAGCAAAGGCGTGAGCGCGCTGGCCGGATACACGTACAGCAAATCGCAGGATCAATCGTCGAATATTGGAGAGGCGGTGAATCCGTTTGATCCGGCGCTGAGCAAGGCGCTTTCGGCGTGGGACGTGAAACACAATTTCGTGGTGAGCTACACGTATCGCGTGCCGTTCGCGGAATTGTTTCACAAGCGGAACAGGCTCACGGAGGGATGGGAAGTTTCGGGCATCACGCATTTCTCGAGCGGCATGCCGGTGACGCTGGTGAATTTCGGCGACAACTCGCTAATCGGCGCGGAGCCGAACGGCATCAACAATTTTGGGATCGATCTACCGGACTACAACGGCGGGGCGCTGGACATCAATAAGAATCCGCGGAACGGGATGCCGTACTTCGATACGGCTGCATTCAGCGAGAATGCACTGGGCACACCGGGCAACGCGAAGCGGCGATTTTTCTACGGGCCGGGGCTGAACAACTTCGATATCGCGATTCTGAAGAATGTGCGGCTGACGGAGGCGAAGTCGCTGCAATTCAGGCTCGAAGGGTTCAACGCTTTCAACCACGCGCAGTTCTTCGGGCCGCAGTCGGTGGATGGGAACATCGGCAGCGACACGTTTGGCAATGTGATCAGCGCGCAGCCGCCGCGGCTGGCGCAGCTCGGCGCGAAATTCTTCTTTTAGTGCGAAGCGGACACGGCGATGCGTGGTGGATTGCGGCGAAAGGAAATCCGCGCCGGCTGCGGATTAATTTTGGCGGGAGAGAAGAATGCGCGCGACGGTGGACGACACGTCAGGCGCGAGATATTCGGGGGGAACGGTCCAAGCGGGCGGTTTGCTCGTGACGAGCGCCACGAGAGGAAGGATTTTTTCGGGATCGCAGCCGGCGAGAACGTTGGAACCGCATTCGAGCGTTTCGGGGCGCTCGGTGACGTCGCGGAGAGTGACGCTGGGTACGTGAAGGATGCAGGCTTCTTCCTGCACCGTGCCGCTGTCTGATAAAACGCAAAACGCGGATTTTTCCAGCCTCAGAAAATCGAAAAAACCGAAAGGCTCGAAGAATTTAAGGCCGGTCCGATTGAGGTCGAGGCCGAACTGTGCCGCGCGCGCGCGGGTTCGCGGGTGGAGCGAACAGAGCACTGGAAAACCGTACCCGGCGTGAAGGCGCTCAAGCGCCTCGATTGCGCCAGTGAGACGTTGCTCAACATCGACGTTTTCCGCGCGATGTAGTGTGGCCAGAAAATATTTTTGCGGCGCAACGCTGAGATTGTCGAGAACGGTGCTCGCGTCGATTTCCTTCGCGAAGTACTCCATCACTTCAAAAATCGGATTGCCGGTGACGAGAATGTTTTCCGGTGCGAATCCTTCGCGGAGCAGATTTTCGCGGCTGCGATTCGTGTAGGGGAGCAGTGTGGTGCTGACGTGATCGATGATGCGGCGGTTGCCTTCTTCCGGGACGCGAAAGTCGTAGCAGCGATTGCCGGCTTCCATGTGAAAGACGGGAATGCCCATGCGGCGCGCGATGATGGCGGAAAGGCCGCTGTTCGTATCTCCGAGAATGAGGACGCGATCGAGCCGGCGTTCTGTGAAAACCTTTTCGATGCGCGCGAGAATCTGCGCGATCTGCTCGCCGAAGGACGCGCCGCGGGAGCAGAGCGTCACGTCTGGCTTGCGGACTTGGAGTTCGCGGAAGAATAAAGCGCTGAGCCGATCGTCGAAATTCTGGCCGGTATCGACGAGCGTATGTTCGCACGCGTCGTCGAGTACCGGGATGATCCGGCTGAGGCGGATGATCTCGGGACGCGTCCCGAGAATCGTCATTACCTTCAACGAAGCACCTCGGCGAGGTCGGGGGCGACGTGTTCGGGCATCAGGCGTTCGTTGTGGAGAAGGCGCGTGGTTTCTTCGAGCGTCATCACGTCGTCGGCGGAGCTGTATTCCTTCGCGAGAGTGATGGACGCGGATTCGCGGCGGCGAAGCTCGGGAAGCATCGGGAGAATGGCGTAGTAGCCGCCGCGCTCGA
>Ga0209169_10001209_pt1 | contig 15652 bp, 14 predicted proteins | sample HubBroMetageWRM4_FD_188346 | JGI IMG/M metagenome (GOLD analysis project Ga0209169, IMG submission 188346) | Warmed soil microbial communities from the Hubbard Brook experimental Forest, New Hampshire - Hubbard Brook CCASE Soil Metagenome WRM 4... | ecosystem: Environmental > Terrestrial > Soil... | reverse complement strand
CGAACGCTCCCGGCAAACACCGCGCCAGCATGCTGCAGGATGTGCTCGCAAAACGGCAAACTGAAGTAGATTTCATGAATGGAGCCATTGTGCATTGGGGAAAAGAAGTAGGCGTGCCAACTCCGCTCAACAAAGCGTTGTGGGAATTGATCAAAGGCTTGGAACATTCGTGGGAAGATCCAAACTGAAAGCAGAAAGCTAGAAGCAGACCTATGTCGATCCCATTCAACATCGGCGTCCTGCAACTCAGCATGGAGCCGGTGCGCGAAACCGTTGCCATGGCGAAGGCGTGCGAAAACGCTGGCTTCGACGCCTTTTGGATTGCGGAAGCTTATCCCTGGTGGCGGAAGCACTCATTCGAGGCGCGCTCTTCGACCGCGATTCTCGCTGTCATCGCCGTCGAAACCCGGCGCATTCAGTTAGGCTGGGGCATCATTTCGCCCTACACCCGTCACCCCGTGCAGATGGCGATGGAAGCGCGCGTGATGCAGGATCTCGCAGGCGACCGATTTCTGCTTGGTCTGGGAGCCTCCAAGATTTTCATGAAAGAGATTGGGGAAGGCGAGGGCGAGAAAGTTGGGCCCGCGACAGTCATGCGTGAAAGCATTGAGATTATTAAGGGTGTGCTCGCGGGGGACGCCTTCGAATATCGGGGCAAGGTTTTTCAGGCGAATGTACCTCCGCTAAAGCCGGATGCGCATACTCCGCGAGGCGTTCCTCCAATTTACATCGCGGGAACTGGACCGGTCCTCCAGAAAATCTCGGGCGTAGTCGGCGATGGCCTGCTCACCGCCAGCATTACGACGCCAGCCTTTGTGCGCTACTCGCGCAAGAACATGGAAGACGGTGCGCGCAAAGCTGGGAGAGATACATCGAAGCTCGTGCTGGGTTCGGTAATCGTCGGAAGCATCAGCCGCGATTCGGAGAAGGGCAAAGAAGGCGCGCGCGAGCAGGCGGCGATGTATCTCGCTAATAAAGTGCAGAACATCAAAGGCTCCGCCGACGTGTTGCTCGATTGTGCCGGGCTAACCTTCGACGAACTGCGGCCGATTGCCGACGCCATGGAAAAGGACGGACGCAAAGCCGCTGCCAAAGCCGTTACCGACGAGATTCTGCGCAAAGCTTGCCCCATTGCCGGAACGCCGGAAGAATGCATCGCGCGCATCGAGGAATATCGCGACGCCGGCTGCACCCACATCATGCTCGAAATCTGGGGCGACGACCGCACTGGCCAAGCCAAATTGTTTGGCGACGCTGTGTTGCCGCACTTCAAGAACTAGCCAAGGATTTTCACGGATTCACGCGGACTATTTCTTTGAACTCTTCGTTCGTCAGCAGGCCCCGCTTGGCTATGGAGCGCTTTTTGACTTCGGCCAAAATCGGTGCGCGCTGTTCTGCGGTTATCTTCAAACCGAGTTCCTGGGATTTCAGATCGACGCTGTCGAGCCCGCTCTTTTTCCCCAGCACAATAGCGCGGCGGGCGTTCACCAGTTCCGCAGAATACGGTTCAATGGCTTCGGGGATGTGAAACTGGGTTGCGACCGCGCCACTCTCGCGCATGAAAAGATTTTCTCCAACCAGCGGCTTCCAGGCGTCCAGCGTGTATTCAGCAGCTTCGCAAACGACTTCGGACACCTCGCGCACTTTTCTTAGATCCAAAGCGACCGGCACGTCATAAAGGCATCTCAGTGCGAGCGCGATTTCGCAGATGTCAGCATTTCCGGCGCGTTCGCCCATGCCGTTGATCGTGCCTTGAATCCACGAGGCTCCTCCGCGGACTGCAGCGACGGCACAGGCAGTCGCCATGCCAAAATCGTTGTGTCCGTGAAAGTGAACGGGTACGCTCAGCCCGACCCATCCGCATACTTCGCGAACCAAAAACTCGACCGCCTCAGGCCCGCAAGCGCCAATGGTGTCCACAACCACGATTTCCGAGGCGCCAGCTTCCAAAGCGGATAGATAGAGTCTCTTCAAGAAATCGAGTTCGGTGCGGGTGCCATCGACTGCAAAGAAAGCCGTCGTGATTCCGTTTTGCTTCGCGATGGACATCGCGTCGACTACGCGACGCAACACGTCCTCACGACTCATGCCGTAAGCTTTTAGTTTGATATCACTGGTAGGGGCCTCGATGACCGAAGCTCCCAAACCTAATCGCACGAGTTCGTCAATGTCACCTCTCACCGCGCGGGAAAACCCCCACAGCTCAGCTTTCAGATTCGCCTTTTGCATGAGTTGGATGGCTTCTGCGTCTTCTGGAGAGACACGCGGGAAGCCGGCTTCGATGCGACTTACGCCCAGCTCGTCAAGCTTGCAGGCGATAGCCAGTTTTTGTTCTGGCGAGAGCACAACTCCGACGGTTTGCTCGCCGTCTCGCAGTGTGGTGTCGTAAAAGCGAATCTCGGTGCGTGGGAATGCGGCGCGGATTTCCGGGCGCGCGTTCAGTTCGCTGACCCAGATTTTGGAATTCGTTGTCATAGTCAATTCTTCACCACAGAGGCACAGAGATGCAGAGAAACATTGGGTAATTTAGAAATTTGAGCAATTTAGAAATTTGAAAACCAGCCTGCGAATTCAAATTCCTCAATTACTCAATCACAAAATTGCTCAATCTTCACTTCATCTCTTGCGTAGCCAAGGCAGCGGGCTTTTGGCCGTAGGCTTCTTCCCACGAAATCACGCGGTTTCGCAGAATACCGATATTTTCAATTTCGCATTCCATAACGTCTCCCGGTTTCAAGTACCAGGCTTTGGGATCGCCGCTGAAAGCGGCCACACCCGACACCGTGCCGGTAGAAACCACATCGCCTGCGCTGTACCCCATGGGCGAGTAGTGCGAGAGAATCTCCGGAATCTTGACTGACATTTTGCTGGAATGCGAGCGCTGCCGCGATTCGCCGTTGACGCGCAACTCCATCGCCAGGTTGTGCGCGTTGGGAATTTCGTCAGCAGTCACAATCCATGGGCCCAGCGGACAAAACGTATCGATGCCCTTGCAGAAGCTGAATACGCCAGATTTCATCTCGCGTCGCTGAATGTCGCGGGCTGTAATGTCATTGAAAATGACATAGCCTCCAATTCGCTCGGCAGCTTCTTCGGGCGAAAAATGTTTACCACCTTTTTTCAGGACGACGGCCAACTCCAGCTCATAATCCAATTCCTGCGTGAGATGTTCGGGATAAATCACGGCTTCGTCGTGCCCGACGATTGCGTCGACGTTCTGAAAGAAGACGATCCACGGCATCACGGGATGCGAGAATCCAGCCTTGGTAGCCTCTTCATGGTGCTCCCGGAAATTGCCGGCAGTATGAAAAAACTTGCGTGGAATGATGGGAGCTTTGAGTTTGACTTCTGCAGGCGAGTAAAAAATGGTTTCGCCTCGCGGTCCCGGAGCGCCGTCGTGCTGCAGTGCGTGCTCGAAGGCCTTGCGTGCAGCTTCGAGGCTGGTGTCGCCACCCTCCAATAAAGCCAGCATATTGGGAGGAACGAGGGCGTCGGCCAGGCGCTCGAACGCGCTTTCGTTTTCGACATCTCGCAAATACAGTGCGCAAGCGGAGTGCAGGTCGACGAAACGGCCGTTGTCCGTCACTGCGCCGATGCGGGTGCGTTTTGCCGGATCCTCAAAAGTAATAAGTCGCATGGGGACCGAAATCCTGGAAACCTATGGCTGACTCAAAGCTGCGCAAAATGATGCCCTCTGAACCATGATTTTAAAATACCACTTCCAAGTCATTTATATCCTGCCGGTTTATCCTAGGCGTCAGCACAAGTTTCAAAGAATGTGAACGCGACAGCGTTGTGCAGGGATTGATCGCTGAACAGCTTCCGAAACAATCGAAGTCCTGCCGGATTTTTCGGTTGAGTCCGTGTCAATACCGTGATAGCTTTCCTACGCTCCACGGAAGCCCCCCATTCCGTGCATTTGTCGAAGAAGGAGAATTCCGATGTTATCCAAAGCAGCGCATAATCTCGCCTGGATGTTTGCCATAGTAATCGTGCTTGGTTGTACAGTCTGGGCTCAGTCGTCTGAAGTTGACACGGCGGTGGTCCCCGAAACCCACACCCTAACCATTACCCTCAAAGGCACGATCGCACCGCTTCTGTCGGGCTCCGATCCGCTGGGCATCGATGGGACAAAAGGGACGGTCAACATACTGGCCAGCGAGTCGCTGAAGCCGACGAAACACACCGCCACCTCCGCGACCTACACGCTTCCCGCAGGCGCGATCACGGTCACAGCTGGAACCCACAAGTTCTCGACCAAATCCCCCTCGAAGATGGTCATCGATCTGACAAGCACGGCGGACACATTGACTTTGATTGTCGCCGGTAAGGTGGAAGGAGTCAGTTTGACGGTCACAGATACTACTTATCTGAAGGCAGGCAGTTGGACTACTGCGGTATTGAAGCACCCCACGACCTTCACCCCGTCTTCGCAAAAACTGACAGCCGCTAAGACAGCCACCGGGCCAGGTTGCAAAATCAAATACACTGTTTTCGGAGACACATCTGTCCTCGGCTTCAGTGGAACTGGTTCCAATAGCGCAACTGAAGATCCGGTGCTTCCCGACGAGAGCTGGGAATAGTAAGCTAGCGATCGAATCTTTGGTAGGGCAGGCCTGACGTCAATCAGGCCTGTCGTTTTTCCATGAACTCGACTTTGCCCGAATTTCGCGCGCCTACCGCTCTTGAGCGCGCATTCAACCGGGTCTTCGGATTTCTGGTCGGCTTAGGCGTCGGATTTTCGCACAATTACCTGCTCGAAGTGCGCGGCCGCAAGAGCGGCAAGATCTACTCCACACCAATCAATCTGCTGGAATTTGGAGGCAAACGCTTCCTGGTGGCTCCGCGCGGGCGGACGCAATGGGTGCGCAATGCGGAGGCTGCAGGAGTAGTCGCGCTGAAGAAAGGCAAGATAAAGCTGCAGTTTCAGCTGCGGGCAATTCCGGACGTAGAGAAGCCGGAGATATTGAAAGCTTATCTCGACAATTTCAAGCGCGAGGTACAGCGGTATTTTCCGGTGGCGGCAGACTCGCCGGTTCAGGCTTTCACGCCGCTGCTACAAAATTATCCCGCGTTTGAGTTGATTGCAGCGTGATCAGTCACAGCTTGCGCGCAAAGATGTACGCTCTTCGGCTGGGGTATTCAACTTCGGGATAAGGTTCACGTTCGACGACTTCTTCGATGTGGAACCCAGCGTTTTCGAGATCGAGCTTGATCTCTGACGGCGGCAAGAGCTGGAAATCCATCGAGATCTTCTGCCCCCACAACTCATCCTCGTGAAGCACTTCATCGCCCGTGTGAAAAGCCAACAGAAGCAGCCCGCTCGGTCGCAACACTCGTTGAATTTCGCGGAAGACGATGGGTAAAGACTGCCTCGGGATATTGACGATGGCATAAAAAGCTGCAACGCCGGCGAGACTCGCGTCGAGCAGATCGAGCGACAACATGTTTCCTTCACGAAAAGGAATGCCGGGATTCAGCTTGCGAGCCTGCTCCAACATTCCCGGCGAGAGATCGAGACCAAACACAGATGCGCCGGCATCCCGCAGATAGCCAGCCACGTGGCCCGGACCGCAACCCATGTCGCATACCTCGCCTCGTCCTGTCGTGAGTTTGGCGAAGCGGTCGAGCAGTTCGCGATCCAGCGGCTTGTGCCGAAGTTCGTCGGCGATTCGCCGCGTGTACTCCTCAGCGAGGCGATCGTAACTTTCGCGGATGGAATTGGTCGGGTCGTCCATGTGAGACTGATTGTTAGTGTAAGCGGTGAAAAAAAGCTTTCGGAATCAGCCAACCTCAGGGCGGCGTGAGGAAGTGACGACGCCTACTCCAGTACGCTGTCGTCCAACTTTTTTCTGCCCCAATCGGCGGCGGCCTGCACAAATGCCATCACCAGAGGATGCGGTTTTCCCGGCTTCGAGGAAAGCTGCGGCTGATACAAAGTCGCAATATAGAAGTGGTGCGTCGGAGATTCGATGGCGCGAATCTCACCCTTGGCTCCGCGGGCTACAACAGGAAATCCGGCTTCCATCGCGGCCCATTCGTAATCTGGATTCACTTCGAAGTTGCAAAAAAACTCCTCCGATGCCGTATCCTGCCCATAGAAAGACTGCAGATAAGAACCTGGACGCAAGCGGATTTCAGGAATCATGCCGAAAAGTTTGGGCGAGTCTTTCTTACCGTGTGGAACCGCGCAAGCTACCGGATTGATGATGATATTTTTCGAACCAGAATTGTTCTCAGCCGTGTCCGCGTCCTTGATGCCAACTACATTCCGCGCGCACTCGATCAGCGCGTATTGAAAACCTCCGCAGGTGCCAAGAAACGGCCAGTCGCGGCGGCGCGCGAACTCGATTCCTTTCAGCATCCCATCAAAACTTTTATAGGGGCTGCCAGGCGCGGCCCAGATTCCATCCAGGCTCTCCAACATTTTCTTGGCCTCGGAAGCGAGAACGGAGGGCGTTGCAATCCATTGCGGATCGAGCTTAATTTGCAGTTTCGCGGCGCAGTGCTGCAGCGAATCGTTGATCGCGGTATAGCCCCGCGAGCCAATGTCGAAGTCGCCAAGAATGCCGATGCGAACCGCGTCGCTCACAGAGCAATTCTAATTGAGATAGTTTGGTTGCGGGAGTTACCTGGGTGTGCAGGCTGATGACCAGCAGGTTTCAAGCTTCGGCGCGCTAAGTATTAGTTGCAAGAGCGCGGTGGACCGGGCTTGAGACCCGTTCTCCACAGTTCTCGCGCAATTATTTCGCCGCGCTAAAGCTCATGGGAACATCCGCCTTATCGGCTTCTTCCACCTTGAACATTGGCTGCGGCTTCAGGTTCATGAAGCTGGCCACGAAGGTGTCGGGCATTTGCTGAATGCGGATGTTGAAGGTGTTCACCGAGTCGTTGTAGAACTCACGGCGGTCGGCAATCTGACTCTCCAAGTCCGTGATTCGCCCTTGCAGACGCGTGAAATTATCGTTGGCTCTCAGTTGAGGATAATTCTCGGCAACGGCAAAAAATCCCCGCAGAGCCGACGTCATGCTCTGATCGGCTTCAGCTTTTTGATTGACGCTCACGGCTTGCTGGTAAAGGCTGCGCGCCTGCGTGATCTTTTGCAGAGTGTCACGCTCGTAATCCATGTAGCCCTTGCACACATCAAGCAACTTGGAGAGTTCGTCGTGGCGTTGCTTGAGCAGGATGTCGATATTCGCCCACGCCTTGGCGATGTCGTTTTTCAGAGCGATCAGCCCGTTGAAGATCGTCACTGAATAGGCAATCAGGCCGAAGATCGCAAACAAGAATGCAAGTGACACGATAGTGGTCATGATTTGTTTTCTCCGAATTCTTTATAACCAATCGAAATGCAAAGCCACGACGTAAACGCACAACAAAGTAAGCGCGGGCCCACCCCAAATCATTAGCGCGGATTTCCAGCTTAGTGAACTGACTACATCGCGCTGGCTGTGCCACGAAATCAGGAACGCCGGATCATGCGCGCCCTTCATCAGTACGACCGGGGGATGCAGGTCGAATTGCTCGATCGCCGCCACCGCTGCGGTGCCTCCACCCGTCGATACCGAAGCCGGGGCCACGGCAGCGGCAGAATTCACCAGACCGGCCGCAGCCCACGCCGCTGGATTTGTAATGCCCGCTCTCATTAACGCTGATGTGATCTTTTGCCGCTGCGCCGGATCAGAAATCTTGGCCGGAGGATTAGTGCTCAATAGATGGATGCCGGCGGGTTCACTCTTGAAAGCCGAGAACAGCGCTTTGCCTGCGACAGTGACGTCTGTCTGCCGTGACAAATTCGACAGGTCCGGCACGTGAAACGCGAGCGCGCTCTGCTCGGCAGTCAGGCTAAGAACTGGCGTCGCGCTGACACTCAGGCCGGGATTCTGTGCCAATGTTCCTAGAATGAAGAGAGAGTTTTTCGGCTTGATGCAATATTCCTCGACCTTGATTTTCTTGTCGGTGGAAACTCCGTGACGCACGAGAAAACCAGAAATATTTGAAGGAATCTCCATCGTGCTGGAGAACAGGGACGTGCCAAATTCATCATGGAAGTCGCGGTGAATATCCATCTCGGCGCCTTGCGGATCGACTAAAAGACGCCCCGTGTTGTCATCGAGAAAAAACGGAACATGCAAACGCTCCTCGGCGACTTTAACCCATTGACTGTTCTTGCCTCGCTGCTGCCATTGCCACGCGGTGGAGTGAAAGTAGTAACAAGAAACGCCCGTAATGGGCGCCGTCAGAGTGTAAGGACCGAGCGCAAGCCCGTTAATCTCCACTAGGCCCATGGCCGCACTTCGGATCTTGGAAGACGGCGTATTTTGGATCAGACGCTTGCGTTGCAACAGACGAAATCCGCGGTAGAAGAGATACACACCACCGAATGCGCCGATGACAGCGAGAGCGATGCCATCGTTTCCTGAAGAGCGAAAGAATGCCAGCAGTTGCATCATGTAACGTTTTTGCAAGTCACAGCCGTGTCGTTTCGAGCATAGCGGGCAAGAAAATCATGTCGCAGCAAAAAACCACAATGACGGCTTACGTTGGTAACGCAGCCGCGTGCCGCGTTCGGACAACCAGGGCGAACTTTTTTGGACGAAAACTCGACAGTAAAGGTGGGACCGCAGGGGGACAAGGAGCGTCCGAAAAGATTTTTGATTTAGGTTGTAACAATCAACTAATATAGTTGACTAAAGCAATCAATAAATATTTATGAATCAATTCGATCAACGCGTCGCAGCCGTAAGGCAATTCAATCGCTTCTACACTCGCCAGATCGGCGTCTTGCGCGAAAAACCTTATAAGAGTCCGCTTTCGCTGACCGAAGTCCGTGTGCTCTACGAGCTTGCCCATCGCGAAAGTCCAACCGCGACCGAGCTTTCCGATGACTTGGGTTTGGACCCGGGCTATTTAAGCCGCGTCCTGACTGGTTTTGATAAGCGCGGCTGGCTCAAGAAGAAGCCTTGCGCCGCGGACGGCCGGCAAAGCTTGTTGTCGTTGACGCCGCAAGGGACAAAAGCGCTCGCGCCGCTCGACACTCGCTCTCGAGAAGAAGTCGGCGCGATCTTGACTCGCCTGTCAGTTGTCGAGCGAGAACGGTTGATCGATGCGATGAATAGCATCGAAAGCCTGCTTGGCACCGAATCCAGAAAAGAGCCCGCGTACATTCTTCGGCCTCATCAACCCGGCGATATGGGTTGGGTGGTTCATCGGCACGGAGTGCTCTACGCCCAGGATTGTCACTACGACGAGCGTTTCGAGGCTCTGGTGGCCGAGATCGTCGCGAAGTTCATACAGAATTTCGATCCCAAACGGGAGCGGTGCTGGATCGCCGAGAAGGATGGTGAGATTGTCGGGTCCGTATTTTTGGTGAAGCACTCGAAGACCATCGCGAAATTGCGTTTGCTTCTAGTCGAACGGTCTGCCCGTGGTCTGGGAATTGGAAAGCGCCTGGTTAGCGAGTGCCTTCGCTTCGCGCGGCAGGCCGGTTATAAAAGAATTACTTTGTGGACCCAAAGTTCACTGCATGCGGCCCGGGGTATCTATGAGAACGCCGGATTCCGTCTGGTTGAGAAGAAGAAGCACCACAGCTGGGGGCAGGATCAGGTGGCAGAAATTTGGGAGCTTAAGTTGTGAGCTCGAAAGTTGGTCAAGAGTTCTTATCGCACCGTTACAGCTCGTTCTTTCAAGATTTCTTCTACCGCGGCGATCGCGAATTCCAGCTCTTGATCCGTGTTATAGAAGTGCGGGGACATGCGCACTCCGGCTTTGGGACGCCAGTCAACCATGATCTCGCGCTTCAGTAGTTCGCGGCAAACTTCTTGCGAATCCGGCATTTCGATCGAGACCGTTCCACCACGTTTTTCCGGATCACGAGGACTGTTGACTCTCCAGCCCTGCTTTTCTACGAGTTCGATCAACCGAGCCGTCTGTCGTTTCGATTTTTCGCGAATCCGATCTACGCCAACTTCAGTAATAATCTTCAGGCCAGGCCGGCAGGCTTCGAGCGACGGCACATGCGACGTGCCGTTCATAAAGCGGAACGGAGGATCGGTGTAGCGGGTCGGTCCGGTTTCAAAGGCCATCGAGTCCTGATGTGCAAACCAGCCAGTAAACTTCGGCTCTAGCTTTTTCCCCAAGTCTGGACGCACGTACAGGTAACCCACGCCAGGACCGCCGCACAGCCATTTCAAAACTCCGCCGCAGGCAAAATCAGTATTCAGAGCTTGCACATCCACCGGAACGGTGCCCAGTGACTGGAAAGTATCGAGCACGACATAAGCGCCGACCCTGTGAGCTTTTTCAATGATCGCTTTGGCATCCTGAATGAACGCACTGCGGAAGATCACATGGGAGATTGGAACCAGCAAAGTCTGTTCGTCGATGGCATCGAGCAGCCGCTCGGTTGGCACCGTAATTCCGTCATCCGTCTTCACCATATGCACTCGCGCGCCGTAGGCTCGCTGCGCTTCCCAGAAATACATCACCGATGGAAAGTTCATGTCGGAATAAACGACTTTGTTGCGCTTGCCGGAGAAATCGAAACACGACGCAACCACCGCCTGGCACGTCGTGACATTCTGATGAGTGGAGACAGAACCTTTGGGCGCATTCATGAGCGCGCCAATCTCATCGCCAACTTCCGCCGCCAGCATCCACCAGCGTTCTTCCCATGCCCGCACACCGCGCGTGGCCCAGGTATCGGCGTAGCCTCGCATGGCGTCGTACACGCCGCGCGGCATGGCCCCGAGAGAATTGCTGATCAAGTAAGTAGTGCGCTCAAGAATAGGAAACTCCGAGCGGTAACGGAGCAGTTCGTTAGCCATGTGAATATTGTACTGGGCAAATGGGCCTCGATGCCAAGGCCCTCCAGTCGGAAGATATTCGGGCAAGACAAAAGCAGGTGGGCAAGTCAAATCGCCGCTACTTGCCACCGGAAGGCGCGAAATTCGGCCAGTCTGCGGAAATCTCGTTCGTTCGCGCTGATGACTGTTATACCTTGTCGGCCAGCGCTCATCGCGATTAATGCGTCGTTGGTCAATCGGCCCTGTCCGATTCGTTCGTAATCGTACTTGCCTGCCAACCGAGCAAGCACTTTACCGGCTTGAGTCCAATCGTTCAGGTTCGGAACAAGGATTCGTTTGGCCCGGTCAAAATCTCGCTCAAGACGTTCCACAACCTGACGATTACGATCGGCGGCGCCGGCGTAGAGTTCTTCGAGCACCACTGCACTGAGCCAAAGAGGGGCATTAGCAGCAAACCGGCGAAGCGACAGAACGGCTTCTTCACCACGGCGCAACGCTGAAATATAAATGGAAGAGTCGACCAGAGCGGGCTGCATTTTAGCTATCCAGCGTGCCGTACACGTCTTCGATCTCGATGCCGCTCTTGAGAAAACGCTCGTTGGCTTCGAGAACTAATCGGTTTCTCTTGTGTTCGGCGATTGCCAGATCTAACGCTCGCTCGACAGTTTCAGTCTCTGTTTTCGCTCGCAGCGCTTTTTGGGCGCGCTTGATCTTTACGGAATCCAATTGAAAGTGCTTGTGCGACCGAGTTCTCGCTGTCCCCATATCTAAGCGCCTTTTCTCGCCAAGTATAGCATCGAATGTACATAAAATCGATATTTATGTTCATATAACTCCGGACTGAATCTGAGATTCCAGCATGCGTCGTCTTCAGGTTATTCGGCCGGGATCACACCACTAGCGATCGCGGGGAGCTATTTTGCTAGGAGTTTTCAGGAGAGCATAAGCCGCAGTAAGAATTAGCAGCGTCGACACCCCGCTAACCAAGCTGACCCGCGAATCCCACCAGGTTTTGAGCACGGCAGCGATGACCAGCGCGAGTCCGACGATCGATCCCCATGCGCCGAGCGGCGATCGCATGGGAAGCCTGCTGAGTTGGCCCGAATTCGTCCGCCGCCGGAACGAAATGTGCGCAGCCAGAGATACCAGCCAGGAAAGCATCAAGCCAAACAACGCGCCGCTGAGTATGTAGACGAACGCATTTCCCGGAACCCACATTTCCAGAACTACGGCTACAACGATCCCGTAGGAGGAAGCTACCAGTGCCAACTGTGGCGATCCTGCCGCATTCAGCCGGCCCAGCGAAGCGGGCGCCCAGCCTCCGCGAGCCAGCGAAAATAACATGCGGGATGCGGAGTACAGATTTGCATTTGCGCCCGAAAGCGCAGCCGTAAGGATCACGAAACTCATCAGGCCACTGGCTCCCGGAATTCCGACGTCGCGAAACACCGTGACAAACGGACTCTCCGTAACCCCTACGCGATTCCACGGCATCACTCCTACGAGCACCACGATCGCTCCCAGATAAACGACCGCGAGCGTGATAAACGTCAACCGCACGGCACGCGGAATTTCGGCCGCAGAACGCGATTCGCCCGTCGTGATGGCCACCATTTCTATGCCGCCGAAAGTGTAAAGCGCAAACGTCATGGCCAGCAGTGGCGCTAGAGCGCCTTTTGGAAAAAAGCCTCCGTGCGCCGTATATTGCGCGGGAACACGCCCACCGGCCAACAGCAACCCGCCGATAATAATGAACGTCACCATGGTCACGAGTTTCACCATGGCGAACCAGAATTCAAATCGGCCATAGTCACCAACACTGCGAAGATTGATCACGATCAGCACCAGCGAGAACAAAATCACCCACACCAAAGCCGGCACCGCAGGAAACCAATAGCGCATGTAAGTTGCGGAGGCGACCAGGTTCGCGCCTACCGAAACCGAAATCGCGATCCAGTATCCGGCGCGTGAGATAAATCCTGCCCAAGGGTTTAGATAGAGATCGGCATACAGACCAAAAGATCCGGCGCCCGGATGCATGCTCGACAACTCGCCGAGCGCCATCGTGACCGTCCAACTAATAAACCCCGCGAGGACAAAACTGAGGATGACGGCTGGGCCGGCGATCTCCATCGCAGCCGCCGAGCCCAGCAATAAGCCAACCCCGATCGATCCCCCGACAGCCACCATGGCCATCTGGCCGGCGCTGAGTTGGTGGCGTAGCCCTCCCTCCTGGTTCATCGCGGCTTCCTCAAGCATCCGGGACGTATATCAGAAAGGTCTTATTTCCCAAAGAGTTATTCCGCCTATGACCTTCGTAATCGCGTTCGAGCCTTACGTCGTTGCCCGCAGTAGTAACCTGCTCCTAGACTCTGTATGGGTTACTCCGCGCGACGCTAGCTTTCATGGCAGACACTGTTAGGCGAATGGACCGGGCTGAAATCACAAAACGTGTGGAGCGCGCCGAAAAGCTCCTCCAAAAAGGAAAGACCGCCGAGGCGCTAGAGGACTACTTGCAGGTTCTGGCGGCCGAACCGGGCAACGATACGGTATGCCAGATGGCTGCCGATCTATGCCTTTCCCTGCAACGTATTCCTCAGGCGGTCAAGCTGTTAGGCGACCTTTATGAACGCCAGATCGAGGCCGGCGACGCTACCCGTGCGAGCTTAACCTATAAGAAGCTGGCACGCTTCGTGACTCCGACTTGGGAACAGAAACTGCGTTTCGGCGAACTGCTGGAGAAATCCCACCCCAAGCAGGCGCTCGAGACCTACGAAAGCGTCTTTCAAGAATTGGCGAAGCAGGGGCGCAAAGAAGATTCGCTGGCGGCGTTGAAGCGCGTCCTGGCTCTTGATTCCAGCGAAAAGAACTTGCAACGACTGGGCGAGCTTTCGTCCGAACTGGGCGAGAGCAAAGCCGCGGCTGCGGCATTTCTGAAAGTTGCGCAGCTGACCCAGGCCGCTGGCGGAAACGCGGCGACATGGGTGGAACGCGCTTATGCCGAAGACCCCACCGACCCTCAAATCGCTTTGGGATACAGCAAAAACCTGCTGGAGCAAGGGCAGTCGGGCGCAGCGATTTTTGTACTCGAATCGCAAGTCAACGCCGGTCCTACTTCCGAGGAGTTGCGCGACATTTATGCCAAGGCGCTGCTGGCTGCCAACCGTCTGAGCGATGCCGCGCCAGTCCAGTGGCAGTTGTTCGAGGAAAATCCTTCGCGCGTGCAGGAAATCGCCAACCTGATCGGGCTCTTCATCGACGCCCAGCAGGACGCGGAAGCCGTCGCTTTGGGGAAAAAGCTGGAGCAATACCATCGGCGCAAAGGCGATCGCCGGGCTTTTCTGACCATGATTCAGGACATCTCGGTTCGGCACCGCGCGTCCCCCGAATTGCTCGAGTTTATGGGCGAGCAGTTTAACGCTTCGAATCGAGAGAGCGATTACTGCCAGACTCTGCTCAAGCTTTTTGATCTCTACTGCAGCGTGGGCGATTATGCGAAAGCAGCCGATTCGTTGGATCGCGCCGCCGAAGTCGACGCCTATGAACCCGGACACCAGAAGCGCCTGGAAACTCTGCGCGGAAAAATTGACGATAACCGCTTCAAGGTGATCGCGTCGCGCTTTTCCAGCATGGCTGATACGGCTGCGGCGCCCCTTCAGAATCAGGAGAAAATGTTAGGCGCCGCCGCGCTCCAGGATCTGATGCTGCAGGCGGAAATTTTGGTGCAGTACGGCATGCGCTCGAAAGCGGTCGAGCGCCTGCAACGCATTCAGGAGCTGTTTCCACGAGAAGAAGAACGCAACCAGGATCTGCGGCAGTTGTACATGACCGCAGGTTTGAATCCGCAATATGCATCGTCGGGGCCAGTGCCGGCGGCCGCATCTTCGGTTTCGGCAGAGCCTCTGGCGCAGCAAGCCGGTCCGATTCAATCCGCCGAAGCCGCCGATGTCAGCAGCTTTGCACGCGTAGCTGAAATTACCCGCAAACTTTATCGGCAGAGCAACGCCGACGCAGTCATGTTGACCGCAGCCAAAGAAATCGGAGCGCAATGGAAAGTCAGCCGCTGCGTGGTCGCCATGCGCAAGCCCGGATTGCACACCACCAGCGTAAAAGAGTATTGCGGCGAAACCATAAAGCCGGGGGAGCCAAGGGCGCTGGAAAAAATCTCCACCACGGTTCACGATCTGGCGATTAACCGCGGCGGAACTCTCACCATCGCCGACACGCAATCGAGTTCAGACTTGCAAGCCGTCCGTGAATCCCTATCGCAAATGGCGGTCACTTCGCTGCTGGCCTTGCCTCTTAGCGATGGCGCGGAACACGTCGGTATCCTTCTTCTTATGGATGGTAAGGCCCACGCCTGGGGCTCGAACGATGTCATGGTTCTCAAGACCATCAGCGACCAGATTGTGATTGCGCTGAACAACGCCGGGCTTCGCCGCCTGGTGACGAATCTTTCCGTGACCGACGAGCGCTCTGGCTTGCTGAAACGTGCTTCCTACCTCGATCTTCTTATGGCGGAAACACGCCGCAACGCTCAGCAGAGCACTCCGCTAACAGTTTTGCTGATGCAGTTTGGCGAAAAAGCCGCAATGGTAAGGGATCTCGGCGAATCGGCTGTGGAAGCCGTCATGCAGCAAATCGGCCAACTCTTCGCCGCCAATATCCGGCAGAACGATCTCGCTTTTCGCTACGAGACGACTACGATCGCCATTGTTCTCGGAGAAACTCCAGAGAAAGAAGGCGTGATGGCAGCGGAAAAGCTGCAGAGACTGCTGGCTCAACTGCGAATGCCGGAGAAACAAGAATCCATCCACTTTAACGCTGGCCTCGCCGAAGCCGTGGTG
>Ga0209169_10001206_pt1 | contig 15684 bp, 14 predicted proteins | sample HubBroMetageWRM4_FD_188346 | JGI IMG/M metagenome (GOLD analysis project Ga0209169, IMG submission 188346) | Warmed soil microbial communities from the Hubbard Brook experimental Forest, New Hampshire - Hubbard Brook CCASE Soil Metagenome WRM 4... | ecosystem: Environmental > Terrestrial > Soil... | reverse complement strand
AAGGCACACCTGTACTACTCAATTAGACTACCGGTGGGCCAGGAAAGTTTCCACTCCGGCCAGGTCGCGAGAAGGAGATGCGCGGAGGTCGATCGAAGACCGATCAAATCGTAGGTGATTGCATCGGCAAAACGCGAAGCAAAAGTCTCGAAAGCTACTTCTTCAGCAGGCTGGTGTGGCTGGCTACACAGAGCCACTTGCCATCCTGAAACACCCACGTATCTGTAAAACGCCCGAGATGGTCATACGGCTTGCCGCCGTAGGTGCCTTTCGTACGATAATTGCCCGTAACAATTGCCGTAGTCTCGTACATCTCCACCTTGACGTCGTCAATACTCATCGCGCTGGGTTGAAACTTGGGGTCCGCGAAATCCGCCAGAAACTTCCCGCGATCGCTGACTTCTCCATCCCATTCGGTATCCACGAACTTGTCGCCAATCATATTGGCAATGGCGGTCGCATCGCGGACGATCTGGGCCTGATTCCACATGCGCTCAAGCGCAATCAGTTTGGCGGGCTCGGTGTATGAAACCGCTTTGGGAGTCTGCGCGAACGCGCACACCGTAACCAGAAGACAGCAGGCCACCGTCTTCGTGATGCTGCTTCCGCCCCGTCTCCCCAGTTTTCCGAGCATAGCTACGAGAACATAGCTCGAATCGGTTCTTTCGTGCCATCGAAAACACTATCTGAGCATTACCGATGTCACGGAGACCTTGGAGTTCCGGGGTTTGCGATCAGGCCTGGTGAGGATTTACCACTGTCAACCGCCGCGACTTCACTGCCCTTCAGGTTTGTCGATCCTGCTAGCCACCTTAACCCCGCTCAGCCCGTTGACATACTTGGAGACGCCCCGATAGAGCGACTCGGCAATCCGCTGCCGGTGTTCCGAGGTCTCCATTTTGCGTTCGTCGGTAGGATTCGACACAAACGAAATCTCGGCCAGAATCGATGGCATGTTCGCGCCGATCAGCACGATGAACGGCGCTTTCTTGATTCCGCGATCGCGGATGCCGGCGTTCTCCAGCGACAGCCCTCCGTAGAGCGATTCCTGCACGTCGCCGGCAAACTCGCGCGATTCATCAATCTTGTCTTTCAGCGCGATCTTCTTCACCAAGTCCTGCAGCTCGTGAATCGATTTCTCCGAAACGGCGTTTTCGCGCGCCGCAACTTCCAGCGCTTCCGGTGACGAGGTGAAATTCAAGTAATAGGTCTCAACCCCGCGCGCATCGGAATCGCGGCTCGAGTTGGCGTGAATGGAGATAAACAAATCCGCCTGCTCCCGGTTCGCGATCGCGGTACGAGTTTCGAGTGGAATGAAGGTGTCGTCCTGCCGCGTATAAATCACCTCGGCGCCCAGTCGCGCCTCCAGCAAACGCCCAAGCCGCTTAGCCACGTCAAGCACCACGTCCTTTTCAAGCAATCCATTTGGACCAATCGTCCCCGTGTCATGTCCGCCGTGCCCAGCATCAATCACGATCTTGCCAATCTTCAGCCCCAGAGCGCGAGTCAAAGACCGATCGCCCGCGGCGGTGGGTCGAGCTTCGCGAGACTCGAGACGCGCATCCGAAGCAAGGTCAGCGGTGTCGGGAGCAGTTGCCGTTGTCGATGAATGTGACTTCTTGCGGTGCGATGGAGCTGGGGCGGGTAACGACGAAGATGATAATGACGAAGATGATAATGATGATGAAGAAGGCGAAACCGATTTAGCCAGCTTTGTCCCGTCGCTGTCTAGGACGCTGGCTCCCTTTTTTGGCGTCGCGTCTGAGCGAGGCTTGCCATGTTCGAGCGAAGCCACTGTCGCCGCGTCTTTCGCAGAATCGTCAGCTTCGCCGTCGTCCGGCTGAACGATCGTCTTCGGAATCTGCCGGATCGATCCTCCGTGGTTCGAATCCCGCACCGCAACCGTGGTCTTAGTCACTCCACCGCCGCTTGTGGGTTTCGCGGAATTGCGCGCTTTGGAATCCAGGCTAACTTTTCCCGGTGGCAGGTCGGTTTCGACGAGCCCCGGTCTCCGAGGTCCCGCCGCCTCGCTGGAGTCGTCGCCCGACTCCGGACCAGGCGCCGTGTCCGTTTCCTGAGCAGAATGACTCTTGCCGCTGGCCGGGTCGGCCGTGGTCGTCGCCGCCCGTTGCTGATTGCCGTGAATATCCTTCCCGTGAATGTCAATAATCAGCCGGTATGGGTCCGGCAGCAGGAAAGCGTCGTAACTCGCCAGGTCGTCCACTTCCAGCACAATCCGCGTCCGCCCCGGCTGAAATTCCGCAACCCGAATCTTCTTCAGGAAGCCATCGTCCACGTCGAAAGTCTTGCCCACCAGGGTTGAGGCCAGTCTGGTGTCGCGCAGATCGAAGAAGATGCGGTCGGGATGCTTGATGCGCTGCGAACCGAACTTCACTTCCTGTTCAACATCAATGGCGACCCGAGTGTAATCCGGAGTCGACCAGTGGCGAACGCCGGTAACCCGCGGCAACTCATTTCGGCGGGCCTCGGCAGGAGTGGCTGCATTCGCAGATTCGCCCGCGCCATTAGAAGCGCCGTTAGAAGCAGGGGCCGTGCCGGCGTTACCGCCGGCACTGGAAGCCCGCTGCTTGCGTGCCGTCTTCTCAGCCGCCCGCGCCGCTTCCGCCGCCTCGGCGTCGATCTCCTTTATTGCTGCGCTGGCATCGTCGGCCAGCCGATTGCGCGGATAACGATGCACAAAATCCGCGAAGGTCGCCCGCGCCTCCGTGGGATCGTTCAAATCGTCTTTATAGATTTCGCCAATCGTAAACAGAGCATCGAACCGGTATTTGCTGCCGGGATATTCCTTGCGCAGAAAGCGATATTGTTCGATGGCGTCGCGCAGAATCTTGTTATCGTCAAAGCGCCGCCCCATCTCGACCATAAGTTCGGCGGTCGCCACTACGCTCGGGTCGGCCTTAGACGACGCCGGAGATCCAAAATAAACGCGCCGATAAGAGTCGATCACACGCTGGTATTCGTGCCGAGTGCGCTCTCCCAGCGGACGCCCATTCAGAGCTTCCCGTATGCGCTCCGCCTTGGCAAATTCCTGACGGGCCCAGACATCGTTGTGATGAATGCGAGCCGACGCAGAAACCAGCGGCGCCAGGACGAGCAAAAGCACTGCGCCAAAGCGAAAGGCGTGGCCGCCTCGATTTAGGGTCGTTGAAGCCTGGGTCTGCACTTGCTGATTTCCCGCTTACCTAAAGAACTGTCATCCTGAGCGAAGCGAAGGACCTTTGCATTTGCTTGCGGCGACCAGAATGCGCAGATCCCGAGCTCCGCTTGGAGTGACAACCCAACCCACGCCGCGAAGTTGCTGAACTCCACTCCACTGCGTCAAATAAATCGCTCCCGCCACCACAGCAAGAGAAATGAACGATTATTCCGTGTTGCTTATGTAAAGCACGCCCCGAGCATCGCGCTGCACCCGCACCGGTTCATGCACCGGGCTAAAAATGGACGAACTCGCTCCACCGGCGCTGTATAAGTCTGTGATTCGGCGGACGTAATTCTGCGTCTCCCGAAAGTGTGGAACCCCCGCACTCCGCGCCACCGCTCCTGAACCTGCGTTATAGGCTGCCAGACTCAGGGAAACGTTGCCGCCGTAGCTATCCAACAGTTTCCTTAGATGCCGAACCCCGGCATCTACATTCTGCGCCGGGTCAAAGGGATTGGCAACATTGAGCGACCGCGCCGTCGAAGGCATCAACTGCATCAGCCCCATAGCGCCCTTTCGCGACACCGCGTTAGGATTGAAATTCGATTCCACCTTAACCACCGACCGCACCAGGCTGGGGTCCACATTGTGCCGCACCGCCGCCGCGTCTATAGCAGCGTCAATATCCTGCTGCGTAAAGCCACGGTTAAGATTCTGATAATTCTGCCCTTTGCCGTCGAGGTAGGAGTTGACTTCCGAAGCTGCCGAGCGGGCCGCGCGCATCACCGCACCGCTGGTCGGAACCGGCTTGAAGCGATGCTCGGTAGCGCTCCAATAAACCAGCGCAGATCGGGGCGCAGAAGCCTCCACCCGAGAAGGCGTGGAGGACGTACTGCCGTTTCCCGCCTCACCATTTACATAGATCTTGCGGCCGGAGTCGTCGGTAGTCGAAGTAATGCCTGATTGCGCCCAAGCTGGCACAGGCGAAAACGTCGTGGAAAGAAAGGAGATCGCGGTCAAGCCAGTCATCAGCGCGATTTGCAGGCGTCTAAGCATACGGGTTCAGATCGGCCAAAAAAGTTAGGCCATAAAAACCAACATCGGCCAAAAGACACACTTACTCTACGGCCCACCTACCCGAGAACCTGCCAGAGAATCCAAAACCAGAGTAACCCGATTATAGGGCTGTCCAGAGGCCGGAGCAATCTCCCAGAAGTGCGTAGAACCACTGGAGTAATCTACGTAAGTTACTGAAAGTACTTGTTTTTTAGGCAACGCCAGGGACGACATGCCGGCTCTTCGGGGCTTCGCATCCCACCCGGTCGCCGCTATCCGCCCTCACCATCTACAATGGCTCCTGCAATCGCGGTCACAACAACAACCACAACAACTAACGATGAACGCCGAGACGCTTAAGAAACTGTTCGATCAAGTTCGGAAGGGCAAGCTCTCTCCCGACGAGGCCGTGGAACGCCTCCGCCACATGCCCTTCGAAGACCTGGGTTTCGCCAAGCTCGATCACCATCGCGCCCTGCGTCAGGGCATGCCCGAAGTGATCTTTGCCCCAGGCAAAACGCCAACCCAGGTAGCCGGAATCTTCGCCCGCCTGGCCGCCCACGGAGGCAACGTGCTAGCCACACGAGCCACCGAAGAGCAATACGCCGCCGTAGCCGCCGCCGAACCCCGCGCCGAATATCGTCCTCTAGCGAGAGCCATCGTGCTCAAGCGCGACCGCAAAAAGCACGGCAAGGGAGTAATCGTAGTCGTCTCCGCCGGAACCAGCGACATCCCCGTTGCCGAAGAAGCCGTAGTCACCGCCGAATTAATGGGCAACAACGTTCAGCACATCTATGACGTAGGAGTCGCCGGCATCCACCGCTTGCTGTCCCACCGCGAAGCTCTATCGAAAGCGCGCGTGATCATAGTCTGCGCCGGAATGGAAGGCGCTCTCCCCAGCGTAGTAGGCGGCCTGGTAGGAGTCCCGGTAATCGCCGTTCCAACCAGCGTAGGTTATGGCGCAGCCTTCAAAGGCCTCGCCGCGTTGCTGGGAATGATGAACTCCTGCGCCTCCAACGTAAGCGTAGTAAACATCGACAACGGATTCGGCGCCGGCTACGTAGCCTCGCTAATCAACAGAAAATAGTTTTGAGAAGATGGTCTTACGGTTTGTCCGAAGCGTTTCCCCTGATGTTTATCCCCCGTGCTCCTCTGCGCCCCCTGTGGTCCAAGGTCTTCGCGTGGGGATTCCACAACCCCGTCTCCCGTGGAATTCTAATTTTGTGGCAAAGTAATCACAGATGGTCACCTCCACATCCAACGACCCGCGCTTAGCCGGACGAGTCGCCTTCACCTATCCCAACTTCGTCAGCTACACCCTCGCGCGCTTCTTCATCGTCGTAGCGCTCGAGATGCAATCCGTAGCCGTCGGATGGCAAGTCTACGAAATCACCAAGCGCCCGCTCGATCTCGGATACGTCGGCCTGGCCCAGTTCGCTCCCGGCTTCGTCCTGTTTCTCTTCGCCGGACACGCCGCCGATCTCTTCAACCGCCGCAACCTGCTGACTATTTGCTACGCAGGATACGGCGTCTGCTCGGCGCTCTTGCTCGCCATCAGTTGGCGCGCCCCGCAATCAGTCCACTTGATCTACGTCGTCCTCGTATTCGTCGGAGTCTGCCGCAGTTTCAGCTTTCCGGTGAGCCGCGCCCTGCTGCCGCAGTTGGTTCCCGAAGAACATTTCTCCAACGCGATCGCCTGGAATTCCAGCACCTTTCAGATCGCAACCATCGCCGGCCCCGCCATCGGAGGAATCGCCTACGCCCTCTTTCACGGCCCCGACGCGGTATATGGAATCGCCATAGCCGTGTCCATCGTCTCCACCATCTGCACGCTGCGCATCCATCCCCTTCCCGCATCGCCCGAAAAAGAGCGCGCTGGGATTGTGACGAGAAAAGAGCCGATAAGCCTGCGCACCGTGCTCGCCGGTTTCCGTTTTATCGGGGAGAAGAAAGTGATCCTCGGCTCAATCTCGCTAGACATGTTCGCCGTCCTGCTAGGAGGAGCCGTAGCCCTGCTCCCCGTCTATGCCCGAGAAATCCTGCACACCGGTCCCTGGGGATTGGGCCTTCTCCGCAGCGCTCCCGGAGTAGGCGCCGCCCTCATGGCCATCGTAGTCGCGCACTATCCCATCCGCCGCCGCGCCGGACTGACCATGCTATTGGCAGTAGCCGCATTCGGAGTCTGCACCATAATCTTCGGACTCTCGCACAGCCTGATCCTGTCGCTAGTCGCGCTCTTTCTGACCGGAGCCGCCGACATGGTAAGCGTAATCATCCGCGCGACCCTGATCCAGCTAGCCACTCCCGACGAAATGCGCGGCCGAGTCAACGCCGTAGACATGCTCTTCATCGGAGTCTCGAACGAGTTAGGCGAGTTCGAATCCGGCCTGACCGCGCAATGGTTGGGCACCGTCCCCGCCGTGGTTCTGGGAGGAGTAGGGACCCTGGCAGTGATCGCCACCTGGGCATGGCTTTTCCCCGAACTGCGAAAAGCCGATCAGCTAACCGCAGCCGAACTGATGCCAAAGGTCGTGTAGAGCGGACACTCCTGTCCGCCCAACACTCCTCTGCTGCTACAATTTCCGGTTGCCACTGAGGTGTTCTAATGCCGGAAACTCTGCAGCTCGCGAATCCCGCGCCGATCACTACTCTCACCGAAGATGAGCTTCTCTTCCGCGAAAACGTCCGCCAGTTCGCCGATGACCGGATTCGACCGCTGGCAAAAGAGATGGACGAAAAGGCGGTCTTCGATCATGGCCTGCTCGAGCAGTTCTTCCAGCTCGGCCTGATGGGCGTCGAAATTCCGGAGCAGTACGGCGGATCGGGTGGCAAGTTTTTCGAAGCGATCTTAGCTGTCGAAGAATTCTCGCGCGCCGACGCTTCCGCCGGCGTAATCGTCGACGTGCAGAACACGCTGGTTGCAAATGCGATTCTGCGCTGGGCCACTGAAGACCAGAAAAAACGCTACCTGCCCCGGATGGCGGCCGACACGCTTGGAGCCTACGCGTTGAGCGAAGCGGGATCGGGATCGGACGCGTTTGCGCTGCAAACCAAAGCCGAACTCAAAGGCAACGACTTCATTCTCAACGGACGCAAGCTCTGGATCACAAACGGCAAAGAAGCCGGCTTATTCATTCTGTTTGCCACCGTGGATGCGTCGAAAGGCTACAAAGGCATCACCGCATTTCTGATCGAAAAAAACTTCCCCGGATTCACCGTCGGCAAGAAAGAAGACAAGCTGGGAATTCGGGCGTCGTCCACCTGCGAACTGATTCTGGAAGATTGCCGCGTGCCCGGTGAAAACGTGTTAGGCGAAGTCGGCAAAGGCTACAAAATCGCCATCGAGACGCTCAACGAAGGCCGCATCGGAATCGGTGCGCAAATGTTAGGCGTAGCCCGAGGAGCCTGGGAATGCGCAACGAAATATGCGCAGGAACGCGTGGCGTTCGGCAAGCCCATTGCGGAATTTCAAGGCATCCAGTTCCAGATCGCGCAGATGGCAACAGAAATAGAAGCGGCGCGCCTGATGGTCTATAACGCCGCCCGCATGAAAGATGCCGGAATAAATTTTGTGAAAGAAGCCGCCATGACCAAGCTCTTCACATCCCAGGTGGCCGAGCGAGTAACGTCGCTGGCCATCGAAATCTACGGTGGATACGGTTTCACCAAAGATTATCCCGTAGAAAAATATTGGCGCGACGCGAAGATCGGAAAAATCTACGAAGGCACGTCAAACATGCAGCTGGCAACGATTGCAAAGCTGGTGATGGGGAAATAAGGTCAGCGGTGAGAGGTCAGATTGCAGAGGTCAGATTGCAGAGGTAAAGAGCCGCGCTTCTTGAGCTTTTTACCTCTGCAATCTGACCTCCTACCTGTGACCTCCTTCAATGTCGCGATACTGGCTGCGAAAATACAGCAGCGGCTCTCCATCGCGGACCACGACTTCTTCCACCTCCGCGATAAAGATGGTGTGATCGCCTGCCGCCTGCGTCGAGTGCAACCGGCACTCGAGGTATGCGAGAGCGCCTTGCAGCACCGGCGTGCCCTGTGCGGTGCGATCGAAACGTGCGCCAGCGGCTTCCGGATGCTGATGTGCCTCCGATGAGCGCGCATAAAATTCCGAGATCGCCTGCTGATCGCGGCGCAGCACATTCACTCCAAAGCGCTTGCGGGCGTGCAGATGAGCGTGCGTCCGCGCACGGTGGTCGACGCAAACCAGAACCAGCACTGGGTCGAGCGAGACCGAGGTGAAAGCATTCGCGGTCATGCCGTGGACTTCGCCATCCTGGTCGACGGTGATGACCGTGACTCCGGTTGCGAAACAACCCATAGCCTTGCGGAAATCGCTCGCGTTAAGGCTCATGCGGAAACCTGCCAACCCTCATCTCTTCCGGCAACTGAACACGCTATCACAGATGGTACAGTCCGCCATTGGCGGGACAGGATTCACCGCGTCCGCTATGATCTTTGCCAGTGACTTGGCAGTATGATTTGCCAGTATGATCGTTGCTTGCGCTGGATGTTGATGAACGGACTTTCCAAGTAGCGAACTATGGCCACCTTTTCCCTAGATGCGCAGGTCGCGGTAGCAGAGTTGACGGATAGCGCGAAGCCGATCTCCCGCGAGACAGCTTGTCTGCTACTGTGTGTGGACGACGATGCTCTGCCTTCGCTGCTCAAGGCAGCACAAATCGCTCGCGCGAAGTTCAAGCCCGGAGTTATCACCTATTCCCGGAAAGTATTTCTCCCCCTGACGAATCTTTGCCGTGACTATTGCGGCTACTGCACCTTCAGGCGCGATGCGAACGAGCCTGGCGCGCACACCATGACGCCGGACGAAGTGATGGAAGTTGTACGCGCAGGCGAGCGCATGGGATGCACCGAGGCGCTGTTCAGCCTCGGAGACAAGCCGGAGTTGCTCTTCCCCGAGATGCGCGAGACGCTGCGGCGCCGGGGATACAAATCCACTCTGCATTATCTGGAAGCGATGTGCGAGAAGGTGCTTCGCGAATCGAGCCTGCTACCGCATCCAAACCCTGGATTGATGAGCGCGGGATGGCTGGAACGGCTGTCGCGTGTGTCTCCGAGCATGGGGCTCATGCTGGAAACGACCAGTACCCGGCTGATCGCCAGAAACGCCGCGCATGACAATGCTCCCGACAAAGATCCCGCAAAGCGCCTCCGCGTGATCGAAGATGCAGGGCAGCAGAGGATTCCTTTTACTACGGGAATTCTAATTGGAATTGGCGAGACACTGGACGAGCGCGTGGACGCGCTAATAGCGATACGCGACCTGCATGAGAAGTATGGGCACATCCAGGAAGTGATCGTACAAAATTTCCGTGCCAAGAGTGGGACGCCGATGGCACACTGGCCCGAACCCGGCCGCGGAGAAATGCTGCGCACGCTGGCGGTCGCGCGCCTCCTGATGCCGACGATGAATATTCAAGCGCCACCTAACCTTTCCGATCCGCACTATGCTGATCTGCTCGATGGCGGCATCAATGACTGGGGTGGAGTTTCGCCGCTGACGCCGGATTTCATCAATCCCGAGAAACCCTGGCCACATCTGGACGAATTACAGCAGCGGACTGAGGCCAAAGGATTCGAGCTGCGACACAGGTTGCCGGTTTATCCCGAATTCGCAGAACAAGCAGCGTTACACAGCGATTTGCTGGAAGAAGGACTGAACCACGCGGCAAACGCTGAAGGCTACGCACGCAAAAAGAGGGCGGCATGATCACAGTTCTCACTGGCGGCACCGGTGGCGCCAAGTTCGTCGATGGACTTCGGCAGATCGTTCGCCCCGAAGAATTGACGATCATCGTAAACACCGGCGACGACCTGTTGTGGTGGGGGTTGTACGTTTCGCCCGACCTGGATTCCATTACCTACCTGCTGGCGGGAAAATTGAGCCAGGAGCGCGGGTGGGGCGTGAAGGGCGACACATTTTTTTGCCTGAATGCCATGGGACAACTCGGGCAGCCGACGTGGTTTCACGCCGGCGATCGCGATCTGGCCACGCACATTTTCCGCTCCAAACTGCTTGCCGATGGCAAGACGCTTAGTGAAGCCACGTCTGAGATCGCGGCCAAGCTGGGAGTCAGGGCTCGCATCCTGCCCATGAGCAACTCGCGCGTGGAGACGCGGGTTCTGACTCCGGTCGGGGACCTGAGCTTTGAAGAATATTTTGTCCAGCGCTGGTATCAGGATCCGGTGGAATCGGTTCGCTTCGCCGGCGCCTCGGATGCAGAACCTGCGCCGGGAGTGACGGAAGCGATCCGCTCGGCAGACCTCGTATTGCTCGCGCCGAGCAATCCGGTGACCAGCATCGGGCCGATTCTTGCCGTGCCGGGAATTCGCGAAGCGCTGCGCGAGAGCCGCGCTCGCATTGCCGCCGTGAGCCCGATCGTCGCAGGAGCCGCGGTCACGGGTCCCGCCGGAATCCTCATGGCAGCGCAGGGCCTGGCCGTTTCGATTGCCGGCGTTGCCGACTTCTACCACGACTTCCTCGATTTGCTGGTGGTCGATTCCGAGGACACGCCGGCTGCCGAGGAATTGCGCAAGACCGGCATGCGTGTGCATTGCACTCCGACCATCATGCGCAAATATGAAGATCGAGTTTCGTTGGCAAAGGCCGTTATGGCCGTGGCGATGCAACCCCCTTCCGCTCAGACGGCCGTGGAGCAGACATGATTCTGGTCCCAATAAAAAATCTCGCGGATGCCAAGCAGCGACTCTCTTCCATTTTGAGTCCGGAGGAACGTGTCATGCTGGCGCAGGCCATGTGCGAAGACGTGCTGCAAGCGCTGGCGCACTGGCAGAGTCGGCCCGCGGTTGCGGTCGTGACCAGCGATTCGTATGCGCGCGATTTGGCGGCGCACTTTAATTTTGAGGTTGTCGTCGACAACAACTCTGGCGAGACCAGCGCCATCGAGATGGCAACGGCGGTTTGCAAAGAGCGCGGAGCAGAGAGCACCTTGGTTGTTCCGGCAGATATTCCTTTAATCGACGGTTCGGAACTGCAGAAGATCATGGACTGCGCGCCTCCCGGCGGCGCGGTGCTCGTGCCGGATGCGGCCGGGCGCGGCACCAACGCAGCCTGGCGCTCTCCAGGCGATTTGTTTCCGCTCCGCTTCGGGAACGACAGTTTTCTGCCACATCTAGCTGCGGCCAAGGCAACCGGCCTGCCGTGTGTTGTACTCGAACTGCGGGGGATTGCGCGGGACGTTGATCGTCCCGAAGATCTCTTCGAACTGGCCGCTGCCAGCGGAGATCGACGATCGCAAAGGCTGGTACGAAGCTGGAACCTCGGCAGCCGGAATCAGGCTGAAGAGTGTCAGGTCGAATATGGCGTCCAAAGTCGCTAGGCGCGACAGTGGGCGCGCGGCTGGTGAAGTTCGCATTCTTCCGATCGCCGTCAGCGGAGAAATCCGCGCCGGAGATTCGCTGAGTACGATTCTGTTGGCGGCGGCGCGAAAATCGGGGCTGCGCTTTCAGGATGGCGACATCCTGGTGGTGAAGCACAAAGTCGTTTCAAAGGCGGAAGGCGCGGTGGTCGCACTGGATGAGATCCGGCCCTCGGCGGCTTCGAAGGCCTGGGCTCGGCGCTACGGACTCGACGCCCGCGTCAGCGAACTGGCGGTGCGTGAGAGCCGTCGAATTGTGCGACGAAAACGCGGCGTTCTGATCACCGAGACCAGGCACGGTTTCGTTTGCGCCAACAGTGGCGTGGACGTATCCAATGTTGATGGCGGGCGGCACGCGGTGCTGCTGCCGGTGGATCCAGATCGCTCAGCGGCGAAGTTGCGGCGGGAGTTGAAGAAGCAGATTGGAATCGAGATCGCGGTCATCGTTAGCGACAGTTTCGGGCGTCCGTGGCGGGAAGGTTTGACGGAAGTGGCGATTGGCGTTGCCGGAATGCGGCCTCTGGTCGATTATCGCAGACGCCGTGATCCACACGGCTACTCGCTGCACGCCACAGTGGACGCGGTCGCAGACGAATTGGCTTGCGCGGCCGGACTGGTATGCGGCAAGCTGGCAGGCACTCCCGCGTGCATCATTCGAGGCTATTCATATGATCGCGAAAACCGCCGAGACGGCCGCGGGGCAAGGGCGATGATCCGGCGCGCTCAGAACGATCTTTTTCGGTAGCGGCTCGATAAGCGTTCGTTATCAGGGTTCGTTAGAGGGATGTTATGGCATGGCAGGCCGTACAACTCGAGCAATTCTTCTCGCTGACGTGGGACGAGATCGCACCCCACGCGTCCGTCACGATTCGCGCTTCCTTGGAGCGCGTGTTGGAAACGCGAGACGGGGCATGTCTAAGCGATGAACAGTGCTACGCTTTGGCGAACTGTAACGGTACAGACTTACTCGCGCTGCTCGTGGCCGCCGATACGCTTCGCCGCGATCTGGTCGGCAACCTCGTCAGCTACGTCGTGAATCGAAATATTAATTTCACGAACATCTGTTTCGTGGGCTGCAAGTTTTGCGCCTTCAGCCGCGGGCCGCGCGAGGCGGACTCCTATTTCCATTCACTCGAAGACATGGGGCGCAAGAGTAAGGAAGCCTGGGACCTGGGTGCGACCGAAGTCTGCATTCAGGGCGGGCTGCCACACGGTCTGCCACCGTTTTATTACCGCGACGTTCTGCGCGCCGTGAAGAGCGCTGTGCCAGCCATGCACATCCACGCGTTTTCGCCCATGGAAATTGTGTACGGCGTGGAACTGACGGGCATGAAGTTGCGCGACTACTTGATGATGCTGCGCGATAACGGGCTTGACACGCTTCCCGGTACGGCGGCTGAGATTCTGGACGACGAAGTGCGTCATGTGCTCTCGGCCAACAAACTCTCGACAGCGCAATGGCAGGAAGTGATCCGCACAGCGCACTCTTGTGGCATCCCAAGCACTTCGACGCTGATGTATGGGCACATGGAAACTCCAGATCATTGGGTGCGGCAGTTGGCTTTGTTGAGGCAAATTCAGTCCGAGACGGGCGGCTTCACTGAGTTCGTTCCGCTTGGCTTTGTGCACCAGAACACGCTTTTGTTCCAGCAGGGACTGGCGCGCTCGGGCCCGACGCTCGCCGAACATCTCAAGATCCATGCGCTGGCCAGAATCATGCTCGCTGGCTCGATTCATAACATTCAGGTCTCGTGGGTGAAGCTGAATCGCAAACTTTCGCAGCTCTGCCTGCACGCGGGTTCCAACGACTACGGTGGAACGTTGATGGAAGAAAATATCTCACGCGAGGCCGGAGCGACCGCGGGACAATACACCAGCCCAGAAGATTTCCAGAGTTTGATTCTGGAGATTGGGCGCATTCCCGCCGAACGCAATACAAAATATTCGCGGATGCAGATCAAGTTTCCGGTCGAGCCGGTTTCTTGCGATGTTGACGCGTTGGTTGCCGAGTTTGCATGAACGCTCGCGTGAGCCGCGCCATCGCCGTGATTGGAGGCACTGGTCCTGCTGGTACGGGCCTCGCGCTGCGCTGGGCGCGTGCTGGAGAGACCGTCATCATTGGTTCGCGCGATGCCGCTCGCGCGCAACAGACAGCAGAAACAATCCGCAAACGGGTCGGCACAAATGCACGAGTTTCCGGGATGGAGAATTCGGCCGCCTGCGCGGCCAGCGATCTGCTGGTGCTCACCGTGCCTTTCGGAGGACAGGCGGAGTTGCTTAAGCAGTTGAAGCCTGCGATTCGTTCGGGCAGCGTTCTGATTGATGCTACCGTTCCGCTGGCTGCCAGTGTCGGTGGACGTGCCAGCCGCACTCTTGGCGTTTGGCAGGGCTCGGCTGCGCAACAGACGGCGGAATTGGTTCCGAAGGGAGTTTCTGTCGCCGCAGCATTCCACAACCTTTCCGCGGACGTGCTCAATGGAGACGGCGACGTGGATTGCGACGTGATCGTGTGCAGCGACGATCCGAACGCTACGCAGATCGCGATGGAACTCGCGGCGAAGATCTCCGGCGTGCGTGCGATCGATGGCGGCAAGCTGGAGAACGCGCGCCTGGTCGAGCAAGTCACCGCGCTGCTGATCGGTCTCAACATCCGGCACAAAGGCCATGGTGGAATACGCATCACGGGGTTGCCAGACGCCGCGTATAAGAAGTAAGCCATGGTTTCTCCTCGCAGCGGCGAACTCGCCATCGAATTCGATCATGCGTCGTTCGCACTGAACGGTCGCACGCTGCTGCACGATCTGGTGCTCTCCGTAAACCAGGGTGAAACGCTGGTGCTGCTCGGGCGCAGCGGTTCGGGCAAAACGACTTCGCTGAAGCTGATCAACCGTTTGCTGCTGCCAACCGCTGGCAACGTGCGTGTCGACGGGCGTCGCACTGTGGAGTGGGATCCGATCCGGCTGCGCCGAGGCATCGGGTATGTCATTCAAGACGGTGGTTTGTTCCCGCACTTCACGGTGGAACGCAACATTGCGCTCGTCCCACGAATTGAAAACTGGCCCAAGGAACGTGTGGATGCGCGAGTGCGCGAGTTGCTGAGCCTGGTCGGCTTGAGCGAAGACCTGGCATCGCGCTATCCCAGCCAACTTTCCGGAGGACAGCGGCAGCGCGTGGGGGTTGCGCGTGCCCTTGCGGCCGATCCTCCTATTCTGCTTCTCGACGAGCCTTTCGGCGCGCTCGATCCGATCACGCGATCGGAAATGCAGAAAGAATTTCGCGCGCTGCAGCAGCGGATGCGGAAAGCGGTAATCTTTGTCACCCACGATCTGCGCGAGGCTTTGCTGCTTGGCGATCGTATCGCGCTGATGGAAGAAGGCCGCCTCATCGTGGACCTTCCAGTGACGGAATATTCGCGTTCGCAGCATCCATTGGTGCGCGCATACGTGGAAGCGTTTTCCGGATTTCCGGTGGTCACGAGGTGATCGCATGAATTTCCTGCAGTTCATGATGGCAAATCGCCAGCAGGTGCTCGACCTTACGCTGGAGCACATCACGCTCGCGGGCGTGGCCACTCTTCTCGCCGCGCTGATCGGAATTCCGCTGGGCGTTCTGATCACGCGCGTCCCACAATTCAGCAAGCCGGTCCTCGGCGGCGCGAATATTATCCAGACCATTCCGAGTCTTGCTTTGTTCGGCTTCCTCCTTCCTGCGCCGTGGATCGGAGAGCGCGCTGGTCGTCTTGCCATTCTGGCGCTGGCTCTCTATGCACTGTTGCCGCTGATTCGTAACACTTATGCCGGAATTCGCGGCGTCGATCCGGCTGTGGTTGAGGCGGGACGCGCCATGGGACTGACTGACTGGCAATTGCTTTTTCAAGTTGAGTTGCCGCTGGCTTCGGGAGTGATTGTGGCTGGCGTCCGAATTGCGACGGTTGTCTCCATTGGACTGGCAACGATTGCGGCTGCGATCGGCGCTGGTGGACTGGGAGAATTTATTTTCCGCGGACTTGCCATGGTCAACAATCAAGTGATTCTGGCTGGCGCTGTTCCCGCCGCGCTG
>Ga0209169_10001204_pt1 | contig 15697 bp, 12 predicted proteins | sample HubBroMetageWRM4_FD_188346 | JGI IMG/M metagenome (GOLD analysis project Ga0209169, IMG submission 188346) | Warmed soil microbial communities from the Hubbard Brook experimental Forest, New Hampshire - Hubbard Brook CCASE Soil Metagenome WRM 4... | ecosystem: Environmental > Terrestrial > Soil... | reverse complement strand
TGCAATCTTGATTTCGGCAGGCAGAGCGCGACAAAAATCGGATAACCTTTCGTAAATATCCTCTCTCGCTATCCGCAAAGCCATCGTTTTCTACGGCTCGTATCTAATCGGTTTAATACTGGCAAAGATGACGTGCTTGCCTTACCAACCGTCACCTTTGCTCGCTTGACTGCGAACCCTTTTCTGCTAGACTCCGCGACATTTCTATCTGGGCGGATGCGTCTATTGGTGCGCGCAGCCGTGGTCTGTTCGATCTGTAAATCTGAATCGCAACAACGGGAGGGGAATCTCGGTGCGAGGAACGGTAAAGTGGTTCAATAATTCCAAAGGTTACGGCTTCATCGGGCGGGACGACGGCCCCGACGTCTTCGTCCACTATTCTGCAATCACCGGCGACGGCTATCGCACTTTGCAGGAAGGAGATCCGGTCGAGTTTGAGATTGTTCAGGGCCCCAAGGGCCCCCAGGCTGCCAACGTTCAAAAAGCCAGCTAAGTTTAACCCAGCAATAATATCGGCCGGCGGATTCTTCGCCGGCCTTTCATTTTTGTTGCGGCTTTGTTTCTTTGTGACGGATCGTTCATTCGTATCGCCCGTTCGCATCGCCACGATGTCATCCTCTGCCCTTCTCGCACTATAATCCCGGTCATGGACAACAAGACTCTCGCCCGAATTCTTCGAGAAACCGCGCAATTGCTGGAAATTGACGGCGCGATTATCGGCCGCTACCGTACCTACGAAAAAGCCGCCGAACTCATTGCCGGAATGCATGAATCGATTGAGCAGCTCGCCAGCGAACCGGGCAAGCTGGAAGAACTTCCCGGCATCGGCGAACGGATGGTGGAGCACATTGAAGAGATTCTGAAAACCGGCGACTACAGTCTCCGACAAAAACTGCTGAAAAAGTTTCCCGTCACGCTGCTGGACATCTTGAACCTCCAGTCGCTCGGCCCGAAGAAAGTCGCCTTCCTCTGGTCCAATTTCAAAGCCGCTACCGTCGCCGACGTCGAAAAGCTTGCGCAGGAAGGAAAGCTGCGGGATCTGCCCGGATTTGGCGAAAAGAGCGAACAGAACATCCTGAAGGCAGTCCAGACCCACAAGCGTTCCTCCGGTCGATTCCGCCTCGACACCGCTGAAAACGCTGCCGCCCAGATCATTGAGCACATCCACAAATATCCCAAGGGCATCGAGTCCATCACTCCCGCCGGGTCCCTGCGCCGTGGCCGCGAAACGGTTGGCGATCTCGATCTGTTACTGACGCTCGCCGATGGCTTCACGGCGCAAAAGCACATCGACTCAATCGCCGCGCACATTTTGACCTTCCCGCGGATCGATCAGGTTCTCGCCAAAGGCGAAAACAAAGTCAGCTTCAATCTCGACAACGGCCTCCAGGTCGACGTGCGTCTGCTGGATAAGGATTGCTTTGGTGCGGCGTTGCTCTACTTCACTGGCTCAAAGGAACACAACGTCAAGCTGCGCGGCCGCGCCAACGACATGGGCCTCACGCTCAACGAATACAGCCTGGCTACATTAAAAGGCGAGAAGCGCGTCGCCGGCCGCACCGAAGAGGAAATCTACGCCAAGCTGAAACTCGACTACATCCCGCCCGAGCTTCGTGAGAATACCGGCGAAATCGCCGCCGCCGAAGCGCACAAGCTGCCCAACCTGATCGAGCTTGCGGACGTAAAAGGCGATCTGCAGATGCACTCAACGGCCAGCGACGGCAAACACACCGTCGAGCAAATGGCCGAAGCCGCCAAAGCCTTGGGCCATGAATACATCGCGATGACCGACCATTCAAAATCGGTCACGATCGCCAACGGCCTCGACGAGAAGCGCGTTATCGCCCACATCAAAAAGCTGCATGCCATCGACGCAAAAGGTCTTGGTATTCGCGTACTGGCAGGCTCGGAAGTCGACATCCTGAAAGAAGGCCAACTCGACTACTCCGACGAGATCCTGGCGCAACTCGACGTCGTTGTTTGCTCGATTCACTCCTACATGCAGCTCGATCGTTTTGCTATGACCGACCGCATGCTCGCCGCGATCGAGAACCCCTACTGCCAGATCATCGGCCACCCGACAGGCCGGCGCCTGCTCGTCCGCGATTCCTTCGACTACGACATGGAAAAGGTGCTCGCCGCTTGCGCCAAGCACGGCGTTGCCATGGAGTGCAATTCCTATCCCGAACGGTTGGACCTGCGCGAGGTCTATCTGCGAATGTGCAAAGAGCGCGGCGTGAAGGTCGTCATCTCCACCGACTCTCACAACACCATGCACCTGCCGTATATTAAGTACGGCGTGAAGACCGCCCGCCGCGGCTGGCTCGAGAAGTCCAACGTTATCAATACCCTTCCGGTCGACAAATTCTTGGCCGCCCTAAGACCAAAGCCTGGTTCAGTCGTCAAGAAGGCAGCCGCAAAGACTCCCCAATAAGCTGATGGGTCGGGGTATGGAACCTTTTCCGGACACTTTGCGTAACTCAGACATCACGAATGGCGCTTAACTCGGCGCCATACAGCCCAACGGAGGCACCGCTCAAATGAATCGACTCCTATCTCGAAGCGCCATCGGCTTGGCGTTGCCCATTGCAGGACTTCTTGCAGCGGCCACGTTCGTCGCCCCTTCCGCCAGTGCCGAGGAGTGGACGAAGTCTTACACGGTATCTGGCCGCGCTCAGGTTCGCGCCGAAACCAACGATGGCGCCGTCCAGATCTTCACCGGGGATTCAAAACAGGTCGAATTTCGCGTCACCTATAACGGCTACGAGCTCGACAAGAATCTGCATATCGACTCTCATCAGGACGGCGACAGCGTCGCGATCAACGCTCGCGTCCAGGGCCACTGGGGCTTCTCCTGGGGCGGCCACAATCGTGGCTTGAAGATCGAAGTTCACATGCCGAAGGATGCCGACCTTCAAATCGATACCGGCGACGGCTCGGTGACCACCGAGAGCGTGAGTGGTCGCGTCAAGATTCACACCGGTGACGGTTCTGTCCGGGCCGACCAGATAGCAGGCGACGTCGATATTGATACCGGCGACGGCAGTATCACTGTGAGCGGCGCCAAGGGCGACATTCGCCTCCGGACCGGCGACGGCCACATCGAAGCGCGCAATCTTGACGGGAAAGTGGATGCTTATTCAGGCGACGGCCACATCACCTTGGAAGGCCGTCTCGACGGCCTGAACGTCAAAACTGGCGACGGCAGCATCGACGCGCGAATCCGCCCGGGCTCCAAGATTGATTCCGGCTGGAGCATCCGTACCGGAGATGGCAGCGTTGACGTCACCCTCCCAGGCGAACTTCAGGCCAACATTGAAGCCAGCACCAATGACGGCCACATCACCATGGGCATACCCCTCACCGTGGAGGGCACCTTCAGCAACTCCCAACTCCACGGCAAAATGAACGGCGGCGGCCAACCCATCGTCATCCACACCGGCGACGGCTCCATCCGCCTGAGCAAAGCATAGGGGTTGTAGTTAGCAACCTCGGTTTCGACCGTCTTTGGTAGCGCCGGCATCCTGCCGGCGTTTTCCATTTCGCGCCGACAATAGTCAAATTCCCCGCGCACCCCGCTGCCTGGGTGATGTAGCATCTCTAAGATTCGAAGTGCCCACACGGCCAGCAACCTGTTCCGGCCTGCTACGTCTCGCGACCCACCCATTTAAGCTTAGGTACCAGTACTGTAAAATATTCGCTGTTTACAGCCTTCACCTGTCCCAAAATTCTTTACAGGACAGTCTGTAGTTCTTTGCTAACTGTCCCATTTTCAGGGGCATTTTTTTGGACTCTCAGATGCCCTTATTGGCAGTGAAGTAAGGGAGAAAGCAGCATGATCATCTTCGCACTGACCTTCGCCATCATTTCGCTCTTCGCGTTAACCTTGACCGGCTCGATCGCCTCCACCGCCACGGCTCGCCGCCGCAGCTAGTTCCCTTCGCAGCGCCGCGCTCCCCGCGCAGGCTCGTGCCTTTCGCCGTCCGGAATTACGTCCCTAACCTATTCATAACGCAGCGCAACCAGCGGGTTCACCCGTGTGGCTCGATGCGCCGGTAGCCAGCAGGCCGCAATCGCAACAACAGCCAAGACCGCCACCACGCTGATAAACGTGACTGGATCGGTCGGCGAGATCCCAACGAGGAGCCCAGCGACCAGTCGCGTAGCCGCCAGCGAGATTCCCAATCCGACCAAAATTCCCACTCCGACAATCACGATGCTCTGCCCCAGCACCATCCTCAGAATATCGACTCGGTTCGCTCCAAGCGCGACTCGGATGCCGATCTCGTGTGTCCGCTGAACGGCAGCGTACGAGACAACGCTGTAAACCCCAACGATCGCCAGCAGCAGGCCAAGCAGCCCCATGGTCGTGGTTAGCTGTGCGCCCAGGTTGTAGAAGAGGTAGCCATTAATGCCGCTAAGATCTTCCGGCAAAGTCCTTGCACCAACGATCGGGAGCGTCGGCGCAAGTTCCTGGATCTGCGCGGTCGCCTGCCGCACAATCGAGTCCGGAGGAATGGATGTTCGCAGGTGGATCGTTCTCAGCGGTATGTAGCTCTGCTCCACCGGGATGTAGAAGAACGGCGTCTCTTCTTCGGTGATGCTCTTGATCTTCGTGTTGCCGACTACGCCAACGACTTCCCATCGCTTCGGCTCACCCACCGTAAACCGGAAATGCTTCCCGATGACGTCCTGGCCGGGCCAGAATTTCTTCGCCATAGCCTCATTGACGACGGCAACGTTGGGAGCCTTGTCGCGATCAGCTGCGGTGAAGACGCGACCTTGCCGCAGTGGTATCTGCAATGTGGTGAAGTAGTCCGGGCTGATCACGTTGTACATCACGTCCGGAGCCGTCTGTCCCGGTTCGAGTTCGCGGCCGTCGAATACGAGGCCCTGGTCTGCGCTGATCAAACTCAGCGGAGTGAAGAACGCTTCGCTTTCCGACGTAACGCCCGGGAGCACGCGCAGCCGCTCATCCAGCGTGCGGAAAAACTGTTTGCCCTGCTCGTCCGTGTAACCAACCTGTTTCACATCGATCGGAATATCGAGAACATGGTCGGGGTTGAAGCCAAGTGAAATCTGTTCCGCATGCCGCGCGCTGCGCACGAAGAGTCCCGCAACGATAAGCAGGAGCAAAGACCCCGCGACCTGCGCCATCACGAGCCCGTTGCGCACCCAGTGGCGACGCCCGCCGTCCGTCGAGCCGCGGCCGCCTTCGCGCAGCATCGTGTTCACGTCGGTTCGCGCGACGCGGAGCGCCGGCAGAATACCGACCACCGCTCCGGTCAAAACTACAACGCCCAGAGCGAACAGAAAGACGCGCAGATCCGGATCGAAATTGAACTTCACGGGCAAGTCCGTACCCAGATTGAGCGAGCCGAGAAATCCAGCGGCCCACCAGCCAAGCAGCATTCCTGCGATGCCGCCGAATAGGGCGAGCATCAAGCTTTCGGTTAAATATTGCCGAATCAGCCGCACCCGGCCGGCGCCGATTGCGGCGCGGATTGCCATTTCGCGCTGACGAACCGTTGCGCGAACGAGCAGCACATTTGCGATATTGAAGCACGCGACCAACAGGACGAGAGCGCCAAGCGCGGTAAAGGCCAACGCGGTGTAAGGAATCGTGTTGTCCGGATCGGGTTCAGGACGAGCGAGCTTTTCCGGAAACACTTGAATCGAGATAGCCTTGTCGGTGTCCGGATGCTGCTCCGCGATTCGGTTCGCAACGACGCCGAAGGTTGCGCTCGCCTGCTTAAGGTCAACACCCGGATTCAGCCTCGCCAAAAGCGAAATGCTGCGCCGGTCGCGCTTTTCCCAAAATTCCTTCAGGACATTCTCGCTTTCGAGTCCCATCGCTCCCGTAGTTGCCCCGATCGGAATAAAACCGTCCATGCTCAGGAACGCGTAGGTGCCAAGGAAGTCCTTCGGTGCAATGCCGACCACCGTCATTGCGTGATCATCCACCTGGACCGTCTTTCCGACGATGCTCGGGTCGCGATTGAACCTCTTCTGCCAATAGGCATAACTCAGAACGATCACCGGATCGGAGTTGGGAGTTTGTCCTTCGGTGGGAAGAATTAGTCGGCCAAGCGCGGGCTGAATTCCGAGCGTCGAGAAATAATTACCGCTCACGCGGCTTATGATGCAGTGGTCGCCGCGGTTCTGGGCGACAATGCTGACTAAGGAAGTGCGGTACGCGAAGACTTCGCCGATCGATTTCGATTGGGAACGGATATCGAGAAAATCGGGATACGAGAATGTTTGGAAGCCGTCCGTTCCCTGCTGCTTCAATGCGAGGACTGTGATCTGTTCGGGGTGCGAGACGGGCAAAGAGCGCAGAAGCAATCCATTGATGACACTGAAGACCGTCGTATTGATGGCCATTCCCAGGCCGAGCGTCACAATCGCGATGACCGCGAATCCCGGTGCCTTGCGCAGTGCGCGCATCGCGTACTTTATGTCTTGCCAGAAACTTTGCATTGTCTACCTCTCGTCCGGCCGAACTGAGCCTACCAGATCTTTGCAACTGTCCACCCTCGCTAGAACGTAGCGGCCTCCGTCTAAGTCTCAAGGAATCAGAGCACAGGGGCGGTTCCTGTCTTGGCGAGCTGTCCGGGCATGCTCGTTTATGGGACCTATTGTCCGATTTTGAACGCCATATCGAGGCCGGCGTCAAAGGACAGTCATTCTTTTCCTCCTCACGGGTAAGGAGTATCATCCAGACTGTTACGGCAGACCGCTGCGGGCAGGTGTTTTCCTGAGTGGGTTGTCTCTCCACGACGTGAAGTCTAGGGAGGCGGCATGGAAGCGCAAAGAGCGGTTCAAAGAAACGACCAGGAACGCGTTGCGGTCCTTGAGAAGTACGCCATCCTTGATACCGAACCCGAGCAAGCGTTCGACGACCTGACCTTACTCGCATCCTTCATCTGCAAAACTCCGATTGCGATGATCTCCTTGATCGATGAAGACCGGCAATGGTTGAAATCGAAGGTCGGAATCACGGTGTCAGAGACACCCCGCGACGTCGCGTTTTGTTCGGTGGCTATCCAACAAGCCGACGTTATGGTCGTTCCGGACACGCTCAAGGACGAGCGGTTTTGCAACAATCCGTTCGTAACGGGCGGGCCGAAGATTCGGTTTTACGCCGGGGCGCCGTTGATCAACGAGGACGGCTACGCGTTGGGTACGCTTTGCGTTGTCGATAAGACTCCGCGGGAATTCAACGATGAGCAAAAAGAGGCGCTCCAGGCACTGAGTCGCCTCGTTCTGGCGCAGCTTGAGTTCCGCCGCAATCTTCACCTGTTGAAGGAAGCTCTCACGGAGCGCACGAAAGACGAGCACGAGCGCGAACGAGAAATTCTGAAACTACAGCAGCAGCTGACTCGCGTCCTCGGACTAAATATTCAGTAAGGCGAATGCGTCACCCTGCCTGCGGCGTGGTGACTCCGACGTTTGCCTGCCTGGTTGCACTGGCCACCATGATCAGACTCCCCACCATAAGCAGCGCGGCCAACCAATAAGGCGCACCAGGAAGGTGAATTCCCCACCTTGGCGAAATCGCAACGCCGAAGACTTGAGTGAAAACGAGCGGCGCGATCATCCCCGCAACACCGAACGTGCTCATCAGAGCGCCTTGTAGTTGCCCCTGCGCGGACTTGTCGACGCGTCTCGTCATCAACGACTGCATCGCAGGACTTCCCAGCCCCCATAGAGACAGCAATGGGATCGAAATCAGTGAGGTCGCCGTGGTAGGCGCTATCGCGAGAGTCGCGAAGCCAGCGAGTCCACATATCCAACCGAGGTATAGCGTCCGCACTTCGCCGAGTTTCTTGATCGCCCGGGAAATCAGAAACGCCGACACAATCGTCGAACCGACTCCCACGCCCGCAAACGCATATCCCGTGAGCTGAGGACTAAAGTGGTAGCGGTAGTCGGTGTAGAGCACATACATGCTCGGCAGCGATTCGTGCGCGTTGTAGTTCAGAAACATGGCCAGCGCGAGGCCAGCCAATTCCGGATGCGATCGCAACAGCTTGAGTGCGCCGATCGGGTTCGCACGCTTCACGCTGAATGGGGACCTGCGTGCCTTCGGCAACGACTCCGGCAGAACGAAAAGTCCGTACAGCGCGTTCGCGAGGCTCAAAACCGCCGAAGCCCAGAACGGGTAGCGCAGGCCGTAGCCGCCGAGAAATCCTCCGATGGCCGGCCCGATGATGAACCCCAATCCGAAAGCAGCACCCAGCATTCCGAATTTCGCGGCGCGTTGATCTTCGGGCGTGACGTCCGCGATGTACGCGTTCGCGGTTGGGATGCTTGCCGCGGTAATTCCAGAAATCACGCGGCCCACGAAAAGCCAACTCAGCGTCGGGGCCAGCGCCATGAGCACGTAATCGCAACCAAGTCCGAAATTCGATAGCAAGACTACCGGGCGGCGGCCGAAGCGGTCGGACAGCGCTCCCATCACTGGAGCAAATATGAATTGCATCGCCGCCCACACAAATGCGAACACGCCGGTCTGGGTCGCTGCCTTCGCCATGTCGCCGTGTTCGAAACTGACAATTAATCGCGGCAAAACCGGGATGATGATTCCGAACGCCACCATGTCGAGCGCCACAGTGGCAAAGATGAACGCAAACGACGCGCGTCCATGCCTTGCGCCGCCAGGTTGCGCGACCGGCGTTTCCAACACCGGCGGCGTTTCGCTTACAGGCCCAACTTCATTCGACATCGACTACCCTCCAGCATCGGCTACGGATTCGGCGCTGTCTCAGCTTCTCGGATGTGCGGCTACCCCGTATTGTAAAAATTTGACCCGAGGCGGGCGAGGCCCTTCCTACTCTCATTTCCCAAACGTCGCGAACAATCCAACCGAGGCTGCCGCCATCACAGCCGTTGCGATCCACCCCATCACGCGCAGGTAGGGCGGCAGTGTAAATTTGCCCATCACTTTTTGATTGGCGGCCATGCGCATCGTCACAACCATGAGCGGGACTGATACAACACCGTTGATCACCGCGGACCAGAACAACGCGCGAATCGGATTGAGCCCGATGAAATTCAGCGACAGGCCGACCAGAGTTGCGACCGCCAGCACGCCATAAAACTGTTTGGCTTTATTCGGACGCGCCTCAAGGCTCGCGCGCCAGCGAAACGTCTCGGCCACTCCGTATGCCGCCGACCCGGCCAGCACGGGCACCGCAAGAAGCCCCGTCCCAATGATTCCTACCGCGAACAACTCAAACGCAAATCGTCCGGCGAGAGGTTCGAGCGCCTTTGCCGCTTGCGCTGATGTCTGCACGTCGGTGATCCCCGCCGCGTGCAGCGTCGCAGCCGTCGTCAAAATGATAAAGAGCGCGACGGCGTTCGAAAGCCCCATTCCCACGTAGGTATCGACGCGAATGCGCGCAAACTGTTCGTCGGCTTGCCACGGCGCACGCTTTAACGCGTGATCCTGGGGAGCATTCCGGACGTCTTCGGCTTCCTCCGACGCCTGCCAGAAAAAGAGATAAGGGCTGATCGTCGTGCCCAACACAGCGGTCAGAGTCGTGAAATATTTCGTGTTGAACGCCACCGAAGGAAGAAACGTCGATCGCAGCGCCGTGCCCCAATCGACGTGCGCCACGAAGGCAGTGAGCACGTATGCGAACAGCGCGAACGTCAGCCACTTGAGATATTTCACATACGTCGTGTAGCGGATATAGATCTGCAGCACGAGCGACAACGCCGCAAATCCGATGATGTAGGGCAATAGCGAACCGCCAAAGAGGAGTTGCCCTGCCGCCCCCATCGCTCCCAGGTCGGCGCCGAGGTTGAAGACGTTCGCCAGGCAAAGCAGCGAGACGATTCCGTATAGAAGAGGCCTCGGATAGTGCTGTCGCATGTTTGCCGCGATGCCTACGCCGGTTACACGCCCGATCCGCGCGCAGATCTCCTGAATCACAATCATCAGTGGGTAGGAGAAAAGCATGACCCACGACATGCCATAGCCGAATTGCGCTCCGGTCTGTGAATACGTGGCGATGCCGCTGGGATCGTCGTCGGAAGCGCCGGTGATCAGGCCGGGACCTAACTTTTGGAGAAATGTCTTGTCGTGTTGCGAGGCGGGACCGGGCGCACCACTTGCGTGTGGCGAAGGCCGGGAGGATTCCTTGGTCGCGGACACTGTTCGCAATCTACTCGGAAACCCCGGGGCAAGCTATGCAAATGAGAACAGGCGTTCGTTAATTTCTCAAGAAGTCAGATACGGCAGCCGCGAGTTTAGGTCCTTCACACCCAGTCGCGAGATGCCCGCAGTCGGATTCCAACTCCAACACCGATACATGGAGTAATTGCGCAAAGTTTCGCGCGGGCTGCGGCGTCACGGTGTGATCTTGCTTCGCGACCACGACAAAGACTTTCGCCTTCACCGCTGCCGCCGCCTTGTCCATCGCCCCGCCGAATACGTCCGATACGTCTAGCCCGATCATCGCCTCACTCTGCCGGATCGTATCGTTCGCGTCTTCGGCCTTGTCGGTTTCTGCTTTTTTCAATGCTGCGAGTGCCTGCTCGCGCGTATGCGTCCGGTTGTATTCGGTCGGAGTCTGCAAGATCAATTCTCCGATTTCGAAGTGCACGACCTTCGCAGGATTTTCAGTGTAATCGCCGTGATTCCATCCGGCGCTATCCTCGATCGAGTCGATGTTGAGGCGCCAAAACACAACGTCGTACGGCGCGACGTGGGGGGAACCGACGATAGGAATCGCCTTATCCGTGAAGTCGGGGTACGACACCATCCATTGAAAGGTCTGCATTCCGCCCATGGAGATGCCCATCACGGCTTTCACGTGCTGGATGCCCAGCGTCTTCGTCAGCAGTTCGTGTTCGGTGTTCACCATGTCACGCACGGCGATCTTCGGAAACTTCATGTGCGGCTGCGCCGTGCTGTTCGAGGGCGACGAAGAGACGCCGTTCGCGAGCGCATCGATTAGGATTACGAAGTAGTCTGCGTCGCTGATCAGCTTGCCGGCTCCGACGTTATCCTTCAGTTGCTCCGTCGTTCCACCTGCCCATGTCGGGAACACCACGACGTTGGAGCGATCGGCGTTCATTTTGCCGAACGTGCGATAGCCGATGCGGCAATTCTGGAGCACTTCGCCGCTGACCAGTTTGAAATCGCCGAGGTCGGCGAATTTCTGCTCTTGGGCATAGCTCGAAGCGGCCAGACACAGCACGACCACCAACACCACAAGACCGCATCGTATGTTTTTCATAGTTGTTGCGACGATCTAAACGTCGCAGAGATCGACGGCCTGCCTCAAGGAAATCAACGGATCGCGATCCTTTGAAGGCACGAACTCGTGAGCGACATAACCCTTGTAGGTAGTCGCCGCGATCCCGCGCATCACGCCATCCCACTGCACTTCCTGCGTGCCGTCGAGTTCATGCCGTCCTGGCACGCCACCGGTATGAAAGTGGCCGATCATGTCGATATTTTTCTGGATCGTGGCGACCAGATCGCCTTCCATGATTTGCATGTGGTAGATGTCATATAGAGCCTTTACGCGCGGGGAGTTGACGGCCGAGAGAACCTCAAAGCACCAGGCGGAGTGGTCGCACATGTAGTCGTGATGATCGACCTTGCTGTTCAGCAGCTCGATGACGATGGTGACGCCGTTGTCTTCGCCGATCTTTTTTATGCGATTGAGGCCGATGATCGTGTTCTTCGCCCCTTCGGCGTCGGACATGCCATCGCGATTGCCGGAAAACGTGATGACGTTGGGGACGCCCGCTTTGGCCGCCAGCGGAATGTTCTTGCGGAAGTTTTCTTCGATCTTCGCGTGATTTTCGATGCGATTCAGCGCGTGGGGGATGTCGCCGCCACCCGCGTAGCCCATGGCGCAGATCAGCCCGTACTGCCGCGGCGTGTCCCACTCTTCCACGGGAAGCAGGTCGATCGCTTTGCATCCGATCTCGGCGGAATATTCGCAGAGCTTATCAAGCGGAATGTCTTTGTAGCACCAGCGGGACACCGACTGCTTGATGTTCCCCTTGCGTGGAATCGGCACGATGCCCTTCCCGTCCGACTGCGCGTTGGGTTGCGCCCCTTGTGCCCAGGCTACGGCGGGCAGTGAAGCCACGGTTGCGCCTGAGACTGCGGTTTTGAGCAAATCACGTCGCGTTAAGTTGTTCATAGCGGACCGAGTGTACTCAAGAACGATAATTCTGCAAACGTTTTCTGGCGGCCTTCTACATAAGGCTCGACCAAGTAGATGCCTCACCTTTTGTGGCGTTCTCCGTCTATGCACTCAATCGAGGTGTGTCTATGAATCGGCGTCGCATTCCGTTAGCCCTCGCTCTGAGCGCGATTGTTATCTCGGCTCTTTCGGCTGCTGAGAAGCCCGCGATGTTTCGCGGCGATCCGGCGCACACGGGCGTTTACGATTCTCCTGGCATCGCCCAGCCGGTCAAAGTGAAGTGGCAGTTTCATACGGAGGGCCAGGTCGTATCCTCGCCCGCGGTCACGGACGAAACTGTGTATGTCGGCAGCACGGATCATTATCTGTACGCTATTGATCGTGCTTCGGGCTCGCAAAAATGGAAGTTCAAGACCGAGGGTCGCGTGACCTCTTCGCCCTGCGTCGCTGGAGGCGCCGTCTACTTCGGAAGCTATGACGGCAACTTCTACGCCGTCGACGCATCGAGCGGCGCACAGAAGTGGAAGTTTCCGATTCCGGGCGAACGCCGATTCGCCGCCCCGCACATTCACGGTGCGACGCCCGCCGGCGAAACGATGCCTGATCCGTTCGATCTCTATCTGTCATCGCCGGTCGTCGTGAATGGCGTCGTGTATTTCGGCAGCGGCGATACCAATGTATATGCGCTCGACGCGGACTCCGGCCGGCTGCGATGGAAGTTCAAGACTGGCGATGTCGTTCATGCGTCGCCGGCGATCGCCGATGGGAAGCTCTACATTGGGAGTTGGGACAGCTTTTTCTACGCGCTCGATGCCACGACGGGCAAAGAGGTTTGGCGGTTCAAGACGGGCGAAGACCACGAAATCTATAATCAAGTTGGCATTCAGTCTTCAGCGGCCGTCGCCGGCGGAATGGTCTACTTCGGCTGCCGCGATTCGAATCTCTATGCGCTCGATGCCGCCACGGGCAAAGAGCGCTGGCGCTACAACAACGACGGCTCGTGGGTGATCGGCTCGCCGGCGGTTGAAGGCAGCACGCTCTACTTTGCCACATCGGATTCGTCGATGTTTTACGCGGTCGATGCGAATACCGGGAAGAAAATCTTCTCGCTCAATTTCAAGACGTGGCCGCTGTTTTCGTCGCCGGCGATCGCAGGCGAGCATCTCTACATCGGGACGCATGAGGGAAAGCTGCTGGCGATTGATCGTGGGAAGCATGACGTGAGCTGGACGTTTGCGACCGATGGATCGAAGAAGAATGGCCCGACGTATACCAACGCAGACGGCACTGCGAACTACAAAGCCGCCTTCACGGATTCATTTTACGACGACGTCGTCCTCGGGATGCAAAAGATGATGACTGTCGGCGCCGTCCTTTCCTCGCCGGTGATCGTCGGCGACACAATCTATTTCGGCAGCACGGATGGCAATCTTTACGCGCTGATTTAGCCAGTCTTTAACATCTTCCACTCGATTCAACCGTTTTGACGGTGAAACGTTTCACTGTGCGACGGCTCGCTGGTTTGCAAATCGTGAGCGGTTCGCGCATCATTGCTGTTTCGTTTTTACTTACAACGGCGCGTCAGGGAACGATCGCGCGAAGGCCGCGCGTTCACGCAGTAGTTCGCCGCCGCTAAGCGTTACAAAACGCAAAGATTACGGTCGATTTCTGAATCTCTGAGGGAGACGAATGGATAAGCCGCGAAAAATCGAGCCCGCTAAAGGAAAACTGGGAGTTTTAACGCCCGGGATGGGGGCTGTCAGCACTACATTCATGGCCGGTGTTGAGCTCGTTCGCAAAGGCAAGTCGCAACCCGTCGGCTCTCTCACTCAGCTCGGCACGATTCGCCTTGGAAAGCGCACTGACGGCCGTTCGCCGCTCATCAATCAGTTCGTTCCTCTGAGCGGGCTCAACGACATCGTTTTCGGTGGCTGGGACATTTACAAGGACAACGCCTTTCAATCGGCCGCCAACGCCGGCGTTCTCAGTCCGGAAGATCTCGCCAAAGTGAAGCCGTTCCTGTCGACCATCAAGCCGATGAAGGCCGCCTTCGATCCTGAATACGTCAAGAAACTCGACGGTCCCAACGTCAAAAAAGCAAAAAACAAATACGAACTCGCCCTTCAGATCAAGGAAGACATCGCCAATTTCAAAAAGACCAGTAAAGTGGCGCGCCTCGTCATGTGCTGGTGCGGTTCGACCGAAATCTTTCTCAAGGCTGACGAAGTTCACTCCACGCCTGAGAAATTCGTTGAAGCGATGAAGTCCAATCACCCCGCGATCGCGCCGTCGATGCTTTACGCGTGGGCTGCGGTCACGAGCGGCGTTCCCTTTGCGAACGGCGCACCGAATTTGACGGTCGACTTCCCTGCCATGCTGCAACTGGCGCAAGAGCACGAGGTCGCGATTTGCGGTAAGGATTTCAAAACCGGGCAAACGCTGATGAAGACCATCCTCGCTCCCGGCTTCAAAGCGCGCATGCTCGGTCTCAACGGATGGTTCTCCACAAATATTCTTGGCAATCGCGACGGCGAAGTTCTCGAAGATCCCGGCTCGTTCAAAACGAAGGAAGAGTCCAAGCTTGGCGCGCTCGAGTACATCATGCAGCCCGAGCTCTATCCCATGCTCTACGGCAAGATGCACCATAAGGTCCGCATCAACTACTACCCGCCGCGCGGCGACAACAAAGAAGGCTGGGACAACATCGACATTTTCGGGTGGCTTGGCTACCCGATGCAGATCAAAGTCGATTTTCTCTGTCGCGACTCAATTCTCGCGGCCCCGATCGTCCTCGATCTCGTACTCTTCCTCGACCTCGCTCAGCGTGCCGGCATGCGCGGCATCCAGGAGTGGCTGAGCTTCTACTTCAAGTCGCCGATGACGGCACCCAAGCTCTACCCCGAGCACGACCTATTCATTCAGTCGATGAAGTTGAAAAACACACTGCGGTGGATGATGGGCGAAGACCTGATTACCCACCTCGGCCAGGAGTATTACGACTAATTCCGATACCCTCCGTTTGTAGGGGCACGGCACGCCGTGCCCTCTTCCCCGCCGGTGGTTAAGTGAATACTCATTCCATTCACTTTTCCGATTCTCTCCATCGATTTTTCGCCGCAACACTGTCCTTCTTTCAATTTGACCGCATCAAACGCGCCGCGCTATCCTCCCTTGTTTATGGCGTGTTCTTTTCCGCTCACCGTCCTGCCACCAATTTTCGCAACAACTTCCTTTGAGGAGAAACATGACGACTGAACTGCGTAGTTTCCTTTCCCTCTCGTATGACGAGTTGGAAGAGTTGAATCTCAAGGCCAAGAAGCAGCGCCTCGATCGCGTTGCCGCGCACACCATTCAGGAAGAGCGCATCAAGTACCTGACCGACGAAAAGCGCATCAAGGCCGTCACCGTGCTCTTCAGCGACCTCGAAGGCCGCCTGCACATGCTCGACTACGACAAGAAGTTCCTCGTGAAGAGCTACGACAATCTGACGTTCGACGGCTCTTCCATCCGCGGCTTCACCGCGC
>Ga0209169_10001203_pt1 | contig 15714 bp, 13 predicted proteins | sample HubBroMetageWRM4_FD_188346 | JGI IMG/M metagenome (GOLD analysis project Ga0209169, IMG submission 188346) | Warmed soil microbial communities from the Hubbard Brook experimental Forest, New Hampshire - Hubbard Brook CCASE Soil Metagenome WRM 4... | ecosystem: Environmental > Terrestrial > Soil... | reverse complement strand
AGCGAGCTCACGAAAAAATATAAGGCTGTTCTTTAATTCTTTAGTTCTTTAATTCTTTAGTTCTTTAACTGCTGTAACCGGAACTGTTGTAACCAGAAGACGCGTTGGAGGATCTTTCTGCTGTGCGATTGAGCCGCGACAAAGTCAACAAACTCGCTCACGTAGTCACCGACGCCGTCGCTGAACTGGATGAGGTCGAATTCATCGAAGACCGCAATACCATCCGGCTGGAAGTCCGCAAGATTCTCGAAGAGCTGCTCATGCAGGAAGCGCGCATCGATCAGGCTGCGCGACAGAAAATTGAAAGCCAGCGGCGCACGATCATTGAGGGCTCGGAGGAATGGTCGATCCTCTATCGCAAGTATTACAACGAGGAAGTAAAGAAGCTCGGGGTGTAGCTAGCCTTCAGCCGTCAGCTATCAGCCAACAGGCTTGAGTTTTTACTCACTGCAGGATTATTTTTCCACCTCCAATTCCATCATCCGCAACACTTCATCCTGATCTTCGTTATTCTTCCTGCTCTTGATTCCTGCTGCGTCCAGCTGGCGGGCTACCGGCTGCACCACTTGCAGCACTCTTGTCAGCGTTTGACCTATGGCTTCTTTGTCGCTGTTGTCGGGCCCTCGGCGATCGAGCATGCTTTCGAGCAAAGTCTTTGCACGTGGAAAGACCACGATTCTTACGTCGTCAGCTTCGGGAACTTTCGCGGCTTGCTTCGCCAGTTTTAGCGCTGTATCGTACCCGCCCAGTTCATCGACTAAGCCAAGGTTTTTCGCGTCCTGGCCAGACCAGATTCTTCCCTTTGCAATCTCCAGCACTTTTTCTTTTGGGAGTCTGCGGCCATCGGCAACTTTACTGGTGAAATCGACATACACCCGATCGAGCCAGGCCTGGAATCGTCCCCATTCGGCGGGTGTGTAGTCATGCGTTCCGGTGAACATGGTTGCGTTTTCGCCATCGTGAACTTCGTCCCAGGAGAGTCCGACTTTATCCCAGAGGCCGCTGGTCAACATCTTTCCGCCCAGCACGCCGATCGAAGCGGTGATGGTTCCGGGCTCGGCTACAATTTTGTCGGCTGCCATGGCTACAAAGTATCCGCCCGATCCCGCAAGATTTCCCATGGAAACGATGACCGGTTTACCGGCCTGGCGCGCTCGCACTACTTCGCGCCAGATCGTATCGGAGGCGACATAGGAACCGCCAGGACTGTCGACTCGAAACAAAATTGCTTTTACGTCCTTGTCGTCCGCAGCCGCTCGAATCGCACCTGCCACGGTGTCGGAGCCCATGGTCTGGCTGCCTTGCACAGGATCGTAATCGCTCAGGCCACGCGTGACGCCGCCGACTCCGAACACGAGGGCGATGGTCTTGCCATGGTCGTGGGGACGCCCGGCACGGCTTAAATATTTATCGAGGTAGAGGAGTTCGGCTCCGTCGCCTGCCTTGTTTTTTACGTCGCCGTAGACTTCGTCGCGATAGGCGACAGCGTCGACCAGTTTCGCTGCTACTGCTTCCTTGCCTAAGTAAGGCCCAGCATCGACGATCGCCTGGAATTTGTCTGGCGCAATCTGACGCGCCTGGCAGATGCCATCTTTCATCTGGTTGAACCATGAATTCATGATCGCGGTCATCGCTTCTTTATGTGGAGCGGTGTATTTCGTCTCAGTGAGGGAGTTGAGCGCGTTCTTGTATTCGTAACGGTGATCGCCATGAAAAGTCATGCCCAGCTTCGAGAGCGTCCCTTTGACGAATGGCGATTCCATGATGATGCCGGTGAGGCCTACATCGCCGGAGGGCTGAAGGTAGATGTGGTCGAATGCCGTCGCCAGATAGTAAGAGCCGTTGCCGGGACCAAACTCGCCGAAAGTTTCCGAGTAGGCAACTGCGAATTTATTGTGCGCGCGAAATCTCTGGACGGCATCGCGAATTTCCTGAGTCTGCGCCATACCCATCGGAGCGGCGCCAATTTTGGCTATCATGCCGACTACGCGATCGTCGCTGGCTCCGCGATCGATGGCGTCGACTACGTCACGCAGCGTCTGTTTCTGGTTCAACATTAACCGCGCGGTTGGCGTGTCGGGTGCGTCCTCCAAGAATGTCTGTTCGAAATTGGCTTCAAGAATTGTCTTGGATGGAACTCTTCCCTTCTTGCCAATCACAGCCACCAGCACGATAACCATTCCGATTAGCCACAGAGCGCCTAAGATGGCGAGGAAACGGACGATTGCTTTGGACATGGGTTGCTCCTTTGAGCATAGATGATTCGTACAGAGTCTAACCAAATGGTGTGGCTGGCGCTATGGGCGGGCGCTGGATCTCTGTCTCCCCATCTCTACTAATTAAAGATTGCAAGACTTGCGGGGTGGGCCGTTCTTTCAGCGGTGGGGCGAGGTTTGCAATCTATCCGCTCTAGTTGTTGGTTCTTTAGCCAAGGTTAGATGCCCGGCTAAGTAGTTAGAAGCCGAGTAGCTGAAAATCTCGAGTAACTGAATTTTCACAAGATAGCTTTGTCGTCGAGATATCTGAGGATTGAAAAAGAAACGCTGAAGAAGGAGAACTATGAGTAATAGACTTCGCACTGGGTGTGTGTTCTCCCTTATTGTGGGGATGCTGTTCTCAGCGCCGCTGCTCCGCTCACAGCAAGTTGATGAGAAAAGTGCTGGCGATAAAGGCTCGTTTGATCGGAATACGGTTGAGAAGAGTCGCAGCAATGGGTTCAGTACGCGATGCGAATTGACCACCTGCGTCACTAAAGCTTTCTATTTACCCAACATTTCGCAGCCTACCGAGTTACAAGACTTCGTAAACCTGATGCGCACCATTGGCGAGATTGGACGGATTCAGCAAATTCCATCCGAGCAACTTGTGGTGGTGCGAGGCACGCCCGAGCAAATAGCTTTCGCCGAACAGATGGCTGACGAAATCAATAAGGACCGAAGGAGATTCGGAGGCATTGGATATCGCGTGGATTTTAAAGTCAGTGAATCGGCAGGCGAGAAGAAGCTGCGTTCTCACAGCTATTCTCTGGTGACGGAGGGTCACGACATCGCGAGACTGGGCATCGGGAGACCAGCGCCGGTTTCAATGCCTCTGCCTTCGGCTCCGCCGGTGTCAGCGCCTGCGCCTGTGTCAACGACCGCGCATGCGCCTGTGCCCCCTGGCATAACGCCTGCCCCACCGGGTGCGCTCAGTCAAAACGCGGGGCGGCATATCGAATGCCGGGTTGTCTCTGAGAGCGAACGTACGATTGAGTTGTTTGTTGACGCGGCCTTGTGCAGTCCCAGAACGAACCAACACGATAGAAGCGAGAAGACCGGCCCTAAGGGTCCTGGAGGCGGGGATCCGACACTGATGTGCGTCAGGGACCGCGTCATACTTGAACTGGGCAAACCGACCGTCATCGCTATGGTCGACGACCCTGATAGTGAACGTGGTTTTCAGTTAGAGGTAACTGCCACGCGGGTGATGGAGAAGCAATGAGGGGCGGTTTTGCTCGCCGCTATCAAGCAACAGATTTGTGCATTGCAGCGCTCAGGTGCATGAGGTCCTTCGCTTCGCTCAGGATGACAGCTCGTATTGATGACAGAGGGTATTGATGACTGTGTGCATTCAGGCCCGATGGTTTAGGCCTTAGAGTCTCTGGTGAGCGGGCGTTGTAATCGCTCCCTCTGAGGCTGACCTGACTAGGGCGGCGTATTTGGCGAAGACTCCGGTTTTGTAGTGCGGCTCTGGAGCTTTCCATTCCGCCATGCGCCTTGCAATTTCGGCGTCGGAAATTTCCAGCTCCAGTTTGCGGGTCTTGGTGTCGATGGTGATTTTATCGCCTTCGCGGATGGCGGCGATTGGGCCTCCCAGCGCGGCTTCTGGAGCGACGTGGCCTACCATCAAACCTCGGGTGGCTCCACTGAAACGGCCGTCGGTTAACAGCGCTACGGTTTCGCCGAGGCCTTCGCCCACGATGGCGGCGGTGACGCTTAGCATCTCTCTCATGCCGGGACCGCCTTTCGGGCCTTCGTAGCGGATCACGACCACGTCTCCGGCATGGATTTGTTTGCTGGTCACGGCTTTCATGGCGGCTTCCTCGGAATCGAAGACTCGCGCCGGACCGGTTTGCGAGGCGCGCTCGTGGCCGCTCATTTTAACCACCCCACCGCCCGGGGCCAGGTTGCCTTTTAAGATGACGAGGCCGCCTGTAGTTTTCAGCGGCTTGCTTAGCGGGGCGATCACCGTTTGGCCTGGAGTTTCTTTCGCTTCGTTGGCTTCTTCGGCAAATGTTTTTCCGGTTACCGTCATGGTTGCGCCGCTTACGTGCTTCCCTTCCAGAAGGCGCTTGGCGATTAGCTGGATGCCTCCGGCGGCGTCTACATCGGCGGCTACGAATTTTCCGGCGGGCTTCAGGTCGGCTAAGAGCGGCGTGCGTTCGCTGACTCTTTGGAAATCGTCGATGTCGAGCGGCAACCCCATTTCTCGCGAGATCGCCAGCAGATGGAGGACGGCGTTGGTCGAGCCTCCCGTGGCCGCCACGCCGGCTATCGCATTTTCGAACGCTGGGTGGGTGAGAATGTCGCTGGGACGAATATTCTTTTTGAGAGCGTTCATGATCACTTCGCCGCAGCGGTAGGCGATTTCATCTTTGCGCGCGTCCATGGCGGGAATGCTGTTGAAGCCCATGGGACTGAGGCCGATCAGCTCCATTACGGTGGACATGGTATTGGCGGTGTATTGGCCGCCGCATGCGCCGGCTCCGGGACAGGCTACGTTTTCGAGCGCCAGCAGATCGGCATCGCTCATTTTGCCGGCGGCGTTTGCGCCTACGGCTTCGAAGACATCTTGAATGGTGACATCTTTGCCTTTGTATTTGCCAGGGGCGATCGTCCCTCCGTAGAGAACCAGGCCGGGCAAATTCATGCGCGCCAGCGCCATGGCTGCGGCGGGGATGGTTTTGTCGCAACCTACTACACAGACGGCGGCGTCGAAGAGTTGTCCGCGGCAGACTAGTTCTATCGAGTCGGCAATCACTTCGCGGCTCACCAGCGATGCCTTCATGCCTTCGGTACCCATGGTCTCGCCGTCGGAGATGGCGATGGTGTTGAACTCCATGGGAGTGCCTCCGGCGGCGCGGATGCCTTCTTTCACCTTGGCTGACAGGCGGCGCAGGTGAAAGTTACATGGCATGGTCTCGATCCAAGTGTTGGCTACGGCGATTAGAGGCTTGGCTAGATCGGCGTCGGTGAAGCCGATGGCCTTGTACATGGCGCGTGCCGGAGCCTGGTCGCGTCCGTCGGTGATATAGCGACTGCGATGTTTGAGGTCGGTCGTCATGGGAGTAGTTTGGAACCGTTCAGTGTAAACGAATGGCTTTGGTTTTATCGGGGAGACAGGCGAATCGCCGTCTGTAGTTGGGTGGCCGGGCGAGGACGCCCGGCGCTCCACTGATTGTTTATCCGTTCACTACTTTCGGGCCTGCGGACTTGGCCGCTTCGGTACTCTTCTTCTTCTCCGCCGGCAGCCATGACATCATGGCTCGCAGTTCCTCGCCTACTTTTTCAATCTGGTGCTGGCTTGCTGCTTTGCGCAGCTTGGCAAATTTCTTGCCGCCCTTTTTATTCTCTTTGATCCATTCCTTGGCGAAGGCCCCGCTCTGGATTTGCTTTAACACTTTTTTCATTGCTTTGCGCGTGTCGTTTCCTACGACCACTTCGCCGCGGGTCAGATCGCCGTATTCGGCCGTGTTCGAAATCGAATAGCGCATGCGGCTCAATCCACCTTCGTAGATCAGGTCGACGATGAGCTTCACTTCGTGGACGCACTCGAAATAGGCGATCTCGGGAGCGTAACCGGCTGCTACGAGCGTTTCGAAACCTTTCTGCATCAGCGAGGTCAGGCCTCCGCAGAGCACGGCTTGCTCGCCGAATAGATCGCTCTCGGTTTCTTCTCTGAAGGTGGTCTGCAACACTCCGGCTCGCGTGGAGCCGATGCCGTGGGCATAGCTGAGCGCGTATTCATGGGCGCGGCCACTGGCATCCTGATGAATGGCTAGCAGTGAGGGGACGCCTCCGCCCTGCGAATACACGCGGCGCAGCAGGTGACCGGGACTCTTCGGCGCGATCATGACGACGTCTACGTCTTTCGGCGGCTTGATGGTTTTGAAGTGGATGGAGAAGCCATGCGAGAAACCTAGAATCTTTCCTTTGCGCAGATGCGGCTTGATCGCTTTTTCGTAAAAATCGGCTTGCGTCTCGTCGGGCGTGAGAATCTGGATCCAGTCGGCGCGCTTGGCGGCTTCGGCTGGAGCGAGGACGGTCATGCCATCGGCACGCGCCTGCTTGGCGGAGCTGCGATCGGGGTCGAGGCCGATGATGACTTCGTATCCGCTGTCGCGGAGGTTCTGTGCCTGCGCGTGTCCTTGTGAGCCGTAGCCGAAGACGGCTATCGTTTTGCCCTTGAGGGCTTCGGGCTTGGCATCATTCTGGTAGAAAACTTTGGCCACTGAAAAACTCCTTATGGATGCTGGGTAATCACATTAAAATGCAAAACCGACCGATCGGTCGGTTAGAAGATGCTATCGCCCTCGGCTTGATGGTGTCAACCTCGGATTGAGATTGCGTGGCGGGACGGTTTTCGTCTGTCTAGTGTGTGCGGAATTTTAGAACTCGAAGTAGGCTCCGGCGCGGGCTGGGTGGGCGCCGGTGGTTCCGGTGGCTGGAAGCAGGCCTTCTTCGATTCCGTGCAAACTTTCCCATGCGGCCTCGGTCAGCGCGGGATCAGCGCCGACGATATCGCGGATCATCTGCCAGGCGGCGAGGTTTAGCGCGCCTTCTGGCGCGGGGCCCATGGCCAGCGAGACGGAGCATTGCGGACAAAAACAGATTCGTTGCGCGGAGGATTTCTGCCGTGGCCTTACTCCTACGGTTTGCGCGAAGAGAAAGACCGCGACTGATTTTTGTCCGGCTTCGAGTTCACGATTGCAGCGAAGACAATACAGGCCGTTCTCCAAAGGTCGTTCCTCGGGCCCATTCAGGCCAATGAAATACAAACTACTTTCTCCAACACGCGCCCCTGGGCACAAGTATGCAGAAGGATTCCCGCGACGCGCGAACCAAGCTTTGCTCTAGGCAGAAGAGGATGCATCGCGCACTCTACTGTCATGGGCGCTGGCTCATCGGCAAAAATTACGGAAGAGTTACGGCGTTCGAAACGGCGTCAGCAGGTCGCTGCCGTTTGTTACCGCATCCGAAAACGTGGCATTGAATTTCTGCTGGTGCAGACTCGCGGGGGACGCTGGATTTTCCCCAAAGGTGGCGCGGAGCCTGGTCTTGCGCTCGCTCAGTCCGCGGCCCTTGAGGCTTTTGAGGAGGCGGGTGTCCATGGACGGGTGGAAGAGATTCCGTTTGCGCGTTATTTCCGGCGGAGGCCTGATGCGACAGCCAATGCGGTGCAGTCTGAAACTCCGCTCGCTGTCGCAGCACATCTATGCGAGGTGTCCCGGCTGGAGCCGCCGCAGGAATCGGATCGAAATCCTACCTGGTTTTCAGCTGAGAATGCGAAGCGGCGTTTGCTTGAAGGTCGCGCGCAGGAATTCGGTGCTGAACTGGCTCGCGTTGTCGACCGTGCTGTTGCTCGGATTCTGCGACTTCACAGCGGTCTCCAGGCTTCTTTTCGTGTCCCGAATGATGCTGATGCTCTGCTACACGTCAGGCTTGAGGCTCCTGAAAAAAGGCGTTTGCGAGATCCGGGTGAGGCTGTGGCAGCTTGCGACTTTCGTCAACGCGGAGATGCGCGGTCGGCGAATGCAATTGAAATCGCAGTACGAGGCCATTTGCGGGATTCTCGGCGGCCACTCCGACGACTTGGTGCGGGGGCAGATTTTATGGGCGAGACGACCCCGAACGTCATGGCGATCGACGGCGGTCTGAGCGTAAAACTGTCGAAGCCGGTCAAGATGCGGCGCGACCGTACAAACGCTCGTGTCAATTCATAGAAGTTTTCACGTGACTCGCGGGTAGAGTCTGGAGCCTATTCCGCGATACCATCTCTCTGTGACGCTTCGCGAAGCTGCTATCGATTCTCGGAACGATTCTCGGCAAGAGCCTCGGCAGGAACCACGCCAGGAGATCCTACGCACGGCCGCTCGGCTTTTTCAACAGCGGGGATACGATGCGACCTCGATGAACGACGTCGCGGCCGCGCTCAAGCTTTCGAAGGGCGGGCTGTATCACCACTTTCAGTCGAAAGACGAGATCCTGTTTCACATCATGTCGCACGCCATGGAGATCACAGAGGAACGGGTGATCAATGTGGTGCGCCGCATTGATGGGGCGAGCGTTGCGGGAGTTGAAGAACGCCTGCGCACCCTGATCCGGCTGCATATTCAGATCGTGCTGAGTCCTGAAGACCGTGAGATTACGGTGATGCTGCATGAGAATCATCCGCTGCCTCCGGTGCTGCGGCGCAAGATCAACGGCCGAAAGAAAGATTATCTGCACTTTGTGGAGAATGTTATTGCCGACGTGCAGCGCAAGCGGAATTTGCCCTCGCGGGTGACGCCGCGTGCGGCGGCTTTGGCGCTGGTGGGGATGATTAACTGGATTTATCAGTGGTACAAGCCTGATGGTCCGCTGAGCGGCGATGCGCTGGTGCAGCAGTTTACCGATATTTTCTTTCACGGAGCTTTGGGATAGTTCCCGGTTCTCTAGTCATTCTCATTGCTTGATCTCCTGATGCGGCATGAGTCACTTTTTTCATATCGACGACCTTACTCGTCAGCGCGCCGAGAAAAAGAAGCTCTATTTTGAATTCCTTCGTGTTCCGGCCATGAGCGCGGGTGTTTACGTTCTTCCTTCGGGGGCGACGGATTCGCAGAAGCCTCATCGCGAAGACGAAATGTATTATGTGGTCCGCGGACGGGCTCGCATGCAGATTGGTTCCGAGCACTCGGAGGTGCGGGCGGGTTCGGTTATTTTCGTCGAGGCTGAAGTGGAACATCGGTTCTACGAGATTCTTGAAGAGTTGGAAGTTTTGGTCTTCTTTGCTCCGGCAGAACAGGAATAAATCGCGACAGTCGGGTGGCCGGGCGAGGACGCCCGGCGCTTAATCACGAACGTCATAGATCCCGCTGCCACTTTTTACATCTTATTGACACTTTCTAACTTAGGGACTGTTACGCTGCCGTTCAGCCTGTGAGCTACGAATCTCCGCCCAGGCCGCACATGGAGCGACAACGTGATCAAATCCACAAAATCTCTGCTGACTTTTTCGATGCTCGTCCTGTTCGTCGTGACATGCGCGACGATACTGGTGCCGAACGCCTTCGCTCAAACTGGCGGCTGGCTCACGCATTCGCATGATGAGCAGCACACCGCGCTTTCTACGGTTCAATCGCAGCCGCTGAACACGATTCATTGGCATGTGCCGGTGGATTTGAATCCTCCGCAGGGTGAGATTTTCATTCACTACGGGTCGCCGCTGGTCACGGAGGCGAACACAGTTATCGTTCCGGTGAAGACGGGCACAGATAGCTTCCGGGTTGAGGCGCATAACGGGGCCACTGGCAAGCTGGTCTGGAAGCTGGACACCGGCTATCAGGCGCCGGAGGCGAGTTTCGTTCCCGGGATGGGACCGACTATTTCGGGCAGCCAGCTTTTTGTTCCCGACATTGCGGGGCGAGTGCTGGTGCGGCAGAATCCGGATGACGTAAAAGGCACTGTGACGCGGCTTTATTTCTATGGCGCAAAGAATTACCGGAAAGACCCTACAGCTTATGAGCAGAATGTGCAGATCGACACTCCGCTGACCACGGATGCGAGTGGCAATCTCTACTTTGGATTTCTGGCGCTCGGATCGACACCGCTTGACCTGCAAAGTGGGATCGCACGCATCGCTTCTGACGGCACAGGAACGTGGGTCTCGGCTGCAACTGCCAGTGGAGACTCGTCGATTACGCAGGTCGCTATCAGTGCCGCCCCGGCGCTCTCACCGGATGGCAGCATCTTGTATGTCGCGGTGGATAGTGAGACTGCCGGATATGGATACTTGCTGGCTCTGAACAGCTCGACGCTGGCGCTGGTAAATCGCGTGCTTTTGATCGATCCGTCGTCGGGGTTGGACGCGCAGCTCTGCGACTGTAGTTCGGCTACACCGACGGTTGGGCCCGATGGCGATGTTTACTTCGGCGTGCTAGAAAATCCGTTTCCCGATCACAATGACCGCGGATGGCTGCTGCACTTCAGCAGCGATCTTTCAGTGACCAAGATTCCTGGCAGCTTTGGTTGGGACGACACGGCTTCGATCGTTCCGGCGTCAATGGTGGCCAGTTATCACGGAAAGTCGAAATATCTGCTGATGACCAAGTACAACAATTACGCGGGCATTGGCACGGGCAACGGAAAGAATCGCATTGCAATCCTCGACCCTAACGCGACGGAGAAGGATCCGGTGATCCCGACTACGCTTGTCATGAAAGAAGTAATCACGAAGCTGGGAGTGACGCCTGATCCGGAATTCCCGCAGTTTCCGGGAGCGGTTCGTGAATGGTGCATTAATACGGCGGCGGTCGATCCTTTCACGGATTCTGTTCTGGCCAACAGCGAAGACGGCAAACTCTACCGTTGGGATCTGGGTTCCAACACGTTTACGGAAGTGATCACGCTTTCCAGCGGCATTGGCGAAGCGTACACGCCCACGTTGATTGGCAGCGATGGAACGGCTTATGCCATCAACGACGCAATATTGGATGCTATTGGGCAGTAGAGGACGCGATTCGCAGAGAATGAGAACCGCGCCACGAGAAGCGGCCGCTGCGTCGAGCCAAAATTGTGGTGGCCGGGCGAAGACGCCCGGCGCTCCATCGTGCGATTTAAATAACGGCCGTTTAAAACTGGCTTCTACTCGGCAGCGGTCTTGGCTGGGATCCAATAGACTTCTTCCTTCAAGTGCTCTTTCGTGAAGCCTGCCCGCTTCAGAATGCCTTTGCCGTGCTCGATCATGTCGGGATGTCCGCACAGATATCCGATGCTGTTTGCGGCGGTGCATCCCCATTGATCGGCGTATTTGCGGATCAATTCATCGACACGCCCGACTTCACCTTTCCAGGTTTCGTCCTCCCACGGACGGCTCGCTGTGAAGATACAGCGGAACCAGGGCACTTGTTTTGCGATCGCTTCCATCTCCTCGCGGTAACCGAACTCCCAGGGACGGCTGGCGCCGTTCAACAGAAATAATTTTTGATCGCCGGTAAATTTGCCCTCTTTCCAATCTTTGAAAAGAGTTCGAACATAGCTGACATAAGGGGCGATGCCGGTTACGGTGCTGACGAGCAGGTGGTGCGTGTGCTCCACGCGAGAGGTTTCGATGGTGAAGCGGCCCTTGGCAACTTTGCGCATGACAACGTCGTCGCCTGGTTGGAGTTTGTAAAGGAGAGGCGTTAACTGGCCTTCGGGCACGAGTTCGAAAAAGAATTCCAGTTCTGGTTCGTAGGGAGAAGAGACGATTGAATACGCGCGCTCCACTCGATGACCGTCCCGTTCGGCACCAAGAGTTGCGTATTGGCCTGCGGTGAATTTGAAATCCGGGCCGGGGTTAACGCGAATCATCCAAAGATCGGAGGCGAAATCGAGGCGCTTGGTAATGCGGGCTAGGTAGTGCTTGTCATCCATAGGGCAGGTCTCAGGTCTAAGGTGTCAGGTCTTGGTAAACCATGGTGGGCCGCTTTTCCTGAGACCTGAAACCTAACACCTTATACCTAAACAAAGAACAGCCCGCAAGCTTTTCAGCCTGCGGGCTGCCCGGTGGACTGTTTGGGATTGACTGAGGTGGTCACTCTCGTGGCCCCTCGCTCGTTCCGGTGCCGAGCACAACTTGTGTCCGGCGGATCAGAACTTTACTGGTTCAGCCCAGACTCACGGATTGTTTGCGAGAGAATGTTCCCGATTTCCCCGACCAAAGGTTCCTCGAGAACTCCGCTTAGAGCAACCGCCCTAAGACTCAGCCACCTCACCTGGTCTTGTACTGGTACTGCAACTATGACTATCAGAACTTGTCATCCGACCACCTCCTTTCCGGTGTAAGCGCAGATTACAAAAAAGCCGGGGCGTCGTCAACGACCCTGAGGGGGCGTGCCGTGAGAGGTAATAGTTTATGGGATGATTTCGCAGTTTTGCGGCTCACTTCCGCAGCGGCGTTGGGTAGAAATCTCTCCAGTACATGCCCGCCTGATACCTACCTTCGTTACTGCCTGTTGCCTAGACTTGAGTCACGCCTGCAAAAGCAGGAAGGGCTTCCCCGAGTCGTCGATCTTTGGCAGCTTCCTTCTGTAGAGACGGAGTTTGTCGCGTCTCCGCAGGAACCGCCTTGTGAGCAGAGGAAGACGCGGCAAGCCGCGTCTCTACAAAAATAATTCAGCCCTTCCAGCGATAGGCATCTGGTTGGGCCAGTCCTATATGCGCGAGCACGCGGTTCGCGAATTCGTGAGCCATGGCGTCGGCGCTGGAGGGATGGTTATAGAAGGTCGGAATCAGCGGGAAGATTGTGGCGCCTGCATCTGCGGCCAGCGACATATTGCGAATGTGAATTTTGTTGAGCGGAGACTCGCGAACGCACAGCACGAGCGGGCGACGCTCTTTGAGACTCACATCAGCGGCGCGTTCGATCAGGTGCGAGGCGGTGCCATTGGCGATGCGGCCGAGGGTGCCGACGCTACACGGGATCACGACCATCGCGTCCGAGGGATACGACCCGCTGGCCACGTTCGCTCCGATATCGCTGTTGGACTGTTGCTGAATCTTTGTGGAAGTCGCGCCGATGATTTGACGTAGAAGGTCGGAACGGCCTTCGATCGCGAGCTCTTCGGCCATAACGCGCAGGGCGCTGTCGGAGCCGATGAAATTTACTGTCTTCACCCGAGAATCGCGCTCCACGGTAAGTAGAAAGTGCTTGAGAAACAAGGAGCCGCTGGCGCCGGTGGTGGCAATTGTCAGATTTTCTGGTGTCAGCGACAAAGTTGGCGCTCCATGAGGCATCCAATGCGCGGCCTCGAAAGCTGAGGATAGGGACGCGCTAGGCGCAAGTCAAGGCATCGTCAAAGCAACGCTCGAACACGAAGCAGTGCAGCGACAGCGGCGAACGATGACAGCGAAAGACTGACGACGAACGACCAACGACGCATTCATGGCAACGACCGGCATCTTACGATCACGACGCAGCGCCGCACAGCTCCACGCTATCGCCAGCGTTGAGCGTGAAATTCGTGCTATCGATCCTGCAGGCGGACGCAAATATCTGCGCGACTTTCGCGAGGCTTACCAATCTTACGAGAAAGTTCTCGCAGCTAGCGATGTGCGCGGAGAAATTGTGGCAGCTGGGGTCGTACTCGTTGGCGACTACCATGCTCTGCCCAATTCGCAGCGTTATCTCGCGTCGCTTCTGCGCGATTTCGAACTTCACCAACGCCCGGTGGTGCTGGGTGTCGAAACTATTTTTTCCCGCGACCAGCACATTCTGGATGAATGGTTACGCCGCGAGATTGACGAAGATGAATTGCGCCAGCGCATCCGTTTTGAACTTGATTGGGGATACGATTGGACGCCATTTTATGAGTTGCTCTCTGCCGCACGCGATCATGGCGCATCGATTTATGGGCTTGATTGCATGCCGCGGGAAGATCTGCGCAAAATCGGAGCTCGCGACCGGCACGCGGCCGACAAGATCGCCGAATTGCGCCGACGGCATTCCGATGCGCTCATCTTAGTGCTGTTCGGCGAATCACATCTCGCGCCGCAGCATCTGCCGGCTCTGCTCCGGCAGAGACTTCCTGAAGAAAAGATGCTCACTGTTCTGCAGAACGTCGACGCCCTTTACTGGCGCGCTGCGGGGGAGGCTAGCGATCATGTTGAAGCGGTGCAAGTCCGCAATGATGTTCGGGAAAATATTCTCTGCGTCTTCAACGCGACCCCGCTGGAAAAATACGAGAATTATCGGCTCTGCCTCGATCGCTGGGGACGCAGTGATAATGGCCACAGCGCGCCCGATCTCGGTCCTACGCTTTACAACCTGATCGACGGCATGGTGCGCTTTCTCGGCATCAACCAGTATTCGCCGCACAATACTACGCAGCCTAAACTCCTGGTTGACCTGATGCCCGAAATCTATTCGCGCAACTCGGACGCGCATCTGCGGCGGCTGTTATCCCGCAAAGGATTTACCACCGAGCAGCGGCGCTCCTTGCTGCGGCGAGTCCGCGAACGCGGCAGCGTGTACCTCACGCCCATTAACTCCGTCTATGTACGCCAGTTTCGCATGACCTCTTCTGCGGAGGACGCTACTCGCTTTCTGCATCAGGCCTGCCGCGGATTACCGGATCTTCATGGCAAGGCCGTAGCTCACCATACCGCGGCAAATGCGGCGGCAGTTTCTAATTTGGCGAGTTTGGATTCGGACGACATTTTCTATGCCACCGTCCTCGAACATGCTCTCGCATTTTTCGGGTCGCGCATCTTGCACCCAACGCGTCCCGCCATCCGCGATGCCGATATCGCCGAGCTATTTGAGGTGACGCGTGAAGACCTGGAACTCCAGACCGCTCTTCCGTTCGCGGACGCCGTTGAAGCACTTGACTTCCTAGTGCAGCAGCGAAAGAACCAACAGCGCCTGTCGCAATGCGATGATGATTTTCGTCTTGCACGAGCTCCTGCATTCACTGGGCGCAAGTATGAATACGTCGCCGAGAACTTGGGATATCTCACTGGCAACGATCTGTACGACGCCTATCTTGAAGGTCGCGTGACTACCGCCGCTCTGCGTAAGCTCTTCCTGACCCACATTGAACTGCCTGGCGTGGCGCGTGAAACGTACGTCCAGTTGCAGACGCGGCTGCGCTCGGGGCAGCGGTCGTAATATTTCGCTTCCTCCTCATGGCCCGTATTTCTGCGGGTCAATTTCAGATTTTGCGGCCGCTGCGGTATCCTCACCTGTCCGATGCCTGAGGATCTTCCACTGCAGTCCCAGACGCCCGATGCGCTTATGCTCTTCGGTTTCTGGTATCGCGCGCTTCCGGCTGATCAGCTCAGTCGTGGACAAACGGCCAAGGCAATGCTGCTTGAACAGCCGCTGGTGGTAGGACGCGACCAGCAGGGCAAGGCTTTTGCTTTGCGCGACGCATGTCCGCATCGCGGCATGCCGCTCTCTTGCGGACAGTTCGACGGGCAGCAGATCGAATGCTCCTATCATGGGTGGAGGTTTGACGCGCACACTGGGCAATGCAAGCTGATTCCGTCGCTCGTGCCTGAACAGAATCTGAAGATCGATCGTATCTATGCGGGAAGCTATCCTTGTGAAGAGCGCGACGACTTTATTTGGGTTTTTATTCCCGACCCCGGGCCGGCCGGCGCGGGTTTCTCCAAGGCCGCACCAGCGCCGACTCCCGTGCCTGAGATTCCGAAATTCAGCGAGCACTACAAACTCGCCTACCTCACTGCCGATCTGCCCTGCTCCGTCGATCACGGCATCATTGGATTGATGGATCCTGCACATGGTCCTTTTGTTCATCAGGCTTGGTGGTGGCGTTCGCAACATTCTATCCACGAGAAGCGGAAGAATTTCGAACCGATACCTTATGGATTTCGCATGAGCGCGCACACGCCCAGTTCTAATAGCGCTCCTTACAAATTGCTGCGGCTCTATGCTGACGCCGATTCGATCACAACAACTATTGATTTCGTT
>Ga0209169_10001202_pt1 | contig 15714 bp, 17 predicted proteins | sample HubBroMetageWRM4_FD_188346 | JGI IMG/M metagenome (GOLD analysis project Ga0209169, IMG submission 188346) | Warmed soil microbial communities from the Hubbard Brook experimental Forest, New Hampshire - Hubbard Brook CCASE Soil Metagenome WRM 4... | ecosystem: Environmental > Terrestrial > Soil... | reverse complement strand
GCTCCACTCCGCCAAGACGATCGCGATCGTGGGCCTGTCGAACAACGAGCTGCGGGCCAGCTACTTTGTCGGCTACTACCTCAGGCGGCACGGCTACCGGGTGATCCCGGTGAATCCACGCGAGACGGAGATCCTCGGGCAGAAGTGCTACCCGAGCCTGCTGGACGTGCCCGAGCCGGTGGACATCGTGAACGTCTTCCGCGCGCCCGATGCGCTGCCGTCGATCGCGCGGGACGCCGTGGCGATCGGTGCCGGCACCCTGTGGTGCCAGTTCGGCGTGATCAACGAGGAGGGCGCGCGGATCGCCGAGGACGGCGGCCTGACCGTGATCATGGACCGCTGCCTGAAGGTCGAGCACGCGCGCTACGTGGGCCGGATGCACTGGCTCGGCTTCAACACGCAGCGCATCACGTCCGTCCGCGCCGGGCTCCAGTAGCCGCCGGGCGCGGTCGCGTCACCAGCGTCACGCCCGCCATCCCGGCGGGCCGGTGCTACAGGTCGAGGCCGGCCGCGCGAGCCAGCGGGCGGAGTTCGTCGCGGACGTCGGCGCTGTCGAGGCGCGGGGCCTGCTGGGCCAGGAACTCGCCCGCCTTGCGGCGCAGGGCTTCGCGGAGCACCACGTCCACTACCTCCTCGGCGAGTGCGCTTAGCCGCTGCAGCGATTGAGTTAGCGGCCGGACCTGGTCTGCCGGGAGGCCTGCGGCGACGAACGGCTCCCACATGTTGCGCTCGAACACGGTGGTGAACCGCTGGGCGATGGTGTCCGCCGCTCCCTGGAGCGCTTCCAGCTCATCCATCATCTCCCTGACCGGCAGGCCGACCCGGACCAGCTCAAGGCCGATCTGGAGGAGCTTCGGGCTCTTCACCGCGACCCAGATGCCATCGAACCCGACCAGGCCCATCCGCATGGCGCGCTGGATGACGGCCGGGGTGATCCGCTGCCCGGCGAATAGGTCCTTGAATTCGCCCAGCTTGAGGCGGGCGGGCGGTTCGGGTGCCCAGACGGCGGCGACCTGGGCTTCCAGCCCCAGGACGTCTTCCAGGCCACGCCCGCTCTCCCAGGCGTCGGTGAGCCGCTTGATGCTCGCCAGCGAGAAGCCCTGTTCCTGCAGCTGCGCGATCAGCATCAGCCTGGCGAGATGCCCCTGGCCGTAATACCCGATGCGGCCGCGGCGTTGCGGCGGCGGCAGCAGGCCTTTCGCCTGGTACATCCGCACCGTGGTAGTCGCGGTGCCCGCCTGGCTGGCCAGTTCCTCGATGGTCAGCTGGCCCTCGTCGTCCATCCGCCCATCGTAGCTCTTGCCAAGCGATGACTATGAGAGCATATACTCTAATAGTTATCGCTCTAGTATTAAGCGAGGACCATTAAGCGAGGACCGCTGTGCAGGCACGACATCTACTCCAGCGTCATCCGATCCCCATGAGCTGCCGCTTCGACCATTGCCTGGTGCTCACCTTCGCGCTGCCTGCGCCGGTCCTCGAGCCGCTTGTCCCGCCGGGCCTGGACCTGGACACCTACGACGGACGCTGGGGCTTCGTCGTGATCGCCGTGGTCCAGACCCGGCAGCTGCGCCCGGCGTTCCTGCCGCCCTGGGCCGGACGCGACTACGCGCTCACCGGCTACCGGATCTTCGTGAAGCACCGGGGCCAGGCCGCCAGGACGCGTCGCGGGCTGCACATCCTGCGCTCGGACACCGACAAGCGCGCCATGAAGCTCGGCGGGAACCTGCTCACCCACTACCGGTACCGGCTGGCCGACATCGACCTCACGCCGACAGAAGACCAGCTCGCAGTCCGGATCACCACCCCGTCTGCCGAGGCCGACCTGCACGTCATAGCGCGCCTGTCCGGCTCGCCGGCGCCGTTGCCGCCGACCTCCCCGTTCCGCTCGTTGCGGGACGCTCGCCGCTTCGCCGGCCCGCTGCCGTGGACCTTTGACTACGAGCCGCAGACCCGGTCGATCGTGATGATCCGCGCCCGCCGCTCGCAATGGCAGCCGCGCCAGGTCGCCGTCGAGGTCAAGACCTGCGGCTTCCTCGAACATGCCCCGTTCAGCACCGCCGAGCCGAGGCTGGCAAGCGCCTTCCACGCGGCCGGCCTCGACTACGGCTGGGAGCGCGGCACCCGCGTGCCGATCGGGCCGGCATGACCACCACGAAGGTGATCCGGTTCAACTGGCCCAAGTACCTGGGCGCCGCGGCCATGGTGACGGCGGCCCTGGCCGCCGACGCCGCCGGAGCCCCCGGCTGGATCCGCTACCCGCTGTGGGCGGCTTCCGCGCCTGGCGGCATCTGGACGCTGACCTCCCTCGCGGCGACGTGGTGGGTCTACGACCACCGCAAGGTGTACCAGCGACTGACCGCGGACCTGCCGCACTCCGGGGACTGGGCGGCGGTGCACGCGGGGTTCGACGAGTCGCTCCCGGCGCTGCGCGCTTCGACCGGGCGTCCCCCCGCCGCGGTGGCGCAGATCGCGGTCAGCGCGGGCGCGTCGCTGCGGCGGGCCCGCAAGCTGAGTCAGCGCTCCGCCGCGGACGGCCTGCCGCTCGCCGCCAGCTCCCTCGACTCGATCTTTGTCACCTTCGCCGCTCACGAGGTCCGCGACACGGCCGGGCAGCGTGCGCTGTTCACCGCGCTGCATCGAGCGCTCCGGCCCGGCGGCCGGCTGATCATCACCGAGCACCGCAGGGATGCCGCGAACTTCGCGGTCTACGGACCCGGTGCGCTGCACTTCCAGCCACTCGCCACCTGGTACACCCGAGCCGCCGAGGCAGGCCTGACCGGGGCGAGCCAGGTGAGCATCACCCCGTTCGTCACACGGGTCACGTTCCAGCGGTGAGCCTCATGACGCTGAACCTTACCATCGCCGGCGTGCTCCTCGTCGCCCTGGGCGCACTGCACATCGCGCTGCCGACGGTGCTCGGCTGGCACCGCGAGCTAGCCGGCGCCTCCCAGCTCAACCGCGAAGTCAGCTACGTGCACTGCTACTTCATCGGGCTGGCCTGCCTGCTGTGGGGACTGCTGCCGCTGACCGCCGCCAGCCAGCTGCTCCAGCCCGGCCCGGTCACCCGGCCCGTGCTGATCGGCGCGGTCATCTTCTGGGCCAGCCGCCTGATCATCCAGCTCGCGGTGTTCAACCGGCACGCCCGCCGATCCGCCGCGTGGCTCGTCCTCTGCACGTCAGGTACCGTCCTATGGCTCTACCTGACCGCCGTCTGGACCTGCACGCTTATCGCACAGCGCTAGCCGGGGCGCCTGCAGGCGGCGCGCAGCCGCGGACGGACAGCTGCCGGATGGAGATGTTGTCCGGCGGTTGCCTCGGATCGAACATTCCGTGAACACACCGGCGGCCCGGAATAGCCGTTCTGGCCTGGGGTATTGCGCGGGCATGCCGACACAAGCACGCCGCCCTAACGCCAGCATGACCCGCCGCGAACTGCTCAGATCTCTCGGATTCGTCGGCGGGGCCGCGGCGCTCGCCGGGCCGGCCGCCAGGTGGGCCACGACGGCCAAGGGAGCGCGCGATCTGGTCTCCCTCGCTGCCGCCACCGCGCCCGCGGGCTCGGACATCGGGGCCATCGACCACATCGTGTTCCTGATGATGGAGAACCGCTCGTACGACCATTACTTCGGCACCTACCCGAAGGGGCGCGGCTTCGACGACCACCCGAAGAACTCCCTGGGCGTGTTCGCACAGGACTATCCGGGCGGCACGGCGCTCAACCCGCCGGGCGTCCTGCTCCCGTTCCACCTGCTGCAGAGCGCCGGCGAGGAATGCACGGACGACCTGACCCACGACTGGGGGCCGCAGCACCTGTGCTGGGACAACGGCAAGATGGACGCGTTCGTGCTGACCCATACGTCGTCCTCCTACGAGGGCACGGACGGGACGATGACGATGGGCTACTACACCCGGGAGGACCTGCCGTTCTACTACGCGCTCGCGGACGCCTTCACGCTGTGTGACGGGTATCATTCCTCGATCCTGGGGCCCACGCACCCCAACCGGCTGATGGCCAACAGCGGCACGATCGACCCGGCGGGCACCAGCGGCGGCCCGGTGACCGACACCAACGAGACGCCCGACACGCTGTGGCAGTGCACCTGGCCCACCATGCAGGAGGTCCTGCAGGACGCCGGCGTGTCATGGAAGGTATACAGCCCATCGAACGTGAACCTGGCGCCTCAGTACGCGGAACTGGCCAGTTTCCCGACCTGGAACCCGGCCCTGTACAACCCGATCGCCAACCCCGAGATCATGGTCGCGACCGACCACGTGCTGCCCTACTTCAGCGCGTTCCGCAATCCCGCCTCCGCGCTGTACGCCAATGCGTTCACGCCGACATTCCCCGGCGGTTTCGCGGCGGACGTGGCGAGCGGGAACCTGCCGAGCGTGTCGTGGATCATCCCGGCCCTCGGCTTCGACGACCATCCGTCCGCGTCGCCGAACCAGGGCCAGTACTTCGTCTCGATGGTCCTGAACGCGCTGCTGGCCAACCGGGCCGTCTGGGCCAAGACCGCACTGTTCCTCATGTACGACGAGAACGACGGCTGGTTCGACCACGTCCCGCCGCCCACCGCCCCGGCCGGGACGCCTGGCGAGTACCTCACCGCGACGCCATCGAGCACGCTAGAGCCCGGTTACGCGAGCCAGACGCTGGGCATCGCCGGCCCGCTCGGACTCGGCGTGCGGGTACCGGCGCTGATGATCTCGCCGTTCAGCCGGGGAGGGAACGTCGTCTCTGCGGTCTTCGACCACACCTCGCAGCTCAAGCTCGTCGCGGAGCGCTTCGGCGTGGCGGTCCCCAACGTCTCCCGGTGGCGCCTGTCCACGGTCGGCGACCTGACGGCGACGCTCGGCAGCAAGCCGAACACGTCCGTCCCGGCCCTGCCGAGCCCGCCCGTGCCCGCCATCCAGCCCACCGGGTACTGCAGCACCGTCTCCCAGGACACCGAGGAAGGCGGCGCGCCGCCGGACGTCCCCACGAACCAGGCCATGCCGACCCAGCAGGGGACCACGGTCCCGGCGACCGCCTACGACACGTCGACGGTCTCCCGCCCGCCGGCCGCCAGCGGCGGCGACGTGCTGACGGCCGCGGTCAGCCGGGGCGGCGGCCGCCCGATGACCGTCAAGTCCTCCTACAACCGGCTGGCCTACCCGAGGGACGGCGCTGGTCAGGCGCATTAAGATTTGGCCTACTGTGGCCTCGCGCCGCCGGGCACGCCAGTACCACGGGCTAAGTTGATCCCCATGCGGAACACCGTCAGGGCAGCAGGGGCGCTCGCCGGCCTCGCCGCGTTGCTGGTCGTGCCGGCCTGCTCGGCAGTCGGCGGCAGCACGACGTCCATGGCCGCGGCGACTCACGCCGTGGCCAGCGCCGAGGCGACCGCCACCAGCTCACCGGGGCCGGCCGCCAGCCCGCGGGCCGCGGCGGCGGGCTCGGTGACCATCGCCGCGGTGGGCGACACGATGCTCGGCGACACGCCCGATCTGCCGCCCGACCCGGGGACCTACCTCGACGCGGTCAAACCGGTCCTGGACCGGGGCGCCCAGATCGTCTTCGGCAACCTGGAGGGCACGCTCACCACCGCCACGGCCAGCAAGTGCGGCCCGGCTACTCATCCGAGCAAGGACTGCTTTGCCTTCCGTGATCCGCCGAGCTACGCGCGTTACTTCAGGCAGGCCGGGTTCACCATCCTCAACGACGCCAACAACCATTCCTTCGACTTCGGTGCCGCCGGCCAGGCCCAGACCGTTCAGTCCATCCACGCGGCGGGCATGGCGCAGGCCGGGCTGCCCGGCGAGATCACCGTTGTGAGGGCCCGCGGGATCAAGGTCGCGTTCGTGGACTTCGCGCCCTACGCCTACGACGCCGAGCTCCTCAACCTGCCCGCGGCCCGCTCGCTGATCAGGCAGGCCGGGCGGGAGGCGGACCTGGTGGTCGTCTACATGCACGCGGGCGCGGAAGGCTCCGGCGCCGATCACGTGACCGGCCGGGAGGAGTACTACCTGGGCGAAGACCGCGGCAACCCCGAGGCGTTCGCGCATATGGCGATCGATGCCGGCGCCAGCCTGGTGATCGCGAGCGGCCCGCACGTGCTGCGCGGCATGCAGTTCTACAAGGGCCACCTGATCGCCTACAGCCTGGGGAACTTCGCCGGCTACAGCGACTTCGCCACCGACGGCGACCTCGACATCAGCGTGATCCTGCACGTGACGCTCTCGGCCACCGGCCGGTTCCAGAGCGCACGCATCTACCCGATCGAGTTCACCGGCTCCGGCAGGCCAGTGCCGGGCGGCGGCGGGATCGCCTTCGTCGCCGGGCTGGGCTCGGCGGACTTCGGCTCGAGCGCCGCCCGCATCCTGCCCTCGGGCGTCATCGACCCGCCATGACCGCGGCGCCGGCGGTCGCGATCACCCGCGCCCGGCCAGGTAACGGGCGAGGTGATCGATCACCGCGCGCGCGTCGTCCTCGATGCCGCAGATGAACGTGGACCTGCGCCGCCGCAGCACGGGCAGCCCCAGCGCGTACAGTCCCGGGCTGTCGACCGCACCGCCCTCGTGGCGCAGCTGGCCCTTCGCGTCGAGAACGGGCACGTCGAGCCAGCCGTAGTCGGGCCGGAAGCCGGTCGCCCACACGATCGAGCGGATCTCGCCGCTTCGCAGGTCAAGCTGCAGCCGGGCCGACTCGGGCACGCGTGTCGGCGCGAGGCGCTCGGCGGGTCCGACCTCGCCGTCATGCCCGTTCGTCAGCGCCCACTCGTCGAACGTGCCGAGCAGGCGCCTCATCTTGAGGTCCGCGAGCGAGAACACGTTGCGCAGGCCGCCGGAGAACAGCGCCTGGCCATCGCGCACGGCCGACCAGCGGCCCACCAGCTCGACGCCCATCGAGGCGAGCGCGTTGAGATCGAGCGTCGCCCGCTCGGGAGTCCCGACGAGCTGGGGCGAGGGCAGCCGCCGGGCCCGGGTGAGATCCTCGACCTCGTCGTAGCGCTGGTCCCACACGCCCGCCGCGTCCATCCACCACAGCACGTCGCGTCCGCGGTACGTGCGCGGCAACCGCACGTGCTCCCCCACCGACAGCGTCACCGGCCGGCCCGACCGCTGGACCTCGGCCGCCAGCTGCACGCCGGTCGCCGACGCTCCCACGACCAGCACGCCGCCGTCGGGGAGCTTGCCTGGATCGCGGTAGTCGAACGGCGTCAGCTGCTCGACCGGGGCCGGCACCGATTCGCTGAGGTGCGGCACCGATGGCCGGTTGCAGGCGCCGCTCGCGATGACGACCGCCCGGCAGGCAAGCTCGCCGCGCGTCGTCGTCACGCGATACCCGTCGTCGGCGTGCCGCACCGACGTGACGTTCGTGCCGGTCCGGACCGGGGCGCGCGAGGCCGTGGCGAAGCGCTCGATGAACTCGGTCACTTCCGCCACGGCCATGTACCCGTCAGGATCCGGGCCTTCGTAACGAAGGCCCGGCAGGCGGCTCTGCCAGTTGGGAGTGAGCAGCCGCAGCGAATCCCAGCGCTCGGTCCGCCAGGAGTTCGCCACCTCGCCGCGCTCCAGCACGACGTGGTCGATCGACCGGTCGGACAGGAAGTGGCTCGCGGCCAGGCCCGCGTGCCCCGCGCCGACGACGACCGTGGTTACCCGCTCGATGACGTTACCCTCAGGCGACTTCGACGGTGACGTTCGTCGGGTTCGTGAGAGCGTCGTACACGGCGGAGCGCTTCTGCGACTGGGCCACCAGCGCCTCGATGTCCTCCCTCGACGCGTCCGCGTCGATGTTGAAGGTTACCTTGATGTCGTTGTAGCCGTTGCGGACGTCGCTGTCGGCGCCGAGGATGCCGCGGATGTCATGGCCGCCCTCGACCGTGGACTCGACCGAGCGCAGCTGGATGCCGCGGTTCTCCGCCACTGACGCGATGCCCCCCGTCAGGCAGCTCGCCAGGCCGACGAGGAGGTACTCGATCGGCGTGATGCCGTCGTCCTCGGCCGCGAAGACCTCGGGGTGGTCGGCCTCGAACGTCCACTCTTGCTTGTGGCTCTGCTCCTCGCCGAGGCCGAAGAAGCTCTGGACCTTGATCGTGCTGTGCACGCCGCTCTGCCACTTGGCGGATGCGCGCCAGGTGAACTGGGCGGCCTCCGGTGCGCCCTTCAGTACTTCGCGCGCGTCCAGCAGCGCCTGCACGTTGACTCCGTTTGTGACCGTGGTCATCTCGGCTGATTCCCCTCTCGCCCTGCTGCCAATAATCCCGATGGAGATACAGGACAATATACCGGCTTGGACCAGCGATGATATCCCTCCTGGCACAGCCAGGGCAGACCCCCATCATCCGCCCTTCCTAACCGGCCCCGGAACCGGCCAGATCTGGCCAGCCGGATCGCGACGTCTGCCGTGCGCTCCTGGTTACGGGCGGCCCGCCAGCCTCAGGCGCCTGCGATATCCGGGACGAAATCCGCGGGGAACGGCTTATCGACGTCCGCGGCCATCCGAGCCGCTTGTGTCGGTTGCCTTCTGCCCCTGCGGTCACTCGGTTACCAGGCCTGGCCGGCTCGATGTGAAGTTGTGCCGGCCCTGGCCGGCACGATGTGAAGTTGTGCCGGCCGACACGGGTCGGCCGGAGCCTGCGGGAGACGTCCGCGGCGCCGCCGGAAGCACCTGAAAGCGGGTAAACAGGCAATAATCGGGCATTAGGTCGTGGTTGCGTTCCGCGAGAGCGACGCCGGACACCTTCGTGCCGGGTAGCCTTTCTTGAATAGACGCAACGTTGCGTCTATTATTACGGCTATGGCTAACTCACTGGCATCACCTCAGGTAACCGACCTCCTCGGCCGACTGTTCGCCGCCGCAGACCAGGACGACGACCACGTCCCCGCGCTACCCTCCGGGCTGTCCGCGTGGTCACAGGCGTCCGCATCGCAGCGGGCGGACGCCCTCCAGGATTGCTATATACCGATCTCCGCCGACGCCGGAAAGCTGTTGTACAACCTGGTCCGGTCCGCCCGGCCGGACACCGTGGTGGAGTTCGGGACATCGTTCGGGATCTCCACGATCTACCTGGCCGCCGCGGTCACCGACAACGGCGTCGGCCGGGTGCTTGGCACCGAGTTGAGCGCGCGGAAGGTCGATACCGCCCGGGCCAACCTCGCGGCGGCGGGCGTGGGCGCGGTCGCGACAATCCTCGCGGGCGAGGCCCTGCAAACCCTCGCCGATGTGCCGGGCCCGATCGGCCTTGTGCTGCTCGACGGCTGGAAAGACCTCTGCCTTCCGGTGCTGCGCCTGCTGGAGCGCAGGCTCGCGCCGGGTGCGATAGTCGCTGCCGATGACGTCAGCCATGCGGGCCTGGGTGAGTATCTCGGCTATGTCCGGGATCCGGCCAACGGCTACGTGAGCGTGACGTTCCCGGTAGCGGACGGCGTCGAGATCAGCTGCTGGACCGGGTGCTAGCCGCCGGACCTGGAGCCCGTGCCCAGGCGGCCACAGTCACGGGCCGGGAGCGGGCGCCCGCCCGGGTGCCGCGATGGCGGCCATCACGTGGCTGACGAGCCCGTCGATGAACCTGTCGTCGACGGGAAGGCCGGTCAGCAGCACGCGGTGATAGACCGGCCCGTAGATCATGTCGATGACCAGATCCAGGTCGGTGTCGCTGCGGAGGTCGCCGCGGGCAACACCGCGCTCCAGGATGGTCCGGTCAAGGGCGCCCCGCTCATCCAGGAACCGCTGCTGGAAGGTGCGGGCAACATCGGCGTCGTGCTGGGCCTGGCCGATCAGCGCGAGCATTACCCGGCCCGCGGGCTCCGCGGAGAGAAATCCTGCAAGCTGCCGCAGATGCTGCCGCAGGTCCCCGTCGACCGTCCCGGTGTCCGGGATTTCCAGGGCGCCGGCCGCGTCCTCGAGGAACGTGTCCATCAGGATCTCGAACTTCGACGGCCACCAGCGGTAGATCGTCTGCTTCGCGACGCCCGCCCTGGCGGCGATGCCTTCGATCGTCACGCCCGCGTAACCGCGCTCGACCAGCAGGTCATCGGCGGCGTGCAGTACCGCGACGCGGGCACGGTCACTGCGGCGATGAGGCGCGCGCCCCTTCGCCCGCGGACCGTCCGCACCGGCAGGAGGCGAGCCAGGCATGACGGCATCCTAACCACGGGGCCCCTCGTGCCCGGGTCGCGGGCGAGCGCCGCGGCCCGAGGCTCAGCCTCGCAGCTTGCCGAGGATGCGGGCCAGGTCTGCGCGGTCGGCCGGGCTGAGGCGGCCGAAGATGCGCCCGGCTTCGGTCCCGCGGGCGGCGCGGATCTCGGCCAGGATGCCCGCGCCGTGCTCGGTCACCTCGACCAGGGTGGCGCGCCGGTCGCCCAGGTCGGCGAGCCGCCGGACCAGGTCACGGGATTCGAGCGCGTCCACTACCTCCGTGGCGGTGCGCGGCGCGACCTCCAGGCGCTCGGAGAGCTCGGACAGCCGCATCGTCCCGTGCCTGGACAGCATGCGCAGGGCGCGCAGGTGGCCCGGGGTAATGTCCCACGGTGCTAGCGTCTCGGCTGACCTCTCGCGGAGCTGGCGCGCGACGGCCCCGAGCGCGTCGGCCAGCGACTCATCGCCGACCGGGTCAGGGCCAACTAGGTCAGGGCCGGCCGGGTCAAGGCCGGCCCGGTCAAGGCCGGCCGGGTCAAGGCCGGTCGGGTCAGTGCCGGCCGGCGAAGCGGACCCGGGCCGGGCCGCTTCGTCGCGTCCTGGGATCACGGGAATAGAGTACCAGGGTTTTGTGCTATAGCCTCATATTGAGGTAACCTCATCAATCATCATGCAACCACCGGAAGGAAGAAACCTCTTGGCATCACCCCACATGAAACGGGACGCTCCCGGCCGGGACCGCGGCCCCAGGACCGTCACCGCTGCGGAAAAGGCGCAGGCACACGAGGTGTCGCTGCGCCGCATCGGGCGGCTGTTCCGCCCCTACCGGTGGCAGCTGGCCATCGTCACCGCCATCATCGCGGCCTCCTCGCTGGTCGGGGTGGCCTCGCCGTTCCTGCTCCGCGCGGTGATCGACATCGCCCTGCCGGACCGGAACGTGCGGCTGCTGGCCGCTCTGGTGTCCGCGATGGTCGCGGTCGCCGCCATCAGCTCGGCGTTCGGCGTCATCCAGACCTGGATCAGCACCCGGGTCGGCCAGAACGTCATGCACGAGCTGCGCACCAGCGTCTTCACCCACCTGCAGCGCCAGTCGATCGCCTTCTTCACCCGCACCCGCACCGGCGAGGTGCAATCCCGCATCCAGAACGACATCGGCGGCATGGAGGCGGTGGTGACCTCGACCGCGACCTCGATCGCCTCGAACCTCACCACCGCGGTGGCCACGGCCGTGGCCATGGCCGCCCTGTCCTGGCGGCTGTCGCTCATCTCGCTCGTGGTCATGCCGCCTGCCATCTTCCTGACCCGCAAGGTCGCCAGGATGCGCCGGGCCATCACCACCCAGCAGCAGCGCGAGCTCGCCGACCTCAACGTCACCATCGAAGAAGGACTGTCGGTCAACGGCGTCCAGCTGGCCAAGACGATGGGGACCGGCCCGGCACTGGTGCGGCGGTTCTCCGACTCCTCGGCCCGGCTTATCGACCTGGAGCTCCGCTCCCAGCTGGCCGGACGCTGGCGGATGGCCTCGCTGAGCATCATCTTCGCCGCGATCCCCGCGGTCATCTACCTGGCCGCCGGCCTGCCGGTCACCGCCGGCACCGTCAGCATCGGCACCCTGATCGCCTTCACCACCCTGCAGAACAACCTGTTCCGGCCCATCACCGGCCTGCTCAGCACCAGCGTCTCGGTGATCAGCTCACTGGCCCTGTTTGCCAGGATCTTCGAGTACCTCGACCTGCCGGTCGAGGTCGACGAGCCAGCCCACCCGGTCCGCATCGACCCGGCCCAGGTCACCGGGCACGTCCGCTTCGACGACGTCAGCTTCACCTACCCAGGCGCCGACCGCGCCGCGCTGGCCGGCATCGACCTGGACGTCCCCGCTGGCACCACGCTCGCCCTGGTCGGCGAGACCGGCTCGGGCAAGACCACCCTCGGCTCGCTGGTCGCCCGGCTGTATGACCCGACCCGCGGCGCCGTCCGCATCGACGGCACCGACATCCGCGACATGCGGCTGGCCGACCTGGCCGCCATCGTCGGCGTGGTCAGCCAGGAAACCTACCTGCTGCACACCACCGTGCGGGAAAACCTGCGCTACGCCAAGCCCAGCGCCACCGACGCCGAGATCGAGGACGCCGCCCGCGCGGCACAGATCCACGACCTGATCGCCAGCCTGCCCGACGGCTACGACACCATGGTCGGATCCCGCGGCCACCGCTTCTCCGGCGGAGAGAAGCAGCGCATCGCCATCGCCCGCACCCTGCTGCGCGACCCGCGAGTCCTCGTCCTCGACGAGGCCACAAGCGCCCTGGACACCGAGACCGAACGGGCCGTCCAGCAGGCGTTCGACACCCTGGCCAGGGGCCGCACCACCATTACCATCGCGCACCGCCTGTCCACCGTCCGCAACGCGGACCAGATCATCGTGCTCGACCATGGCCGCATCGTCGAGGCCGGCGACCACACCAGCCTGATAGCCGACCAGGGCCGCTACGCCGAACTAGCCGCCTAGACCCGCCCACGGTCAAGTTACGGGCTGCCGCCCATCCGGCTGATCGCCTCGTCGCGGGAAATGCCGTACCGATCGCAGAATTCCTCGACCTGCTCGCGGTCAAGCTCCTCGGGCAGGACCCGCAAAGCGTCGTCAGCCGCCTGCGAGTACCCCATGCGGCGCAGGCTGTCGGCTACCCACTGCCTGCTATACGCCATATGCACCACCACCATGGCTGTCGTCAACTTGACGCCCTGCAACCCACCTTAATCGTGGTGCGCGAAATGGGACGCGGGAGGCATCAACTCCTGCCTGAGCTCCGGTAGCCTCAGAATTCGTGGAACTCCACGTCGGCTGCGCTATGTGGAGCTACGCACCCTGGCAGGGCCGTTACCTGCCCGGATCGCTGCCGCCGCGGGACCGTCTCCGCGCCTACGCGACCTGGTGCAACGCCGTAGAGGGCAATACGACCTTCTATGCGACGCCAACCCTAGACACGGTGAAGTCGTGGGCCGAGCAGACCACCGCTGACTTCCGGTTCATCCTCAAACTGCCGAAACTGATCACCCACGAGCGCCGCCTCGGCGACGTCGGCGAACCGCTCCGCGGCTTCGTGGCCGCGATCGAGCCTCTCGGCCGGCGTGCCCACGCCCTCTGGATCCAGCTGCCACCGTCCTTCAGCCCCGCAGACGTCGGCGCTCTCTCCGGTTTCCTGCGCCGGCTCCCGCCCGAGTACCGGTACTGCGTCGAGGTACGGCACCGTGCGTTCTTCGATGACCCGCGATCGGGGCAGCAACTCGAGAGGGCTCTCGGCGACGTCGGCGCCGAATGGGTGACCTTCGACACCACCGTCCTGTTCGGGAGCCCTCCGGTGAGCGACGCCGAACGGGAGGCGTGGCGAAAGAAACCACGCCTGCCCCGCCGGTCGAGGGCCCTCACTTCCTATCCCGTCGTCCGCTACCTCGGCCGGGACGATCCGGCCCGCACGGTCGCGGGCTGGCAGCCCTGGCTCGACACGGTTGCCGACTGGCTGGCCGAGGGCCGTTCCCCGACCGTCTTCATCCACACTCCCGACAACGTCGGCGCGCTGGAACTGGCACGCCGGTTCCACGACGAGGTGCGAGCCCGGGTGCCCGAGGTCGAACCGCTCCCAGAGCCGACCCCCTCCGGACCGCCGACTCTCTTCTGAGCCCGGTGCCGGCAGAACGTGGATCAAAACTTCCCTCCCGGGGGCAGTAACGATCCACGATGATGATTTCGATTGGATGGCGGCATGGATGTAATCGCAGACTCGCTGATCACCACCTTCGACTTTGTCTGGGCCCGCCTGACCGGCCGGCTCACCGGGCTGACCGATGAGGAGTACTTCTGGGAACCCGTCCCCGGGTGCTGGTCGCTGCGCCAGGGCGATGACGGGCGGTGGCGCCTCGACGGCGGCGGAGGCGGGGGGCCCGCCCCAGATCCGGTACCGGTCACCACCATCGCCTGGCGGCTGGGTCACCTGGGTGGTATGGCGGTCGGCGGCTTCGCGAACCGGCGGTTCGGAGACGGCACACTGACCACGGAACAGCTCGACTTCCCGCCCGGCGCCGGCGAGGTCGCCGGATTCCTCGATGAGCACTACCGGACCTGGCGCGCCGGCCTCACCGGGCTCAGTCCTGCTGAGTGGGCCGCGCCACTCGGGCCGTCATGGGGGCCGTATGCCGAGGCGAACACGATAGACCTGGCACTTCACGTCCTGGACGAGGTAGTTCACCACGGCGCAGAGGTAGGCCTGCTCCGGGACCTTTACTCGCACCGATCCGCGCTGCACGGCTAAGGATCCCGCAGGTTTAGCCGCCCACAGCACAGGTAAGCGGACAAGGTCACCACCAATCATCCGCCAACTCCGGGCTCTATTGCCGGACGAGAAATGAAAGGTGATACGCATGCTGGTACTGACCGAAGCGGCCGCCGAGGCCGTGAAGACGCTTACCTCAGCCCCGCAGGCAGCCGAAGGAGCAGGCCTGCGGATCTCATCCGCTGACGCGGAATCGGGAGACCCGGGATCGCTGCGCGTCGCAGCCGCGCCCGGACCTGGCAAGAACGACCAGGTCATCGAGGCCGCCGGGGCGCACGTCTACCTTGAGCCGCTGGCCGCTGCCTTTCTCGAGGACAAGGTGCTCGACGCGCAGGTCGGCACGGACGGCATGGCCCATTTCTCGCTGGGCCTGCAGGATGACGGCCAGGCTTAGTACCTGCTGAGGTACACAGCGAGCTCAGCCAACTGACCGCTGGCCTGTCCCGGCAGCAAGCCGGGCAGGTCAGCGGTTGAACCGGTTCGGCCGCCGCGCCGTACCCACTGTGACATGAAAACATTTCTGTGCCTGCGCCGGGCGTGACATTGGCCCGGCAACGATGAGCGCTGAGCTTGAGCTGACCAGCTGGCGGCGCATGGTCGGTGAGCTGTACGCGGCGGTACGCGGCGAGCACGATCCGCAGCGCGGGCACGCGCTGTGGCGACATGGCCGAGATGAGCTGTTCCGATCCCACCCGCAGAGCCCGCTGCTACCGGGCGACCCGCTGCGCGAGGCCGGCCTGCCGTACTGGCCATACGATCCGGAGCTGCGTTTCGATGTGCCATTGCTTGCGGCTGACCGGGACATGTCGCTGTCGGTGCCGACCAGCGAGGGCGTGACCCCGATGACCCGTCTTGGCCGGGTGCACCTACCCGCGCCAGTGGATGCGCTCATCGACGTGTGGTGGCTGCGGCAGTACGCCGGCGGCCTGTTCCTGCCGTTGCGCGATGGCACCGCGGGCGAGTCGAGCTACGGCGGCGGCCGGTACGTGCTCGATACCGCCAAGGGCGCCGACCTGGGCGGGCAGGCCGGGCGGCTCATCGTCGACCTGAACTTCCTCTACCATCCGTCGTGCCGGTACAACGACGCATGGGCGTGCCCGCTAGCGCCGCCGGGGAACACCATCACCACCCCGGTCAGCGCTGGCGAGCGACTGCGAGAGTGACCTGGTTACAGCGTCGTGTTCTCGTATCCGGCTGGGCGGCCCTCAAGGATCACGGTCTTGGTTTCCAGGAAGGGCAGCAGTCCCTCGCGCCCGCCCTCGC
>Ga0209169_10001200_pt1 | contig 15722 bp, 14 predicted proteins | sample HubBroMetageWRM4_FD_188346 | JGI IMG/M metagenome (GOLD analysis project Ga0209169, IMG submission 188346) | Warmed soil microbial communities from the Hubbard Brook experimental Forest, New Hampshire - Hubbard Brook CCASE Soil Metagenome WRM 4... | ecosystem: Environmental > Terrestrial > Soil... | reverse complement strand
AATCTTCACCTCAGGCTGTCCCCGAACCTTGCGAACCAATTGCAACTCCTGACACGAGGACGGCCCCACCGGCACCATCATCCGTCCGCCTTCGCGCAATTGCTCGAAGAGCGCCTGCGGCATCTCAGCAGTAGCCGCCGAAACCAGAATCGCGTCGAACGGAGCATACTCCGTCCAACCCCGGCTCCCGTCACCCGCTCTGATTTTGACATTGCGATACCCCAACCGCTGCAAAGTAGTTTCCGCCGAGGCCGCAAGTCGCGCGTGCCGCTCCACCGAATACACCTCAGCGCAGAGCAGCGCCAGCAGAGCCGTCACATACCCCGAGCCGGTTCCGACTTCCAACACACGCTCACTAGACTGAAGACCAAGATGCTCCAGCATCGCGGCCACAATGTAAGGCTGCGAAATGGTCTGCTCTTCGCCAATCGGCAGCGGATGGTCTTCATAAGCGTCCGACCGAAAAGTCTCCGAGACAAACTCATGCCGAGGCACATTGCGCATGGCATCAAGCACGCGCCCATCGCGAATGCCACGCTCCGCAATGTGCGTGCGGACCATTTGTTCGCGCTGAAAAGTAGAGTCCATGCGACAAGAATCCACGAAGAGTTAGTAGTCTAGATCACGCTAGCCTTCCCCCGTGTCCCTCAGTGCTCCCCGTGGTAAAGCACTAGCGTGCAGCGCGACAAAAGTTGCGAGATCGCCGTCAGCCTGCCTCGCAACCGCGCGGACCGACGCGCTAGTACGGCCCTAATACGGCCCGATGATCCCGCCAATATTGCGCGCAGCAACCGGCTCCGGCCGCGCCTTCTTTTCCGCCGCTTCGATCACGTCGAGATACTTATAAGCCGATCCCGTGTTAAAGAGTACGACCGTATCCTCCGCGCGAAAAAATCCGCTGGCGCGCAGCTTCTCATAAGCCACCAGCGACGCCGCTCCTTCAGGCGCGGCAAACACACCTTCGACGCTAGCCCAGTGCCGCGTCGCCGCAAGAATTTCCTCGTCAGTAGCCGCGACCGCCGTGCCCTGACTTTTTTTCAGGATGTCGAGAATCAAATAATCCCCATAGGCTTTCGGCACCCGCAATCCGGCAGCAAAAGTCTCGGCGCCAGTCCACATTTCAGAAACGCTCTTCCCCGCATCCCACGCCTTGACAATCGGAGCGCAACCCGCCGCCTGCACCGTAATCATCTTCGGACGCTCCGCCCCGATCCAGCCCAGCTCCTCCATCTCATCAAAAGCCTTCCACATGCCAATCATGCCCACGCCGCCGCCCGTCGGATAGATAATCCCCTGCGGAAGCTTCCATCCCAACTGCTCAGCAACCTCGTAGCCCATGGTCTTTTTGCCTTCGACACGGAACGGCTCTTTGAGCGTGGAGACATCAAACCATCCTTCTTTGTCTTTGCGCTCAGCCACCATGCGCCCACAATCGCTGATCAGTCCATCCACCAGCGTGAGGTGCGCCCCGTAGTAATCGCATTCCATGCGATTCGCCAGAGGCACATCCTTCGGCATAAAGATGTGAGCTTCGATCCCCGCCGCCGCCGCGTAAGCCGCCAGCGCACCACCAGCGTTACCAGCCGAAGGAGCAGCCAGCTTCGTCAGCCCATAATGTTTCGCCATAGTCACGGCAGCCGACATGCCGCGCGCCTTGAACGATCCAGTCGGATTCAGCCCTTCGTCCTTAATAAAAACGCCAGTAAACTCGCGGCTGGGAAGCATAGGAGTGAATCCCTCGCCCAGCGTAACCGGAGAAGCGTCCGGAAGAACTTCAGAGTAGCGCCACATGCTGGCCACACGTCCCGCCAAATCCTCGCGGCGCAACTTCCCTTTCAGTTTGGCAAGATCGTAGCGGACAAAAAGCACGCCGCCATCTTTCGGACAAACATTCAGCGCGCGATCGGCAGAGAGATGTTCTCCGCAACGAGTGCATTCAAGGTAGGAAATTCGCATCGAGGGAAGGATAGCATTTTGGCCGTTAGCACTTAGCAATTGGCATTAGCCAAGACCACGATGGACTGTGCGAACTAAATGCTGAGTGCTAAATGCTAAATGCTGATTCTCTTCAGCATCTCATTCGCCCGCCGAAACCAAGGCCGCTCCCGCCGCCGCAGATATCCCGGCATGGAAGGCTTCTTATCAAGCACCTTCTGTGCCCATTCCCGAGCCTCAGCATTCCGTCCCTCAGACGCCAGCAATTCCGCGAAATTCAAATAAGTCTCCGACAAAGTCGAACTGATCGTGATCTGCCGAAACAGCGCCTCGGCCTTTTCTTTTTGCCCAGTCTGCGCATAGGCGTGTGCAAGCAATCCGGCGGCCCGCTGAAAATCATAGTCAGACTCTTTGCCGACCGTGCGCTCCAGGTCAGGCAACGCAGCCACGGCGTCTCCCAGCAGAATGGCGCAGACTCCCCGCCGATAAAAAGGATCAAGCGTATCCGCGCGCGCGGCAATGGCCTTGTCGAATGCGGCGCGCGCCAGCACAAGGTTGCCATCATCCATGTAAAGCCCGCCAAGTTCCTCATAATTCCCCGCCGACGGATTGTCGCGAATCGCCGCCTCCAGTTCGCCGATGCGCTTGCGCCGCGGAAACACTTTGAAAGACTGCCCCACCAGCCCAATATCCGGCAGCGCCTCAACCAGAAGATAGATAATCGCCCCCAGCGGACCAAGAAACAGAATGACAAAAATCCAATACGTGTCCGGCCGCCGCCGTATGAAGTGGACGATCGCCACTCCCTGCAGGATGATTCCCCACGGATATAAAAGGTAGCTAAAAAATCCCATGCGCCTCAGCCCCGACTCAGGCCTAGCGTGAGATTACACATTTGTGGAAGATGGAGAAAGTATTCGTCAGGTGGCAAGGAGAGAAATGTCGACTGATGACAGGCAGCAACAGAACGACGAACAGCAAATTCTCGCGCTCCACGAAGCCGGAGACAAAGCCCTGATGAGCGCCGACCTCTCCACCCTGGCGCAAATCTTTGCCGACGACTACGTGCAGTACAACGAAGCAGGCAAGGCATTCACGAAGCAGGATGTCCTAAACAATTTCCGGACAGGAGCGATTCGTTATCCGTCGATCGTCCCTACCAGCCGAAAGATTCGCGTCTTCGGAGACACCGCGGTAGTCCACGGCTCGGAATCCGACGAAGTCGAAGCCGACGGAAAAAGATTCAGCGTCCGCTACGTTTATCTAGACGTCCTGCGAAAAAAAGATGGAGAGTGGAAGCTAGTAGCATCGCAGTTAGCCCGGCCAGTAGAAGAATAGGTGGAAGTTCTGGGTTCCCCCGTGTACCTCTGTGTACCCCGTGGTGGAAGCTTTTTTCCAACCACATGGAACGCAGAGGGGCAGGGGAAAACGAGCACCACACTAGCTTTCGTCCGGCCGCAGCCGATTCTGCCAGTGCGACCAGAAAAACCAGACAATCCCCGCCAGCAGCAACACTCCAATGACCGCGTCCAGCTGATGAAAATATTTGCCAATCGTCCGCCAGTTCTCGCCCAGTTTCATCCCGAAGTAAGCCAGCCCGAAGCACCATGGCCACGACCCAAGAAAAGTGTAAATATGAAATTTGCCCCGCGGCATGCGCGAAATCCCGGCCGGCAGCGCAATAAATGTCCGGATCACCGGCAGCAGCCGCGCAATGAATACAGCCATATCTCCCCAGCGCAAAAAGAACCGGTCAGCCCAGTCCAGTTCGCGGCGTCCCATAAGAATCCAGCGCCCGTAACGCTCCACCAGCGGACGCCCGCCATAGCAGCCGATTTCATAAGCCACCAGCGACCCCAGATTGCATCCGATCGCGCCCGCCGTCGCCGCCCACACCAGCTTCATCGCCCCGGTATAAACCAGATATCCCGCAAAGGGCATGATCAGTTCCGAAGGCAGCGGAATGCACGCCGACTCAATCGCCATGAGCAGCGTGATCCCCAGATAGCCGGTAGCGGCCACCAGGGAACTAACAAAAACAAAAAGTATGGTAAGGATTTTCTCAGTCATGCGAATGGAGTTGTTGCGAATCAGACGTACCGGTTTTCAATCACCCGATGATCTGATGGTCGATGACCCGATAGTCAGATCACCCGATGCCGTTCAGAATGCCCCTTCCTGCGTGAAGCTGAAGCCGGGCAAGGTTACGCCATCTCCCGATTTAGTGACCTTCACCTTCACCACCGGAGAATCCGGCGCGGTGACCTCGGCCGGCCGCAACACCGCATATTGCGTGAACACTTCGCTGTACACCTTGGTGACTAGGTGATCCTGTCCGGTTGCGTCGTGCCGCCAGACTTGCCCGAGTTTGATGCCTTTAACGGCCACAAGTTTTTCCTCTAGTTCTCACTAGTTCTCAGACTACTCACCCGGCCGCCACGCCGTCAATCGCGGCGGGGGTTACTTGTGGGATAGGTGGTGTGCGTCTTGTGGCCTCGGTTCACGCGGAAACATGAGTGGGACGCGAGACGAGATCGGCCTCTCTTGGATTACTGCCGGGCTTATTGCTGGACAACCGCGATACCGGATCCCTCCGCGAAGGTCGTCCCGTCCGTGAGCGACACGAACACTCCGTTTTTCCAATAGCCAGCCACGTCGAAGATGCCTCCGAGGTAGTTGGTGCCCCCCACGTACACGTCACTTCCGGCAACAGCAATCTGACTGGCCGACGAATACGTTGAACCGTTACCCAGTTGGGTGACCACTCCGTCTTTCCAAAACAGCGCGGTACCATTGCCCTGAGCCGAATTCCCAGCGACGTACACGTCCGTCCCGCTGACAAGAATGGAGTCAGCATATGTATTGGTCGATGTCGTCAGCGGCACCACCACGCCATCTTTCCAGTACGCGGCGATATTGCATTCGTTCTCAACCACCGTGCAGTACCACCCTGCCACGTAGACGTCGGTACCCGACACAAAGATGGAGAAAGCCAGCGCCATCTCTGACCCATCAGTCAGTTCTACGGCGGTTCCATTCTTCCAGTACTTCGCGACCGTATAACCGGTGTTTGGATCGTTTTCTTCTCCGGCAACGTAGACATCAGTCCCAGAGACATAGACGGACCACGCCATCGCCGACTGTGTCCCGTCCGTCAACGCCACGGCCACACCATCCTTCCAGTATTCAGCGATCGTGTTGGTCGCCCCTAGTTCAGCACCCGCTACATAAACGTCCGTGCCGGACACAAAAATAGAATTCACGTAGCTTTGCTGTGTCCCATCTGTCAGGTCTACGGCAACCCCGTTCTTCCAATATTTGGCAATGTCAGTGTCTCCGTTATTTCCGTTGCCCTCAATACCCGCAACATAAACGTCCGTGCCGGTTACGAAGATCGAACTCGCTTCCGACGCGTACACTCCTTCACCCAGCACCGTGATCGCGCCGTTATCCCAGTATTCCGCGATTTCCCCGCTGGAGCCGTTCACTCCATTTCCCGCAACATAGACGTCCGTAACAACCTTTTGTTGGGAGTTGTTCCCTCCGCCGCAACCCAGCATCGCACTTGCCATGGCTGCGACGACCAGCAGCGACATGAGTTGACTCTTGCCGTTGGTCGGAATCCCCGAAATGCTCTGGCCGCCCATATCTGCATCGTAATCGTGTCTCGAAGCGTAGACAAGAGATGAAGGATGGCGGTGCACATAGTTGGCGTAACATCGCGGTACCACTCATTGACTTTGTTAAGATCAACGACTGTCTTAGGAGGAACTGATGGCTCGCGGAAACATGCCGCGTCAACCCAGCCGCAACGGACGACAGGAAGGCGCCCGCCGGCCGCTCAGTAAACAATCACCGAGTAAACAATCACTGAGTAAACAATCGACGAAGGGCGCCAAATCGAAGGTCTCCGAATCAAAGAGTGTCCAATCAAAGAGTGCCCAATCAAAGACCTCCAGCACTGCGAAGCCGCCGAAATCCGCCTTTCCGAAAAAGAAATCTGCCTCCGGATACGACCCTCTGTCCCCCGAGCGCGTGCGCCAGATCATCGCCGGCCTCGACCAAATGTATCCCGGAGTAACCTGCGCCCTCACTCACCGCAGCGCATGGGAATTGCTGGTAGCGACCATTCTCTCCGCGCAGTCGACTGACGTGCGCGTGAACATGGTCACGCCCGAGCTATTCAAGAAGTATCCGACCGTCCAGGATTTCGCCGCGCTCCAGCCCGAACAATTACAGCCCGACATCTACTCGACCGGCTTCTTCCGCAACAAGGCAAAGTCGGTAGTGGGCGCGGCGCGCAAAATCGTTGCCGACTTCGGCGGCAAAGTTCCGCAGACGATGGATGAGTTGCTGACCCTCCCCGGAGTGGCGCGCAAAACCGCGAACGTCGTGCTCGGAACCTGGTTCAAAAAAAACGAAGGCGTAGTAGTGGATACGCACGTCACGCGAATTTCACGCCGTCTCGAACTGACCAAGCAGGAAGACCCGAAGAAAATCGAAGAAGACCTGATGAAGATCGTCCCCCGCGACCGCTGGACAGATTTTTCACACGAGGTGATCTGGCACGGGAGGAAACTCTGCATAGCACGCAATCCGAAGTGTGCCGATTGCAAGATCGAGAACCTATGTCACGCCGCCGACAAGACTTGGTCCACAGTCGAAGTCCATCCTGAAGCACGGTGATGACTTCCCCCGTGCGCCTCAGTGTCCCCTGTGGTTAAAGATTTTTTTGACGCGCGGGGAACAGAAATGGGCGCGGCCTAGCTGCCCGTATAAGAAAGCTCGACGACAGTGCAGTCGTCATTCAGCGGAGTGCCTCCGCAAAAATCGGCAACGGCCGTAAAGACGTCCTCCATCGAAGCGCTCTTCCCCGCCACATGCTCAAGCCGTTCGCTGTCGAACATATCTCCACGGGCATTTTCCGCCTCGGTAACGCCGTCAGTCACCAGAATCAGTCGATCACCAGCCTTCATCTGGCAGCGATCGCTCGAGTAAGTAGCATCCGCCAGCAGTCCTACAGGCAGATTTCCGTGAGAAGGCCTCAGCACTTCCTTGCCACAGATCCACACCGGAGGAACGTGTCCGCAGTTAACGTATTCGAGATCACCGTCGCTGCGCAGCCGCGTGATAATCATCGTCGCGTATTTCTCACCAATGTGTTTGTAGGTGAAAAAGCGATTCACCGCGTCCACGATCTCCACCAGCGGCATGCCCGAAATAAGTTGCGAATAGACCATTCCCTGCAGAATGGAAGCCAGCAGCGCCGCCGAGACTCCCTTGCCGCTGACGTCGGCAAGAACCACCGCAAGGCCCTGAGGCGTATTCACGGCCTCGAAAAAATCGCCGCCGATTTCCTTGCAGGACAAATTCCGCCCGTTCACCCGTGCAAAAGGAACCTCGGGCAAGGTCACGGCCAACAACCGCTGCTGAATGGACGCCGCGATCCCCAGTTCTTGCTGGTAGCGCCGCCCCGCTTCTTCCGCCTGCACCAGACGGGCGTTCTCAATCAACTGTGCCGCTTCTGTCGCGATCGCGCGCAGAATGTCGTGGCTGACGCTGGTGATATCGCGCGAGGCGAAGCGCGAATCCACATACAGCGCGCCCATCACGTCTCCGCCGGCCGGTTGTTCGGCACCCTTGGCTTGCACCAGTGGCTTGCGCAACGGCATGCAGATCACAGTTCGCAGGTCGAACGCAACAATGCTCAGCCGCTCCTTCACATCCAGCATCTGACTGGTGTCGGTCACCAGATATTCGGAATTCGAAGTCAACGCACCTTCCAGCACCGAACGCGAAATTGTCTTGTCGTCAAGCAGCGGCTCGCTTTTCGAATTACGCCCGGCCGCCAGCGTAAGCGTTCCGTCAGTATCACGAAGAAAGATGTAACCGCGTTCGGCGCGAGTCAGTTTGAGCGTGGCCTCGAGCAACGTGACCAGGATCTCATCGAGCACGCCGATGGTATTCAGCTTGCGCGCCGCTTCCATGAACAGCGTGAGTTTTTCCAGGTCGCTCGCTTCCGGAGCGATCTGAATCCCAGAAATCTGGCTCAGGAACTCACGCGCCGTATTCGAGGTAGTGTGCAGCGGGTGGAAAATCAGGTAAGCAATATCGCGTGCGCCAAATTCCAGCCGGTCATTGCGCTGCAGCTTGTGACGGTCAACCTTCTCGCCGTTGACGAAGGTGCCGTGCTTACTATTCAGATCGACGACAAAAAACTCGCCGTTCTCCGAAACGATGGAAGCATGCTCGCGCGACACGCGCGGGTCGGCAATCACCAGGTCGCGATCCACCTTGCGCCCCACAGTATAAGGAGTGTGGTTCAGCGAAAGCGTCTGCTGATCGCTTCCCTGCACGAAGATCGCGATGGGAAAAATACTGGATATGCCCGAGTGCGACGAAGCCGACATGTAACCTGAATTCTCCTGCGGCCATCATGTCAGGACGTGACACAGGCCCCCAAGCATTCTACGACGAGCCCGCCCTTGCCGGGGCGGCAAAAGTCCTTCGATAGTAATGGAGCAGCATCAGCGCAGCCACTCCTACGGGAATCTGGGGCACCGTCCAGAGAGGAATTGCCCACGCTCGCTCGATCATCGCCCCGGGTAAAACGAAAGAAAGAGCCGCCAGCGTCGTGCTCGAAAACTCGGGCCATACCAGTAATACGCCAACCATGATCAGCAGGGCGCGGCTAACGAACGTGCCTTCCCAAATCGTTCTTCGATCTCGGACGATCAGTAGGATGGCCGGGAGCAGAAGCACCTGATTATAGAGAGAAAAAGTGGGTACCGCGAATACGGTCAGCGCCAGCACCAGACAAGAAGTTGAGCGGAATCCGTCCGAATCCGCCGGCTCTTTGCGCCGCTTAAAGCAAATTGCTACCGTGACTCCCGCAATCAGCACTTCCAGAAATCTGCCCCACGGGCGAGACAGGATCGCCTCCAACATCGGGACCGCCTGAGCATATTGCCAGTACTGGCCAACCGCATGCCAAAACCTTCCAATCCAATGCGGCAGAAGCCACTCTGAAGTCGTGCAGAGAACGGTCATCGCGAGCAGAAAGGCCACAGCCCAGCGATAGCGGCGTTTCAAATCACTGAGGGTCCACAGCGCCAGCCACAGCAGCAGGGGCAGCACGAGTTGGGGCTTGATCGTCGCCAGCGCCAGCAAAATGCCCCCGCCAACCGGACAGTCCGCAACCAGCAGCGCCATCGCCCCGGCGCACATGGCGGCGACCAGCAGAGTCAGTTGCTGGAGCTTCAGTCCCTGCAGCACCGCCAGGCTTCCCAGCGTTAACGCCACCATCGCGACCTGCACCGAAGCCGCGACCGTCCAATTCAACATTCGAAGCCAGAGAAGAACGCTGGCCGCCGTTATGCCCACCAGAATCCAGAAGAATGTCCTTTGCACGATTCCAAAATCAAGACGCACGGTAGGCGCCAGATAAAAAACGACATACACCGGATAAGCAAACGCTTGCTGGTCGATAGGGTCCGCAGGCCGCGAAGCATCGAGCGGCCGGCCATAGTATCCGGTTTGAATTTCGCGCGTGACCTCGGGGCTGTAAGGATCTCGCCCAAGCAGGAGCAGTTCCTTCGCGCCCAACCAGCGCGGATACAGGTCGGAAAGATTTCCGCGCGGCCGATCATGAGCGGCGGCATCGGCCTTCTGATGTGGAATCAACACACGGTCGGCATAAGTCCACGTTCCCGCGGCGCACATCAGCGCCGCGATTACCATCCAGATTGGCGAATAGGAGTAAGTGACCTGCCTATTCATGGCCCCGCCAAAACTGCGGCGACGCACACCACACGAACAGTGCTAGTTCCGCAGGAAAGCAGTACATCAGAAGCTCTGGACCGCCGACAAACGGCGTCGCCTCATGATGGAAGCGATAGCCCAGCACGAACGCCGCGAACGACACAGCGAAGGCCAATATCCACTGTCCCACAAGCCCGGCCACGGCAACCATCCATGTCACCCGCGCGGGTCCAAATTTCCCGGCAAGATCCGTCCCCGAAGCGAACAACCACAGGACGACCGGAACCAGTAGTATCTCGTTGTAAAAGCTTCCACCGCCCGCATTGGGCAAAACCAGCAACGTAACCGAAAGCGCGCTCACCAGCGCGAAATTGAACCGGCTCGATCCTGCAGCCGCTGTCCTGCAGCGCCAGAAGACAACTCCGCAAAGCAGCATCAAACTGCCAGCCACTGCCGCCGCGACCCGCGCTCCCAGTAATTGAGTCATTAGCGATCCCCGATGCCATCGGATGTACCCGCCGACTGCCTCGCGCCAGAACCCGAACCAGCCCGGCAGAATCACCTCCGACCCGGCCAGCAACAATGCGACAACGATTCCAAATCCAATCGCGAACCCCTTTCGGGCCCTCCAGTCGCCGGCTACCCAAACAATCAGGAACGCAACCAGCAAACAAGAAAGTTGCGGTTTGACCAGAGTCAACGCCATCAGAACGCCGGCCAGCACAGGCGATCCGCTGCTCAGAGCCGCCACCGACCCAGCCATAAGAAAGCTGACAAGTAGAGTGATTTGCCCCAGGCACAGTCCTTCAATCACCGCATAGCTCGACATCATCGCCGCGAATCCCAGCAACCTCGCTCGCACTCCCAAGTCCAGGCGCATGCCACGAATCCAAAGTGGAAGGGTTGCCACCGTCAGCAACACCAGGACCGCGGTGAAAATCGGTTGCACCGTTTCAAACCGAAACGGCAATAAAGGAGCGAGTAAGAACGTGACGTATACCGGATACGCGAACGCTTCGGGGTCGACACCAGCATCGCGAGATGGGTCGATTGGCCGGCCATAAAAACCTCGCTCAATCTCTTCCGTCACCTCCTGGCTATAGGGATTCCGATGATACAAAAGCAGATCTCGCGCACCCAGCCATCTGGGATATAGGTCCGATTGATACCCGCCGATGCCCCGCGCCCCAAATCCTGGATTCCCGCGAATCGGCCCCAGAACGCCGGCATAGTAATAAACCATGCCCCAGGCCATAGCGAGAACGGCCACACTAATTAGAATTTCGCGCACCGTCTTCGTACGCCCGAAACCAGTTCGTGGAGGTAAAGCCAACGTAATCGCCTCTCCTGGAAGTAAGAAGGTGAGGAATTATAAGCGCCCGCCCCCCGACCGTGTTCCTGGGGGTGCGTGATCCGAGTTCGGACGACGAAGTCGCCCGATGCCCGCGACCGAACTTCCAGAAGATCCAGATCAACACCGGCACGCACCAAAACGGACTGAGCCATTGCCAGTGCGCCGACGCCCACAACAGCGTGTACAAGCCCGCGAGCAGAACGATGTCCCAACGAATCTCCTTCCACTCCAATGGCGGCTCCGCGAAAAGCAAGAGCACAATCGGCGCCAGAAGAGTCAGGTCATGCGTCAATGTGTGGTAGCTCACTAGCACCGCGCACACGCTTGCCAACCCAAACAAAAACTGCACAGACGCATCCTTGTTGCTGACCAACCACGCCGCGAGTCCGATGACTGCAATCGACGCGCCGACCGTCACCCACATCGTAGTCGGGCTCCTCGTCCCCAGCCCCGCCATGGACGCGATCAACCCATGCAGGTTCGGCATACCAGCCGCCGGGATTGCGCCCCCGGCGCCACTCTTTTCAAGCCTGAGAACATAATGGAAGTAATCGACAATCCCGCCCCATCCCACGACCATCGCCGACATCGCTCCCAGCAAGGCCGCCGTCGGAAAAAACCCGAGCAGCAATCGCGGTCTTCTCACAGCCAGTATGAATGTCATCGGCAACGCAATCTGAAATTTGAAAAGACAGAGCGCGAGCGCCGCGCCTGCCGCCGCATCCTGGTCTCTTGCCAGCAGCGTCAGGCCAACTGTCGCCAGCAGAGTCAGAAGAACCGAGTCCTGCCCATGCATCAAAACGATGGCAACCGGGGGGAATCCGGCAACCGCCAGGAAAAGGAACCAGCCAGCAAGACTCGCCACTTCACCAAATGTTTTTCTCAGGAGCGCCACGACCACACACAGCATCGTCACGTTCAGCAAACTCCACGCCAGATAAGCCGGAAAGAAATTTAAGTACGCCAGCGGCAAGAACAGGAGCGCTTCAAACGGCGGATGGTTGTACGGCAGCGCCACCTCACGAATGTCAACGTGCGGCGCGAACTCCAGCTGGGTCTGGTATTGCAGCTTCAAATCGTAAAGGCGCGAGCCCTCCCCGGCACGAAGCATCCGTGCCCCACAGTAGAATGCTGTGAAATCCTGGTAGCCCCGCAGCAACTCTGGAATAACGTACAGCACGCCCGCCGCGTTGATCGCCGTCATCGCAAGCAGAAAAATGCCCGCGAGCTTTTGCTTCCGCTGCAGCAGTTCGCTCGAACTCATGCGCAACATTCCGGATCATGATTCTATAATTGCCCGACCCGTTTCTCATGACCTTTCTCGCCAGCAGGCGCGCGCTCTTTGCCGGAATCCTTTTCCTCGGCCTCCTGGCTATGACCGCCCGTCCCGCGACCGATCCCGATCTCTGGTGGCATCTGCGCACCGGCCAGTGGATCGTCGAAACCGGCCACGTCCCGCACACTGACCCTTTCTCTTTTACTCGCGTCGGACACGCCTGGGTGGCGCATGAATGGTTGTCGGAGGTCGTGTTCTACGAACTCTGGAAACACGGCGGCGCAGCGGCTCTCATCGTGTTCTCCGCCTTGATTACAACTCTTGGCTTCATGCTCCTCTATATGCGCTGTCCTCCCCGCGAAGGAAAACGGCACTGGGCAGTCGCAGCGACGGCGCTGGGCGCTTTGGCTGCTGCTCCCGCCTGGGGCTCGCGGCCACAGATGTTTACCTTCACACTCGCGAGTCTTCTTCTGTGGCTGCTCGAACGGGGCAACGAAAAAGCAAACGACAAAGAAAAAAATCGTGCCAAACTCCTGCTCTGGATACCTCCTCTGTTTCTCCTATGGTTGAATCTGCACGCCGGGTTCGCGCTCTACCCCGCCCTGTTGCTTGCCTACGGAGCCGGCCTGCTCCTGGAAACGGCGGTCGGCACCACGCCCTGGAAGGAAGCTCGTCCCATAATCCTGCGCGTGTCGCTGCTTCTGCTCGCCTGTCTGGCTCTGGTGCCCCTCAACCCCAGCGGCATTCAGCTCTATCGTTATCCGCTCGACACTCTGCGCTCGCCTGCAATGCGATCGTTCATCGGCGAATGGAACTCCCCGAATTTTCATGAAGGCACCTATCGCCCACTCTTACTCCTGTGGCTGATGCTTCTGATCGCTCTCGCGAGTTCTCGCTCGCGACCCAGAGGACGCGTCATCGTTCCCCTCATCCTTACTGCTTTGGCCGCGCTCGACGCCGTCCGCCACATCGCCATCTTCGTCTTGATGGCGATCCCGGTGATCGCCGCGGCTCTGCCGGCAGCTTCCGCGTCTTTCGCCACCCTGCGCCCGCGTCCCAACGTGTCGCGCTTTCGCCCGCTTTTCAACGGAGCTGTTCTCGTTCTGATGGCAGTCCTTGCGTTCGCGAAATGGGTCACTCTCGCCCGCAGCCAGAACGCGCACGAGGCAGAGAACTTTCCTCAGCCGGCGGTTGCGTTCTTACGTTCTGGCGATTATCCCCAGAGAATTTTCGTGTACTACGATTGGGGAGGCTACGCCATCTGGAAACTCTACCCTGAATATCGCGTCTTCCTCGACGGCCGCGCCGACCTCTATGGTGATGACCTCCTCCACCAATTTAAGACCGCCGTGGAGCTCCAAAACGGCTGGCGCGACGTTCTCGACAAATGGAACGTGGATGCCGTCCTCCTGCCCCCTTCCTGCGCGCTGGCACAAGCCCTCCTTCTCGATCCTGATTGGCATACAACATACAGCGACTCCAAGGCCGCCATCCTGCTCCGGACCCACCCAGCCCTCAAGAATGCCGGCATTTTCCCCGTACCTAGCTTCCAGATACCATCCTCAGAAGTGCAAATAAGGTGAAAAAATGTTTCCCAGAGCTATCCCGAATCTGCGAAACTAAAGCGCATACCAGGAACGGGTCCAAGCCGTCCGGGATTACGAGTTTCTAGCGCAAAGCTCAAAAGGAGTCTGCAATGGCAGATTTTGGTAAAGTCTTGTGGCGCAATGAGGAAGGACAAGACATCGCGGAATATGCCGTGATGCTGGCCGTCATTCTGGTGATCGTGATCGGCACCATCCGCCTGATTGGCTCCAACGCGAACAACGTGTTCTCGTCAGTCGGCAGCCAGCTCGCCCAGTAAGCCGCAGCTGCTCTTAGGAAGAACTATTATGCGCGGAACGCTGCGGCAACCAATCAATCCGGAACAGTTTCCGGAAGGACAGGAATGAATCGAAGCCGTTTGTTGATGATCGGAGGCTTGGCGCTGGCCGTCGGCCTGCTCGTCAGTTATACCGTCTATAGCAAGTTGCGCAGCTCCGCCAGCGCCAGCGACAGCGCCAACGGAGTGCCGGTCGTGGTGGCTGCCGGTGATATTCAGGTCGGCACCAAGTTGGCGGCAACCGACGTCCGCGTGATTGCGATTCCTTCATCGGCTCTTCCTCCCGGAGCATTTTCTGCCACCGCGAAGGTTATAGGCCGCGGCGCAATTCTTCCCGTAAGCAAGGGCGACTTTATCCTGCCCAGCAAGCTGGCCCCGTTGAACGCAGGAACCGGCCTTCCTTCAATGATCCCGCAGGGAATGCGCGCCGTTTCAGTGCGCGTCAATGACGTGGTTTCAGTCGCCGGTTTCGTGCAGCCCGGCACGCGAGTGGATGTGCTGGCAACCGGTAACTCGGTCGGCGCCAGCGGTGGCGGCCGTCAAACCACCACCGTCCTCGAAAATATCCTGGTCATAGCTGTCGGCAAGAGTCTGGACCGCAACGCTCCCGATGCGCAAACCGCTCCCGTGATTACGCTCCTGGTTTCTCCCGACGACGCACAGAAGCTGGCGCTGGTTTCCCAGGAAGGCCGGATTCAGCTGTCTTTGCGCAATCCGCTCGACACCAAAATGGGAGGCATCGACGCTACTCGTGCCAGTTCGTTGTACCCAGGCCTGGCGCCGCCTCCGGTCGAGGTTAAACCCAAGATCCATAAGGTGGCGGCAAAAACTCCAGCGCCTCCGCCCGCACCTTACCAGGTAGAGATGATCCGTGGCAGTAAACGGGATGAGACCAAGTTTGACGAAAATAAGTGAGCCCTCGTACCGCGACCGTTCGCGCTCGCTCGTTCCCTCGAGGAGCAAGCCCTCGACGAGCCGACCATCGACTAGTCGGCCTTCGATGAAGTTGCCCGTGCACCCCTACAGAGGTTCGAATTCATGAAAGCTCTCACCCTCGTCGCGGCTCTCGTGCTCCTGATTGCGACGACGCTCTTCGCGACGACGATCTTCGCGACCCCGATCTTCGCTCCGACGATCTTCGCGGGCCCCGTGACTCATGACGACGCCGCTCCCAGTGACGCCGACGCTCCGGCAGGCGCGCCGGCTCAAAACCCTCCTCCCAGCCAGGACAATCCGCCGGCCGCGCAGCCCTCTGCCACGAGCACCACCACGTCCGCTCAGAGCGAGACTCCCGGTGCCGCCCCGCTGCGCGTGATGGTCGGTAAATCCCTGCTGATCAACACTACAGAACGACTGAAGCGCGTCTCCGTGACCGACCCCAGCGTGGCCGATGCACTGGTCGTCACACCAACTCAAGTTCTCGTCAATGGACTCGCTCCGGGTGAAGTTTCATTGCTCATCTGGGACGAACTGGAGCGCAATCGCAGCTTCGATCTTCGCGTGGATGTCGATAT
>Ga0209169_10001199_pt1 | contig 15728 bp, 14 predicted proteins | sample HubBroMetageWRM4_FD_188346 | JGI IMG/M metagenome (GOLD analysis project Ga0209169, IMG submission 188346) | Warmed soil microbial communities from the Hubbard Brook experimental Forest, New Hampshire - Hubbard Brook CCASE Soil Metagenome WRM 4... | ecosystem: Environmental > Terrestrial > Soil... | reverse complement strand
TCGGCGGGTATTGCGCGATGGAAGGCGAGGACAGCCGGGTCTCCGAGGCCCAGCAGCAGCGTGACTTCCTTGCCGGCGGCGAGATCGAGGAGAGTAATTTTCAAGCCAAGCCGCCGTGGCGGCGGCTGGCGATCATCCTCGCCGGGCCGATCGCGAACTTCATTTTGTGCTACGCGATTCTTTTGGTGGGTGCGCTGGCGTTTGGTGTCGCCGGCGACAAAGCGCAGCCCGTGGTGGGGGAGGTTCTGGCCGGCTCGCCGGCGGCCGTCGCCGGAATCCGCCCGGGAGATCGGATCATTGCGATCGATAACGTTCCTATTACGTCGGGCAAGCGTCTCGTCGATACTATCCACGCTGCCCTCGGCAAACGGCTCGATCTCATCTACGAGCGTGACGGCGCGCGCCACGAAATTTACGTAACGACCACGCCCTGTCCCGCGCAAGTCGGAAAGAACTTCGGGTGCATCGGTTTTCAGCCGGTGCCGGCGTACGAACGCGTCGGATTCGGCACCGCGGTGCGACAGAGCGGCGATGAGTTCGTCGCGATCGCGAATCAGACGTTCAACGGTCTGGCGCTCCTGGTGACGCAGTTCGGAAAATACGCACCCGAAATCGCCGGTCCCATTGGGATGGGACAGGTCGCAGCGACCGTGCAGGATTGGGGCTGGGGCCCGTACTTTTCCCTAGCCGCGACGATCTCGTTTGCGCTGGGGCTCTTCAATCTGTTACCGATTCCGGCACTCGACGGCGGACGCGCCGCGTTCATCGTCGCCGAGTTGATTCGCGGCCGGCCGGTTGATCCCGAAAAGGAGGCGATGGTGCATATCGCCGGCTTTGCGGCGCTGATGGCGGTCATCGTACTCGTAGCGTTCCACGACATCGCTCGCATTATCAACGGGCAAGGAATCATGTAATGCTGCGCCTACGCCGCAAGAGCAAGCCGATCTTCTTGCAAAACAAGACCGGCAAAACCGACGCCAAGAGCATTTGGATCGGCGGCGATCATCCCGTCGTCGTGCAGTCGATGACCACGACCGATACCGCCGATGCCGATGCGACGCTCGAGCAGATCTACGGCCTTGCGATGGAAGGCTGCGAGGTCGTGCGCGTGACCGTGAAAGACCCGCCGGACGCTGCGGGCCTGCCGGCGATCGTCCATCGCTCGCCGGTTCCGATCGTTGCCGACATCCACTTCGACCACAAGATGGCGCTGGCCGCGATCGAGGCCGGCGTCGCGAAGCTCCGCCTGAATCCGGGGAACATTCGCGATCCGAAGAAAGTCGCCGAGGTGGTCGAGTCGGCCAAGGCGCGCGAAATTCCGATTCGCGTCGGCGTCAATATGGGTTCGCTCGCACCCGACCTTGAGAAGTCGCTCGGCCATACCTCGGAGGCGATGGTGCTCTCCGCGCTTCGCCACATCGAGATCCTGGAAGAGCACGGGCACACGGACATCGCGATTTCGCTCAAGGCGCACGACGTCGCCACGACGGTAGATGCCTATCGCATGATGGATCGCCGGCTGCGCGAACGCGAGACGCCGTATGCGCTGCACCTCGGCATCACTGAAGCGGGCTTGCTTCGCGACGGCACGATCAAGTCATCGATTGGACTTGGGATTCTGCTCTGGGAGGGCATCGGGGATACCATTCGCGTTTCCCTGGCCGATGACCCGATCGAAGAGGTTCCGGTCTGCTGGGGCATTCTCAAATCGCTCGGATTGCGCGAAAAGGGATTTGAAATTACCGCGTGTCCGTCGTGCGGACGGGCTGAGATTTCCGTGCTCGAGCTTGGGCGCGCCGTCGAAGCCATCGCCAAAACGTATAGTGCGCCGGTGAAGGTGGCGGTCATGGGCTGCGTCGTCAACGGGCCCGGAGAGTCGAAGATGGCCGACGTCGGCATCGCCGGCGGCAAGGGCAAGGGCGCCATCTATCGGGCCGGCGAGTTGGTCGGCACCTATCCCGAGAGCGAGCTGCTCGGCATGCTGCGTTTGGAGATCGAGAAGGTGATTGCGGAAAAGTATCCGGCCTATCTCGGCGACATTCCTAACGCGGGAAGTGCTGTTTGATTCGTCGCAGCGCCGAGCTCTACGCCGGCTTCGGCTGGCGCGGCCTCTTGCTGATCGCGGTCGCGGCGTTCATGATTTCGTCCGTGGTGGCGTTCTCGCGCCCGATCGAGATGCTCGTTGACGGCGAACGCGTCGACAGCGACGTTCCACCGGTTAGCACCGCGAGCGAAAAGATCTACGTGCCGCTCCGCTCGCTCGCCGAGGCACTCGGCGCCGAGACCGACGTCGACGCAAAAGCGAACCGTATCGACGTCGTGCTCGGCGGACAATCGTTCCGCGTCCGCGTCGGCGACACGCACGCTACGCTCAACGGCATGCCGATCACGTTGAAGCACGCGCCGTTTCGCGTTCGCGGCCGCGTGATGATCTCACTCGACGCCGTCGGTCGAGCGCTGCACGTGCGGGTCCGTTACGATCCGCGCAACGCGCGCATCGAAGTGATCACCCCCGGCGTCGGCCAAGCCCCAATCTCGCAAGCCGCCACCGCAGAGTAGCGTTTTCAGCGGCTGCCTATAAATTTGTCATCCTGAGCGGAGCGTCCTGAGCGAGCGCAGCGAGTCGAAGGGCGCATACTCGAAGGAGGATACAATTTGAAGGCTGATCTTCACGCTTCATCTTGCTGAAAAAGTGGCGCGGCGGGAGCGCCACATGGTCCTTCGACTACGGCGCTGCGCGCCTCCGCTCAGGATGACAATTCTGTGAGCAGATGACAAGGGTTGAGCAGCCGATGTTCTACGCGAACTCGGTGAGGCCGGCGGGTTCTTCGACGGGAACGACATTGGCGGGGTTTGATTTGCGGAAGCCGTAGGCGAAGAAGAAGACGAGGCCGACGAGGAGCGCGACGACGAACCAGGTCCACGTCATGCGCGAGAGGCCGAAGATGGCGAGGAAGAGCGAGAAGACGATGCCGAGGATTGGAAAGAGCGGCACGAACGGCACGCGGAAGCTGCGCGGCAGCTCGGGGCGACGCTTTCGTAGGTAGAGCACGCCGGCGCAGACCACGGTGAAGGCCATCAGCGTGCCGATGTTCACGAGATTGAGCAGATTGTTCAATGGGACGACCAGCGCGAGAACCGCCACGGCGACACCGGTGATGATCGTCGTGATGAACGGCGTTTTGAAGCGCGGGTGTATTGCGGCGACGGCGGGCGGTAACATTCCGTCGCGCGCCATCACGTAGAAGATGCGCGATTGGCCGAGCAGCGATGCGAGCGCGACGCTGGTCGTGCCGGCGAGCACGCCGATCGTGATGACCCAGTTGAGCGCCGGCATGTGCAGCGGGGCGAGCGCGTAGACGAGCGGGTTTTTAATCGGAACCAGCTTCCATGGCACCGCGCCGACCAGCACGATCGCCGTGGCGCAGTAGATGACCGTGCCGATGGCCAGCGCTCCGATCACGCCGACCGGCACGTCGTACTGCGGATTCTTGCACTCTTCAGCAGTCGTTGTCGCGGTATCGAAGCCGATATAGCTGAAGAAGACATACGCGCCGATCGCGATGATGCCGTACGGTTGCGCCGACGACGAATAATCGGCCATGCCTCCGAAGGGATGCAGCGATCCCCAGCCGACCGGATTGAAGTTGTGAAGGTTGGCCGCGTGCACCAAAAACGCGCCGGCGATGACGAAGACAATGAGCGCCGAGATCTTCAGTACGACGAAAACGTTGTTCACCGTTGCCGATTCGCGAATCCCGACCGAGAGTAAGATGCTCAGCCCGATCACGAAGAACGCTGCCACGACGTCGACCTGCGAGTGCGCGAGATCCCAGCTTGACGGGAGCCACCAGGCGCCATGAACGAGGAGGTTCGATTGCGAGGCCCAGTTCGGGAGGGCCAAGCCGCTGCTTTTCGCGACGTCCTGAATGGCGGCCGAAAACTGTTGGGCAACCGGCGCGGCGCTGATACCGTATTCGAAGATCAGGGCAAAACCGATGATCCACGCAAAAAGTTTGCCCATCGTTGCATAGGCGTACGTATAGGCGCTTCCGGCGACCGGAACCATCGCACCGAGCTCAGCGTAGCAGAGCGCGGCAAAGAACGACGTCAGGCCGGCGAGCAGGTACGAGACGATGACGGCCGGCCCCGCGCCTTTGACGCCGGTTCCAATCGTGGTGAAGATGCCGCCGCCGATCATGGTGCCCAGTCCAATGGCAACCAAGTCTTTCGCGGTCAGCGCGCGTCGCAGAATCTTGCGCGTGCCGAGCTCGCGAAGCTTCTCAGCGTCCGTCGTCGCGAAGAGCTCGGAGAAGAATGACACTCGGGCGTCGCTTCGCAGTAGCGCGCCCCTACCCTGCCGGCGGCTCGCCGGCGGGATTCCAGACGTGCTCGGCAACGCTCAGCACGTCGTTGATCCAACGCGCCCAAACAAAGAGCGCATCAGAGAGCCGATTGAGGTAGCGCAACGCCTCGAGCGAAGGCTCCTCGTCGTTATCGATGAGCGTGACCAAGAGGCGCTCGGCGCGGCGGCAGATCGTTCTTGCGAAGTGGAGCTGCGCACCTGGCGCCGAGCCGCCCGGATGAATGAACTGCGAAAGCGGCGGGAGTTCGGCTTGGGCTTTGTCGATCGCGCGCTCGAGCGCCGCGACGTCGGTCGGGCGAATCGATGGAGCACCTTCGCGCCGATCTTTGGGCGGCGTAGCGAGCTCGCTGCCGAGATCGAAAAGCGTATCTTGGACCCAGGCCAGCCACGCGTCGAGGTTAAGCGCCCGGGGCTGGTTCTGCAGCAGCGGGCGCAGCGCGGCGCGCGCGATGCCGATGGCGCTCGAGAGCTCATCGATCGTTCCGTACGTTTCGATGCGGAGCGCGCTCTTTTTGACCCGCCCTCCGCCGACTAAGCCCGTCATACCCTTATCGCCCGAGCGGGTATAAATGCGCGGAATTTTCGGCATCGCTGGTCCCCGGGTTCCCGCTCGAAGGCCGTTGCGCCTTTGCGCGCGAAACCGGGCCGGTCATGTCCGAAGCGTCCACTGGAGCGGTCGTCAAGGAGATCCCTTCGAAGGCGGCCGACCTTTCCGCATGGTACACCGCTGCTTGTCTCAAAGCCGAGCTGGTCTCGTATTCGCCGGTTCGCGGTTGCGTCGTTTTGCGACCATACGGTTTCGGCTTATGGGAGAAGTTACAGCAGCAGCTGGACGCTCGTTTTAAAGAGACAGGCCATGAGAACGCCTACTTCCCTCTCTTTATTCCCGAGAGCATGCTGATCAAGGAAGCCGAGCACGTTGAAGGTTTTGCACCCGAAGTCGCTTGGGTGACGCGGGGCGGCAGTGAAGAGCTGACCGAGCCTTTGGCGATTCGGCCGACCTCCGAAGCGATGGTCGGGACGATGTACGCGCAGTGGATCGAGTCGTATCGCGACCTCCCGATCCTGATCAATCAATGGGCCAACGTCGTGCGCTGGGAAAAGGCCACGCGGCCGTTTCTACGGACGATGGAGTTTCTCTGGCAAGAAGGCCACACGGCGCACGCCTCCGCCGCGGAGGCTCGCGAAGAGACGCTCAAGATTCTCGAGCTTTACCGCGATTTCGCCGAAAATGTCGCCGCCGTTCCCGTCTACTATGGGCGAAAAAGTGCGAGCGAGCGCTTTCCGGGCGCCGTGGAAACCTACTCGATCGAGGCACTGATGCCCGACGGCAAGGCGTTGCAATCGGGGACGTCGCACGACTTAGGACAGAATTTTGCCAAAGCTTACGATATCAAGTTCGTCGACGCCGATCAGCGGATTGCGCACGTCTACACCACCTCGTGGGGGGTTTCTTGGCGCATGCTTGGCGGGTTGATCATGCAGCACGGCGACGATCGCGGGTTGAGAATCCCGCCCAAAATGGCGCCCATTGAGGCGGTGCTGATTCCAATCGTCCGCTCCGGCGACGAGCGCGCCGTCGAGTGCGCTACGACGCTCGCGCAGGAGCTGACGCGCGCAGGCTTCCGCGTTCGCGTCGACACGCGGGATGCGCAACCGGGATGGAAGTACAGCGAGTGGGACCTGCGCGGGGTGCCGGTGCGAATCGAGATCGGCCCGCGCGACGTTGATGCGCAAACCGCCGTGCTGGCAAGACGCGATCGCAATCGCGACCAGCCGGGCCAACGCGAGAGCGTCGCGCTCGCGAGCGTGGCAGCCGCCCTGCGCGAGAAGCTCGACGATATCCAGCGCTCCTTGTACGACGAGGCGAAGACGTTCCTAGCAACGCACACCTTCGCGACGGAGGATCGAAGCGAATTTCTCGAACTATGCCGCAGTCGCGCCGGAATGATCGATATCCCTTGGTGCGAGCGACCGGAGTGCGAGGCGCAGGTCAAAGCGGCAACGACTGCCACGACCCGCGTCCTGCAACCGCTCGAAGCGAGCGGGATTGCTTGTACCGCGTGCGGCGAGCCGGCCAGAGCCAGAGCGTACTTTGCGCAATCTTACTAAATTGGCGATCGCCGGTGCCACGGCGTTTGCTATCGCATCGGGCGTTGCCACGGCCTCCGCGCCGAGCGTGGCGGATCTTGACGCGGCCGCTCGCGCCGTCGGAAACCGGCGCGATCTTGCGGAACGCATCGGGGTCTCGGTCTTTGCCACGCCATGGCCCGCCGAAGTCAGTCAAATCTCGGCCAACTCCGTCGAAGGACATCTCGTTGTCGGCATCCGGATCTGGGGCGTCAAGTTCCACACGCCGATGACACGCGAGCAGTTCGTGGACGAGGTCGTGAGCATTGTCGAACGAGCTTTTGCGGCCGCCCCGGCAACCGAAGAGGTCGACGTGTGGGCGAGCATCCCGATTGCCATTCGAAAAGGAGAGATCGTGAGCGGCGATCTGGCCAAGCCGACCACGCACACGGTCTTTAGCCTGACCGTCCACCGCGGCGAGAGCGCGGCATCGGTGCGCGCGCGGGCAGCCGCTCCCGGCGCTGACGTCTTCTGGGATTCGCAATGGGCGCGCGACGCTTTCAAAGAGTCGTCGTGAATGTATAAGAAGACGACGCTGCCGAACGGTTTGCGCGTTTTGACCGAAGCGATGCCGGCGGTTCGCTCGGCAACGGTCGGCATCTGGGCGGATGTCGGGTCCGCGGTCGAGTCACGCGATCGGCGCGGAATCTCACACCTGGTAGAGCACATGCTCTTTAAAGGAACGCAGCGCCGCACGGCCCGGCAGATCGCCGAAACGATGGATTCGGTCGGCGGTAATCTCAACGCGTTTACCGACAAAGAGACGACCTGCTATTACGCGAAAGTCATCGACCGCCACGTTCCGCTGGCGCTCGACGTGCTGGCCGATATGTTTCTCCACTCGACGTTCGATCCGTTGGAGCTTAGCAAAGAGCAGAAAGTCATCCTCGAAGAGATCAAGATGTATGACGACTCGCCCGACGAGCTCATCCACGATATCTTCCTGCAGACGATGTGGAGCGGATCGAGCCTCGGTGAGCCGACGATCGGCTTTGCCGAGAGCGTCATGGGCGTGACGCCCGAGGGTTTGCGCGCCCACATGCGGGCGCACTACGCGCCGAACGCCGTCATCGTGGCCGCCGCGGGTAACGTCGAGCACGATCGATTCGTCGAGTTGGTCGCTGAAGAGTTCGGCGGTTTCCAAGGCGCCTGCGTTCTGCCCAGGGCCGAACGCCCGGCGACGACGCCCGCAACGAACATCCGGTTTAAGGAGAGCGAACAGGCGTATGTGGTGATGGGAACTCGGGGCATCGATATCCGCGACGACCGGCGCTACGCGCTCTCGCTGCTCGATACCGTTCTTGGCGGGGGCATGTCGAGCCGGCTCTTTCAGGAGATTCGCGAGCAGCGCGGCCTGGTCTACAGCGTCTATTCGTTTCAAGCCGCCTATCGTGCCGCCGGCCTCTTCGGTGTCTACGCCGGCACCTCGGCGGAGAACGTTCAGGCCTGTGTCGATGTGATCGTCGAACAGTTCGCGCGCGCTCGCAACACGCCGATTGAACGCGACGAGTTTCAGCTCGCAAAGGAGCACATCAAGGGTAACCTCACGCTCTCGTTGGAGGCGAGCTCGAGCCGGATGATACGACTGGGCCGCAATGAATTCGCGCTCGGCCGCCACGTCAGTGCCGAAGAGATCGAGCAGCGGATCGATGCGGTAACGCCCGACGAGGTGCAGCAGCTGGCGCGCGAGCTGCTCGCCGAAGAGAATCTTGGCTTGTGCATCATCGGCCCGGTACACGAATCGGACATTGCCTGGCGGCCCGACGCTGCTTAAGGTACGGCAGCACGTAGGCCGATGAACGCCGCGACCGCCGCGTCTGCGGTTCCGCACCTGTGGTCCGGTAAGCTCATTGGGGCGATGGCCGTTACGTTCATCGTGCAAGGCGTGACCATTGGTGCGTATGCTGCGCGGCTTGCGGGAGTGCAGACGAAGCGAATTGCGACCTCGATTTCGCTCTTCAACCTATTTGTCACGACCGGGCGGCTGGCGAATCTGTTCGTCATCTTCTTTATGGGGCCGCTTTCGGATGCGGCCGGCAACGCCGTCAGCTCGCTGAAGGGCGATGCCGTTGCGGTTGCGGCTTGGCAGAACCTGTTTGAAACCCAGCTGCGATTGATCATCCTCGCGGGAACGGCCGGGATGGTGGTCTTTGCGATCTTTTTACCGATGTTCACGTATCTCTTTCGTCGCGGCGTGCACTCATTCGAAGCGCGCGGGTCGATCCCGCACTCACTCGTCCGCCTGCTCTCTCCCCGGGTGATCGCGGAGGTGGTGCGCGCCCAGCGGCTTCCCTCTCTTGCAGAGATGCGTGCCTTTGACTGGCGGGCGTTGCCCAGGCGTCTTCTGATCTTCAATACCCTGGTAATGTGCGTCTACGCCATCGGCGTTCAGGCATCGTATCTCGCATCGGTACTCGACGTAAACGTCGCGCGGACGGCGATCGGGCTTTCGGGGGTTGTCAACGGCATCGGCACGATCGCATTTACGCTCTTTGTCGATCCAACCTCGGCGATCATTACCGATCAGGCCATACACGGGAAGCGCACCGTCGAGGAGGTTCGGTCGATGGTGTTCTATCTATCCCTAACGGCCATCATCGGATCGCTGCTCTCGCAGGCGATCCTCTACCCGGCCGGCGTGATTATTGAAGTGGTTGCACGATTTGCCGCGCATGTTCATCTCTAGGTTCCCTATATTGCTCGCCGCATGTTTGGGCGCTCTGTTGCTCGGCGGCTGCGCGAGCTCGATCGAGCAGTGGATCGTGAATACGCGCGTTCACCAGGGCAAGGTTGCCCTCGTCCGCGGCAACGCCCCTGACGCGGCGCTTGCCTTTAAGCTTGCCCTGCGCGTCGATCCGAAGAATCCGCAGGCGCGCGCCGGATATGTCGAAGCCGCGGGCGAGTTGGCGCGGCTCGAATACACGAAGGGCAACTTCGACGATGCGCTCGCGACCGTGAACGCCGGCTTGGCGGTCGATCCGGAGAGCGCGCGGCTCGCGGCGATGAAAGCGAGCATCGATCAGGCGAAACTCCAGCGCGAGATCGTGATCTCGAACTACCCCACCTATCATGCCGCGGGCCTCGAGCTGCAGCGTGCCTATCAGCAGCTCAACGTCACGAACTCACTGGTGCTCCACAGTTTGAAGCGTTTTGGATACACGTTCGATGCGACCGACTTGGTTTCGGCGATCAAACGCAGCTATCAGCTCCAGCTGGAACTCGCAAAGAACACCAATCGCCTCCTGCTCTACCGTCAGCTCGTCACTTCCGGCGTTCCCGAGGCTCCGTCACAATCGACGACCTTTGGGGCCGCCTCGCTCTTGCCGCTGCCATAGCGCGATGATCTCCTGGTTGGAAAGCTTCCCCACCGCCGCCGCCGGCATCCTCGTGGTGGGTGGAATCGTGCTGGTTTCGCTCGGCTTCGGCTACGTGGTCGCCAAGTTTACGCCGCAGGAAGTTCGCGCCGTCCATAACGATCGTGCCGGGTTTATCCTGGCGGTCATCGGCGTGATCTACGCCGTGCTGCTGGCATTCATCGCCATTAGCGTTTGGGAGCGATTGGTGGAGGCGGAATCACGCACCTTCGATGAGGCCGGCGCCCTCGCAACGCTCTACCGCGATGCCGACGCGTTTCCCGATCGCGGTTGGCTGCGTTCCGCGCTGCGAGCCTACGTTGCTTCGGTGATTGACGACGAGTGGCCGCGCATGCGCCGAGGGGAGCCGACACCGGTTGCCAGCGTACAACTCGAACGGGTCGACCGCGAAATCCGTGGTCTCCCGGTCAACTCACTTCGACTGGCGAACGTTCAGGCGCAGATGCTCGGCGCGATCGACACTGCCTTGATGGACCGACGGGATCGCCTCACGATGGACCGGGGCGGCATCAACCAGATCATGTGGGTCGTGCTGGTCGCTGGCGCAATGGTGACCATCGCTTTCACGTATCTCTTCGGCTTCGAGCAGCCGATCATGCAGCAGCTGATGATCGGCGGATTGAGCTTCTTGATCGGGTTAGTGCTCTTCTTGGTCTTGGCGCTTGACTTTCCGTTTCGCGGGAGCATCGCGGTCCAGCCCGAGGCGTTTAAGGCGCTGCTCGAAGCGTTTACGGTGATCGGACGATGACGCAGCGCCCGTGCGCGTCGAGGAACGCGCGGCCTTGGCCGCTACGTTCGGCGCTGCGAAAGGCCCGCCAGAATCGTTGGGCATCCGGAGAAATCTTCGCAGGGTCGGTCTCGTAGACGGGCCACGCGGCGCCGGCGTCGAGCAGCGGAAAACGTTGCAGCCACGCGCAGAGCTCCGCGTTGCGGCGCAGCCGATTATCCTCAATTGAAATGAAGTATCGCGCGCCTTTTCGGATAGCGCTCTCTTCGTCGAACGGGGTCCACAACGCGGGATCCTCCTCCCAGCCGAAGCGGTCGATGTAGTACTGCACCTCGGGGCCGTAGTGGCCGATGACGACGATGGCGTCTTTCGGCAGCGCGGCGTCGAGCGCGACGGCGTTGCGGTACGTCGATTTGCTGTAGTCGTAGTAGGCCGCTACCGGCCGGATGCTGCCCAGCAGCGCGGCGACGCCGAGGACCGGAACCAGCGCGAGCAGCGCGTAGCGCGACGCGGACGCGACGCTGGCCGCACGCACGATCGAGGCAAAGCGTGAGAGCAAGCCGCCGATGAGCAACGCGCCGAGCGGCAGCAACGGATACAGGTAGTAGTCGACTCGCTCGGCGGTGACGACGACGTAGGTATAGAGCAGCCCGGCAATGAGCCAGCCCCAAAGCAGCGTGCGGCTGCGGCTTGGGATCCAAGGCAAGGCGATCAAACCGAGAACTACGAGCAGAAACGATAACGTCCCGAGCATGGTTTGCCGCAGCATGCCGATGACGATCCGCAGATGCGCGAGCTTCGCAAAGAAACCGGCAGAGGTCGTTAACGCGTTGCGCAGTGGAGGAAGGACGTGGAGCCGGGTGATGCCGCTGGCCCAATGCCACTCCGCGTACGAGTTGATGCGACGATCGTAGAGCGCGAGAATCAACAGCGGAAGGATAACCAGCACCGCCGCAAAGGCCACCGGCATACGCCGAGAACGTGCGCGCTCGCCGATCATGCCGAGCAACGGGAGAATCGCGATCGTCGCCACCGGCTTGGCGAGATAAGCCATCGTCAGCAGCGACGTCGTCCCAGCTAAGCCCGACCTCGAGAGCGCAGGCCGATCGAGAAGATAGAGGGCCGCGGCGTAGAGCGCGGCGGTAAGGAAGAAGACCATCGCGCAGTCGGGCGTGAAGGTGCGGCCGTAGTAGACGCTGCCCGGAAAGACGGCATAGAAAAAGGCGGCGATGAGCCCCGCTAGTGCGCTGCCGAAGAGCCAGCGAGCGAAATAGGCGATGACCGGAATCGTGGCGAGGCTGAACGCAAGCGTAATGAGCCGTCCGAAGATTTCGTGGATGCCGAAAAGCTTATAGAGTGCGGCGGCGATGAACGGTACGATCTGCAGCTCGAGCTCCACGTAGTTGGGTGGAGGGCCGTTGTAGCTCGTTTGCGGATACATGATGTTGAATCGCAAACGGGCGAAGTTTCGCGCGATGGTCGCGGTGTCGCCCTGTCGCCAGCCGGGGTGGTCGAGCAGTGGATTATGGATCCCGTGCAGCCGCAACGCGAGAGCGATCAGCATGACGGCGAGCAGCCCGAGCTGCCAAAGCCGCTTCCTCAGTTGAGGTGACGGAACGTCCAATACTTGTTAAGGAAGAAGTTGACGAACGTGCCGGAAAGCGTCGCGATCAGCCACGTCGTGGTGAAATGGTGGAAGGCGGCACGTTCGGCAACCGTGAAAACCAGCCGGCCGAAGAGCAGCGCCACCGCCGAGACGACGAGAAACTGCAGGCCTTCGAGCAGCGGATTGCGCCGGGACCCAAACGTCCAAATACGGTTCAACACGTAGTTGGAGATGCCGCCGACCATAAAGCCGATCGCGAAGTCGGTAAACCATGAGAGCGTCGTCGTCTTTTGAAGAACGTGCGCGACGACGAAGTTTACCACCAAGCCCGACGTACCGACCACGCCGAATTTCAAAAACTGGCGCACCCCGCGCCGATTCAGCGCGCGCACCAAACCAGGAACCGCTTCTTCACGCAACCCAGTACCAATCCGCAAAGAGAACGGTGAAGAGTCCCAGCAGCGGTAACGAGAAGGCTAAGATGACGTTGTTGATCCACGGGCGCTCGCCCCAGCGGGCTAAGATCGCAAACATCGGAAAGAGCACCAAGGCAAAGCGTGGCATCGACATGAGGTTCGAAGTCGACAGCGGGACGAGGATTGAGAGCGCCATGTACGCGATGTATGAGGGGCGCAGGCGGTGCCAGCCGCCCAGCAAAACCCCAATCATCAGGAAGGTGAAGGCGATCTCGAGCGTTTGCGTCGCAACGATCTGCGAACTCGAGGCGTGGAGTATCTTGCCGTAGGCGTTTGCGATGCTGACCCACGGCATCGCAAAATGCCGATTCCAATGGACCTGCACGTGCGAGAAGTAGAGCGGGTCGGCGCGCAACACCCAGAGATATGCCATGTACAGGCCGAGTCCGAGCGGGATGAGTGCTCCCGCGGCGAGATCGGCAAGAGCCGCAGGTCGTAACGAGCGTTCTTGTGAGTACCATTCCATGACGAACGGAACGAGTAAGAGAATTCCTTCGACTCGCGTTAACGCGGCGAAGAAGCCGAGAAGGCCGGCCAACCACCAGTGCTTCGATCGCATGTAGTAAAACGAGGCGACCGTGAGCATAAAGAAGAGCGACTCGGTGTAGACGGCGGTGAAATAGACGGCCGTTGGAAAGATCGAGACGTAGAAGATCGCGCGTCGCGCTACGGCCCGGTCGTATTCGCGTTCGAGCAATTTATAGAGGTAGAGCAAGCCGAAGAAGAACGAGGCGCTCGAGACCAGTATGCCGGCAATGAGGTGATTCCCGGCAAGCGACCCGACGATCCGAATCAGCATCGGAAAGAGGGGGAAGAACGCCATGTCGGTTCCCTGGTAGCCACGGGTTGCGATGTCGAGATAGTGGACCGCGTCCCAGCGGCCCCAAACGGCAAGCAGTACGTGCGAGGATTCCTGCACGTGACTTCCGGCGCGCTGTCCGATGATAACGGCCGCGAGCTCGGCAATGACGATGATCGCGATCCGCGTCGCGGCAAAGTCGATGAGGACCTCGCGTACGGTCTGGTTGAAACGCGCGGCAATGAGCACCTTGCCCACGCAAGCGAGCGTAACGGCAAGCAGAAAGAGCCGGGCGCCGTGCGTAAGCTGCGGCGGCAAGACAAAGGTTAGCCAGAGCAGTGAAAACGGAATCCAAGTGAGCGCGTCGTATCGGAGCGAACGCACCAGCGTGATCCCCGCGCGACGCGAAAAATAATGCGAGTACCCGATCCATAGCGCCAGTACCAACGCGACGCCGAGCGCGAGCCCGCTGAGCAGCGCGAACTCGGCAAACGCGCCGCGATGGACCGGCACGACCACGGCATACCAAGCAAAAAAGCCGAGCGTTAGTCCAATCAGCGCGACGGTTAACGACGCCGGCCAGCCGGCCACGAGCAAGTCGCCGACAGGTGAGGGGCGCGTTCCGACCGGTTGGGCAAGGCGGGTGTCGGCGAGCACTACCAATCGTTCTTAACAGGAAAAGAGCCGCTTTCCTTGTAGGCCTCTTGCTAGAATGACGAAGTCTGTCTTGAGCGCGGTACTCGCCCGCCCCGTGCACTCGCTCGATTTCGTGAAGGTCACGGAAAGCGCAGCGCTCGCTGCGTCGCGGTGGATGGGGCGCGGCGAACGTGATGCCGCCGACGGTGCGGCCGTCGAGAAGATGCGCGAGTCGCTAAGCGACATGGAAATTGCCGGTCGCATCGTCATCGGTGAAGGCGAACGCGACGAAGCGCCGATGCTTTACATCGGCGAGGAGGTCGGCAGCGGCGGTAAAGAGGTGGACATTGCCGTCGATCCGGTTGAAGGAACCAACCTGGTTGCAAACGGTCTTCCCAACTCCATTGCCGTGATGGCGATCGCGGAGCGCAACGGCCTTCTTCACGCCCCCGATACCTACATGAAGAAACTTGCCGTGGGAGCCAAGGCCGGCCCGTTCGTTCACATCGACGCGCCGGTTCGCGACAATCTCGAAGCGGTCGCTAACGCCCTGGAGAAGCCGATTAACGACGTTTGCGTCGTCATTCTCGACCGGCCGCGGCACGCCGACTTAATCAAAGAGGTGCGCGCGGCGGGGGCGCGGATTCGCTTGATTTCCGATGGCGACGTCGATGCGTGCATCGCGACGGCAATTGAGTCGACGGGTATCCACGTGGCGATGGGGACCGGCGGCGCGCCGGAAGGTGTGCTCGCGGCGGCTGCCATTAAATGCCTGGGTGGGAACTTCATGGGCCGCCTGGAGCCGCGCAACGAGCTGGAGGCCGAGCGCGCCATCGAGATGGGATTCGGGGCGATCGATCGGGTTTTAGAGCTCGACGATCTGGTGCGCAGCAACGACGTGATCTTTTGCGCCACCGGAATCACCGACGGCGATTTGGTTCGCGGCGTGCGCTTCTTTGGAAATCAGGCACGAACGCATTCGATCCTGGTTCATTCGAGCGGGACGGTACGTTTTATCGAATCAACTCATCGGCTCGGTGCTCGCCCGGAACCGGTATGGCGACGAACCGGTCGAGGCCGGTTATGCTGCCCGGGTGATCACCGAGCTGATGAGCGGCATTGCCGCCCGCTGAGCCGGGCGCCGGCCAGGCCGCCGGCGTCACCCGCCCGGCCATCGCGGCGGTGGCCGGGCTGATCGGCCCGTACATCCGCCGTACGCCGGTGATCAGCCTCGATCGCGCCGACTTCGGCCTGCCGGCCGGCGGGCTGGTCATCAAGCTGGAGCAGCTGCAGCACTCGGGGTCGTTCAAGGCCCGCGGCGCGTTCAGCAACCTGCTGAGCCGTCCGGTCCCGGCGGCCGGCGTGGTCGCGGCATCGGGCGGCAACCACGGCGCGGCGGTGGCCTACGCGGCCGGGATCCTCGGCGTGCCGGCCCGGATCTTCGTTCCCGAGATCTCCTCGGCCGCGAAGATCAGCCGGATCCGCTCGTACGGCGCCGACCTGGTGGTGGCGGGCGCGTCCTATTCCGACGCCCTGGCGCTCAGCCAGGACTGGGTGGCGAGCTCCGGGGCGATGCCGGTGCATGCCTATGACCAGGTCGAGACGATGCTCGGG
>Ga0209169_10001198_pt1 | contig 15743 bp, 12 predicted proteins | sample HubBroMetageWRM4_FD_188346 | JGI IMG/M metagenome (GOLD analysis project Ga0209169, IMG submission 188346) | Warmed soil microbial communities from the Hubbard Brook experimental Forest, New Hampshire - Hubbard Brook CCASE Soil Metagenome WRM 4... | ecosystem: Environmental > Terrestrial > Soil... | reverse complement strand
TTCCGGTGTTCAAGTTCGATTACCAAAAAGTTCAGCAATGCGTGGCGAATTTTCTGGATAACGCACTGAAGCACACTCCCCCGGAAGGTTGCGTGACGCTCCTGGCTCAGCCGCATTTTTGGGAGCGGCGGACTTCGGAAGCCGCGCCAGCAAATGATCGTCGCCGCGGACGCGGCGGACGCAACAACAGCATATTGGTTTCGGTTTCAGACACCGGGAGCGGCATCGCGGCGGAGTTCCACCAGGAAATTTTCGAGGAGTTCGTTCGCGTCGATCCTTCATCTTCAGGAATGGGATTGGGCTTGGCGATCACCAAGCGCCTGATCCAAGCACACCGCGGAAAAGTGTGGGTCGACAGCGTGATGGGAAGCGGGAGTACCTTTTCGTTTCTTTTGCCGATAAACGTAGAATAGAAGCCGAGTACTGGACGCGCAATCGCGTCCGCTAGGGAAAAAAATGGCCGCCAAAGAACACATTCTGGTCGTAGACGACGAACCGAGTATTCGCAAGTATCTGCAGACGCTGCTGGAAGTGGATGGATTTGGAGTGGAAACCGTCACCAGCGGCAAGGAAGCGCTGGAGCGGATTGGCTCGGGAGAGCAACGCCCCGACTTCATCATTCTCGACGTGCTGATGCCGGAGATGGATGGGCTGGAAACGCTGCGCCAGTTGATGCAGATTGACCGCAGCCTGAACGTCATCATGCTGTCGTGCTCCAACGAAGTCACGACTGTGGTCGAAGCGATCCGCATCGGCGCGCTCGATTACCTGACCAAACCGTTCGAGAAACCGGAGCTGGATGCGGCTTTTCTGAAGTGCCGTCAGAAGCAGGAACTGCGCTCCGAAAATAAGGCGCTTCGCGAATATTGCGAAGCGATCACCGAAGATTTGTCGTTCCTGGCGGCCAGTCCGCAAATGCTGAAAATTCGGCAGCAGGTACTGCAAATCGCTCCGGTCGACGTTCCGGTGTTCATCAGCGGCGAGAGTGGCGTGGGCAAAGAAGTGATTTCGCGGATGATTCATCTTCGTTCGAACCGGCGCGCGCAACCCTTTGTAAAGGTGAATTGCGCGGCATTGCCGGGCGAGCTGCTGGAATCGGAATTGTTCGGGTACGAGCAGGGAGCTTTCACCGGCGCGGTTCGCGCCAAGCCCGGCAAATTCGAACTGGCCAACCGCGGCACGATTTTCCTGGATGAAATCGCGGAGATGAGCACCCACTTGCAGGCCAAGTTGCTGCACGTGCTGCAGGACGGACAGTTCTCACGGCTAGGCGCCCGCGCTACGGTTAATGTCGACGTTCGCGTGCTGGCCGCTACGAACATGGACGTAAAAGACGCTATGCGGTCCGGACGCTTCCGCGAAGATCTTTACTACCGGCTAAACGTGCTTTCCATTCACGTTCCCCCGCTGCGCGAACGCACCACTGAGATTCCGTTGTTGTTCCGGCATTTTCTGGCGAAGTACAGCGAGAAGTATGCCAAGCCGGCGCCCGATCCTTCGAAGCATTTGCTCGAAGCGGCATTGCGCTACCCGTGGCCCGGAAACTTGCGCGAGCTGGAAAACTTCGTCAAGCGTTATGTGATTCTGGAAGACGACGAAGGCAGCTTCCGTGAATTGTTGGAAATGACCGGGCAGCAGCAGCGCACTGCTCCGCGCGAAGATGCAGCTCCGCCGAAAGAGCAAGGGTTGAAGGCGCTGGTCCGCGGATTGAAAGACGAAGCGGAAATGGAAGCGATCGCCGATGCGTTGGAAAAAACAAACTGGTGCCGCAAAGATGCGGCGAAAATGCTGGGCATTAGTTACAAAGCATTGCTGTACAAAATGAGGCAATTCAATTTGGATTCAGGCCGTGGCGCGCGCTCGGCGGCGGCCAGGGCGGCGAGGGAATTGGCAGCGAAAGAAGCGGCGGCGAAAGAGGGCGCCGCGAAGGAAGCCGCACCGGCCATTCGCGGATCCTAGCGCTGACTCATTTTGAGAATCGGTGCGGCGCAGATCGGCACAGTTCCATTACTAGGGCAAAGAGTTGCATAACTAGAGCACATTAGTCGAAATAGCTCTTCCGTTTCTGCCGGGGGTTAGACTAGTATGCGACTCGAAACTGGTCCAGGCAGTCGGCGGGCGCAGACAGTTTGAGCTGTACACTTTCCAGAAGACTTTTTTCAGAGATGCTCGGTGCTGTGTTCAAAGGGGTTGCAAGCCTCTTTTGCGTCGCTTTGCATGCGGGTTGACTCTGGTCACTAGTACTAAGTAGACGGCGACGCCGCGGTGGAGGGTTTCACTCCTTTGGAAGAGGGATTGCACTTTCGAAACCCTGGGGATGTGTCGCAATCCAATCTGTTGGGGGAGGAGCGGTGGGGATGACGGAGCGTCGCACGGCACGCCGGTACGATTTGTCACTGCCAGTCAATGTCCGTTTACCGATCAATCGCGAGACCGCGGCTCACAACGGCCAGACCCGCGACATTTCCACCCGTGGCGTTTATTTCATGATGCAGAAGGATCTTGCCCCCGGAACGGAAGTTGATTTTACGCTGACCCTGCCGGCGGAAATTACGCGTGGCGCGGAAGTATTCGTGCGCGCTCACGGGCGCGTGGTGCGCGTCGATAAGCAACAGGACGATCAGCATGAATCGATTGGCGTTGCGGCAGTGATCGAGCGCTACGACATTATTCGCGGTGAAGGGACTCCAATCTAAGTCCGACAGCTCTTTTTAGCCTCCATCGCGCCTCGTCTTTGTTCCAATCGCCGGCCCGATCCGGTGGCCTCCAACCGTTGTCAGCCCTCTCGCCCTCCGACCGGAACACGGAACCGCGATTCCCGAAAGTGCCTAGGATTTGCTGGTGGACGCATGTGAGTTCGGCCATTGACCAGGGCCAATCCACAAGGACCAGCGACCGTACTAGCCACGTACTAGACTTAAAGTAATGGACATAGAGTTTTCCCAGCCAATCTGGAATTCCTCCAATTGTCTCCGTTCTTTAACGTCGTTTGGCGGCCCAGGTGCAAAGTTTAGCGTGGGGGCACGGGGAACCGCCTCACTCTATTCCGACGGACATTCATGGCATCTGCAGCTGAAGCGCGACTGACGCCGGTACCAAACCCACTGGAACTTCCTCCGGACCACGTTTATTTCGGTCCGTCGCCGGCCATGCAAGTGGTCCGGCAACGCGTGGAACGTTCCGCGGGACTGAACGTACCGGTCCTGATTCTGGGTGAGAGCGGCACCGGAAAGGAAATTCTTGCGCGTTTTATCCACGAACGCTCACCGTGGCGGTTTGGCCCGTTCGTCAAAGTGAATTGTCCCGCGATTCCCGCAACTTTGATCGAAAGTGAGCTTTTCGGATTTCAGAAGGGTGCGTTCACCGGCGCGATCGCGGCCAAACCAGGCCGGATGGAAATGGCCCAGGGCGGGTCGCTGTTCCTAGACGAGATTGCGGAGTTGGATTCCAACCTGCAGGCGAAGCTTTTGCACGTCCTACAGGATGGGCATTTCACCCGCATCGGCGATCACGAAGAACGCCGCATGGATGCCCGCGTGATTTGCGCGACGAATCGAGTGCTGCGGCAGGAAATCGAAACCGGCGGTTTTCGCGCCGACCTTTTCTACCGCATTAACGTCATCACCATCACCCTTCCTTCATTGCGCGATCGCCGCGATGACATTCCATATCTGGTTGATTATCTCCGTGTTCAATTTAATCGCCGGTTCAAACACGATGCCGCTCCGGTGTCGCGAGAAGCGTTGCAACTTCTACAGCAGCGTGATTGGCCGGGCAACATCCGCGAGCTGGAGAATTGTGTCGCGCGTTACGTAATCCTCGGATCCGAAGAAGCGTTTCATTCCGATCACGATTCTTCCGCCGAAAAGAAGGGACTGCACATTTCGTACGAGCTGAATCAAGATGGCAACAACATCCCTTTGAAGCGGATCGCGCAACAGGTTACGCGGCGCATGGAACACGACGTGATCCTGAAAGTGTTGCGGGCCAATCATTGGAACCGCCGCAAGACCGCCGAGATCCTGAAGATCAGTTACCGCGCCTTGCTTTACAAAGTGCGCCAAGCCGGACTGCCATCCAAGCGCCCCCAAAGACGAACAGAAATCGAACTGGAAGAGCTCTCCGAATCTCAATCCTAATTTCCACCGGCGTTTCGACTTCTAAACCTTGCCGGCGCCAAAGCTTGCATAATCACCGTATTACTACCCGTGTCTCTTTTGAAATCGTTCGCTCCATCTTCCTTGCCCGCGCCCTTCGATTCCGCTAGCCTTGAACTACGATGGCGAAGGCGTCCGCAAATTCCAAATTGAAAGTCTGTCTCTTGTCTCCGCACCCGATGGTGCTGGAGGAGTTTCGCCGCTTGCTCAGCGACTCCGGATTTCAGATTGTGGCGAACCAGCTGGAATCGATGCTGGCTCCGGATCTGCGAAATCTCGAGGTGCCGCGGGTGGCGGTGTATGTGATTGACGCGCATGCGGCGCGTCAGGCCACCGGAGCCTTGCTGGGCAACATCCTGGATCATAATCCTGCCGCGCGGCTGCTGGTGGTGGGCGATAATCTGAATGAATCCGACAGCTATACCCTTTTACGTCAGGGAGTTAAGGGAATCCTGAACTATAAGGAAGCTCGCGAGCAGTTGCCTCGGGCGTTGCCTCTGGTCGCCTCTGGCGGTTTCTGGGTTCCGCGCGAAGTTTTATCGCGTTTTGTGGATTCGATCCTGACCACCACTCAGGGACGCAGGTTGCGCGGAGATTCGCCCGCCGAACTGAGCCGTCGCGAACAGGAAGTGTTGGCCGGGCTGCTTGAGAATCTGGCAAATAAGGAAGTCGCGGACCGGTTGCACATTTCCGAGCGCACCGTTAAATTCCACGTTTCGAACCTTCTCGCCAAGTTTGGCGTTCGTCGCCGCGCCGATTTGATTCTGCTGTGCTACCAGCGCCGAAGCGTTGGAACGTAATCTTTCTTTTTTATTTCCGCTTTTCACTTTGCTGCAAATCTTCAAGAACGTAGTCCCGCTGGTATAATCCCAGAGCTATCCTGAATCTTGTTTAAACCAGTGGCCACTTTCTCCATCGAAAATTTCGGATGCCGCGCCACCGACGCGGATGCGGCGGCGCTACGCCGCAGTTTACTGGCGAGCGGACTGTCGCTGCTGAGTGATCACCAGCACGCGGATTTTGTAATTCTCAACTCCTGTACGGTTACGGCCGCAGCGGATTCGCAGGCGCGTGAGGCCGTACGAAAAATTCACCGTGCCAACCCGGAAGCGCGAATTATTGTCACCGGCTGTTATGCGCAGCGCGCGCCGGAGGAAATTGCCTCGTTGGATGGCGTTGCCTGGGTGGTAGGAAATTCACATCAGACTGAAATTCCGGAACTGCTGCGCGATTTTCGAGGAAGACAGTTCGCGGCTTCGCCAGGGGATGCGTCTCCGACCACAACTGATTTCGTGGCCTTGTCTGCGCTTAACACCGATGCTATGTCCCTCGAGCGCGGGCCCGCCAAGATTTTGACCGGCGATATTTTTGCGCAGACGTCGGTCCAGGCTGCTCCGCAGGATGGCATAGCGGGCGATCGCACTCGACCCATTTTGAAAATTCAAGACGGCTGCAACAACCGCTGCTCGTACTGCGTAATTCCCTTTGTGCGTGGCCGCAGCCGCAGCTTGGCGCCGGATGTGGTGGTGGAGGAAGTTCGCAAGCTGGTCCGTGCCGGCGCAAAAGAAATCGTGCTGAGCGGCATCAACCTTGGTTCTTATGGCCGGGATTTTACGCCACGAACCACCCTGAATGAGGTGGTTCGGCGTATCTTGGATGAAACCGCCCTCGAACAATTGCGATTCAGCTCCGTTGAGCCCCAGGACGTTACTGAGGATTTTGTCGGATTGGTCATTTCTTCCGAGCGCATCGCGCGGCACTTTCATATTCCGCTGCAATCCGGTTCCGCGAAAATCTTGAAAGCCATGCATCGCTGGTATCGGCCGGCGCTTTATGCCGAGCGAGTGAATCAAATTCGACACGCAATTCCCGACGCCGCGATCGGCGCGGACGTGATCGTAGGATTTCCCGGAGAAAGCGACGATGATTTCCGGACTACCTACGAGTTTATCGACGTGCTGCCGTTAACTTATCTTCACGTATTTTCGTTTTCGGCTCGCCCGGGTACCAAAGCTGCGGAGTTCGACGCACCGCCGGTCGCGGCAACGGTGATTAAAGATCGAGCCCGCGCTCTCCGAGCTTTGAGTCGACGCAAGGCCACAGAATTTAGGGCGTCGCAGTCGGGTCGACGCTTGCGAGCCATTACGCTTGCGCGTGGCGGAACAAATTGGACGGAGGCGCTGACCAGCAATTACTTGAAAGCGAGGATTCCAGGGCGCCATCCAGCAAACCGCTGGTATGACGCGGAAATCTTCGCGGATGAAGGAGTAATCGAGGAAGTGCAACTCGCCGGCGGCGACCTAACTCTCGAAAATAACCTCGGCGAGGGCCAGATTTCCGCTGTGGGTGATCGTTAGCGAAATGTTTTTGACGCCCAGGCCATTGGCGATTTGCAAGGCGGCTCCGGCCAGTTGCAGCGTCGGTTTGCCTCCGGGTTGGCGCACAACTTCCAGGTCGCGCCAGCGCACTCCGCGCCGCCAGCCGGTGCCGAGGGCCTTCATGCCCGCTTCTTTGGCGGCGAAGCGCCCAGCATATCGTTCGAATTTGTTCTTAAAGCTTTCGCAGTAGGCAATCTCTTGGGGAGTGTAGAGGCGCTGCAGAATGGCCATGCCATGCCGCGTGAGCGCGGCTTCAATGCGATCGATTTCAGAAATGTCCAGACCGAGTCCGATGATCAAGAGCACCTCAGATGCGCGAGTGTGCGTGGCGCGCGCGTTGGCGATTATACCTATATGACGCAGCCCTTCACGAAAACTGCAAAAAAGCCCGCGGCGACGCGAAACTCGCCGGCCAGAACCAAAGCTGCGCGCGAATGGAAAACTGGCAAAACTCAAGGGTTGCAAATTCTCGAAGCGCCTGAGTTATCGCGCCTCAAATGGCTGGTGCACGGTTTCAGCACGCGTCGTGGCGGTTCGAGCCGGCTCGAACGCACCGAGCGCGGCGTAAAAAGTTCCGAAGAAGTCTTGAATCTCGGGTTCAACGAATGGGACCGGCCGGAACGTGTTTCCGCGAACCGCCAGAAGTTTTTCAGCGCGGTCGGTGCCGGCAAGATGCGTCCGGTTTTGCTGCGCCAGACTCACTCCGACACCGTTTATCTGGTTGGCGCGGCCAATATCCCGCAGGGCGAACGCGCTCCGCAGGGCGATGCACTCATCACTCGGGAGCGTGGAGTTCTGCTTGCGGTACAAACTGCGGACTGCATCCCGATCCTGCTCGCCGATACGAAAAATCACGCCGTCGCGGCGATTCATTCGGGCTGGCGCGGAACGGCGCAGCGCATTGCGGAAAAAACGCTCGGCCGCATGCGAATGGAATTTGGTACGCGTCCCCAGGACATAATCGCCGCGATCGGGCCGGGCATTGGCCAGTGCTGCTACGAAGTCGGCCACGAAGTAATCAAGGAATTTGCCGCGACATTTCCCGCAGCGCGTGAGTGGTTTGACGGGCCCTTCGACACGCTCGAAAACGGCGATGCCGATTCAAACTGGCTACCGTGGTTGACCATGCGGCCTCCTGGCCACGCGCCTCCGGCGCCTACGGCGAGGCTCGATTTGGTCGCGGCGAACCGTGCGATACTGGCCGGCGCGGGAGTGCCGCTCAAAAGCATTGCCTCATCAAGTTTATGCACCGCATGCCGCCCCGATTTGTTTTTCAGCTACCGTCGGGAACGCATCACGGGCCGCATGATTGCTGCGATTGGAATCAAATAGCTGCGGTGGGGAAGAAAGAAGTCAGGAACGATTAGCGAGACGCTACACGCCTGAAATTTGCGAAAGAGAAGAGCCCGTAGTATTCCGCCCTGATTCTAGAACTGCCAGCTGCCCGCAGGCCGCCATTACGTCCTGCCCTCGTGAATACCGCACGAATGCCGGAATATTTTTTTCGTTGAGGATGCGGCGGAATTCTTCGATTCGCGCCGGATCCGGCTTTTCGTACGGAAGTTCACCAGGATTCCACGGAATCAAATTCACTTTGACGCGCAGCTTCGCGACCAGTTTAGCGAGGCGTGCGGCGTCTTCCGGTGCATCGTTGAATCCGCCGAGCAGCACATATTCAAAGGTCAGGTGTTCCCAAGGGCGCAGCGGGTAGCGCGCGCAGGCCTCGAGCAGCTTTTCGATCGGATATTTGCGATTGATGGGCATGATCGCGTCGCGCTGTTCGTTTGAGGAAGCATTCAGTGAAATCGCCAGCTTCGGGCGAACCTTTTCCAGCGCGAGCTTTTCAATGCCCGGAATAATTCCGCTGGTTGAAAGCGTGGTGTGTTTTGGCGTGATCGCCATGCCGTTCGGATCGAGCACAATTCTTAGCGCAGCCGTCACCGCGTCGTAATTGAGCAGTGGCTCGCCCTGGCCCATCAACACCACGTTGGTTTGCGGCTTCAGAGTCGCGCGTTGATCGTGCAATGCCATCAACACTTGACCCACAATTTCGCCTGCCGTCAAATTGCGAATCAACCCCAGAGTGGCGGTCAGGCAAAAATGGCAATCCACCGCGCATCCGGCCTGGGTAGAAATGCAGATAGTCTGCCGATTTTCCTCCGGCATAAAAACAGCTTCGACGGTCGCTGGATTTCCAGCGGGCGCACCAGCATTTTCCGGAGCATCCAGCGCCAACACGTAGCGCACTGCTCCGTCCGACGATTCATATCGCCGCCGAACGTGGGGCAAGGTGATTGCGGATTCCCTCGCAAGCCGTTCGCGCAGCGCCGCCGGCAGATTCGTCATGCTCGCGACATCGAATCGGCGCTCCGCGTACAGCGCATGGTAAATCTGATCGGCGCGGTATGTGGGTTCGCCGAGCGATTGCACGAATTCCCGCAGCTCTTCCAGAGATCTTCCCAGAAGATTGAAAGGGTTATTTGCAGCCTGATGCGACATATTGTGTTGATGATAACACGTGGCTGGCTGGCAGATTTTCGAGTGCCCGCCATTCTCCGGAGGGATATAATGGGATGTAATCAGCCGGTTCTGCGTGCGAGGCGCCCTATGGCAACGATTCCATCTGTCGAAAATAAATCGCCGATGCAAGTAATGGGCATCGACGAATGGGTCAAAAGACTTTGCGCCATTCCGGAGAAGGATTTCTCCATCCCCTCGGTTTTCGAATTCACCGCGCGCTACGCGATCCAGCCCGAAACGCTGCAGCCCTACATGTACTACGCCAAAAGCCACTACACCCGAAACTTAATTCACAAATGCGAACTTTTCGAAGTTCTGGCCATCTGCTGGAACGTCGGCCAGGTCAGCCGGATTCACAATCATCGCGATCAGAATTGCTGGATGGTTACGCCCGTCGGCCGGCTGCGCGTACAGAATTTCCGGGTGGAAGATCGTGACGCCGCGCACGGCAACTGTAAACTCGTTCCGACCGATGCTTACGACATGGACCCCACGCATCCCGCCGTGGTCCAGCCCGAAGAACCGGTGCATCAGGTTTTGAATCTTCCGGAATTCAATCAGCAAGCGACCAGCGTGCACATCTACTCCTACCCCTATGCTTCCTGCGAAGTCTACTCAATCGACAAAGGCGTTTACAGCGACGTGCCGCTGCACTACTCGAGCGAATACGGAAAACTCTCGCCCGACGAAAAATTACTCTAGCTTCGCGTTGCGCCATTGTGCATGTACGACGCATGTGCGGATGGAAATAATCGCCGGGCGCATATGACATTTTTTGCTGCACCGTGCCACAATGGATGTATCGATGTCCGACTCAAATCATAAAGTTCAGCAGGAAGTTCTACCGAACGGGCTCGTGGTAATCACCGAGCCGATGGAACACGTCCATTCCGTTTCGGTGGGGATTTGGCTGCGCAATGGTTCGCGCCGCGAGCCGGCCGAGCTGAACGGCATTTCGCATTTTATCGAACACATGGTGTTCAAGGGCACCACCCGCCGCACCGCCGAGGATATCGCTCGCGAAGTGGATAGCGTGGGTGGCATGCTCGACGCCTTTACTTCGAAGGAAATGGTTTGCTTCAATACCCGGGTCCTCGATGAGCATCTACCCAAGGCCTTCGACGTTCTGGCGGATATGGTTTTGGACCCGCGCTTTGCCGAAGACGAGATCGACCGCGAAAAATCGGTGATCCTGGAAGAAATTCGCATGACCCAGGACAATCCCGAAGACCTGGTGCATGAACTGTTCACCCAGAATTTCTGGTCGCCGCATTCGCTGGGCAAGCCGATTCTGGGCACGCCGGAAACGGTTTCGTCTTTTTCGCGCGATACCCTGCGCAGTTGGTTTACCAACAAATACGCGCCGAACAATATGGTGATCACGGCCGCGGGCCATTTGACCCACCCCCAACTGGTCGATCTGGTGAGCGAGCGTTTCTCCGATCTGCCCGCCGCGAAATTAGACCCGGCGGAGAATAAGCCGGAAGCGGCCCAGCACGTCACGCTGCGGACCAAGCACGAACTCGAGCAGGTGCATCTCTGTCTGGGCGTTCCGGCGTTGCCCATGACCGATAAGCGCCGCTTTGCCGTGGCCGTCCTGAATAATGTTTTGGGCGGCGGGATGTCTTCCCGGCTGTTCCAGAATATTCGCGAACGGCAAGGTTTGGCGTATGCGATTTTCAGCGAGCTGAGTTCCTATCGCGATGCCGGCGCGCTTTCGGTATACGCCGGAACGTCGCTCGATACCGCCAGCCAGCTGATTCGTTCGGTGCTCGATGAATTCCGCAAGATGCGCGATGAGCCGCTGGAAGCGGAAGAACTGCGCCGTGCTAAGGATCATCTGAAAGGCGCGACGTTGCTTGCGCTCGAAGGTTCCGGCCAGCGCATGAACAGCCTGGCCCGTTATCACATGTACTTCAACCGCCACTTCACCGCGCAGGATTTGATCGCGCTGCTCGAAAGCGTGACCATCGAAGACGTGCAGCAACTGGCGCGCGAATTTTTCCAGCCCGGCCGCATGGCCGCCTCAGTGGTAGGAAACCTCAACGGATTCAAACTCACCCAAGAGCATCTCGCCATCTAAGCGGTCGCCCCTCCCGTACATCTGCCCGTGCAACCCCCTGAAATTATTGGTGTCTAACGACAACAGGAGGGAAGACTATGACCTTCACCCGGCTCTTGACGCCCATACTGGGCTTCCTGATGCTCTCCACGATTGCGAATGCCCAAACCGTTAAGGTAGACCAACAAAATCGCACGATCGAGATCTCTGCCGAAAGTTCGATCCAAGTTGTGGCCGACCGAGTCACGATCACCGTCGGCTATCGAAACTATGGTCCAACTCATGAGGAAGCTTTTGCAAACAATTCGCGAATTGCGGATCGGATTCTCAAATCGTGGAAAGCGGCGGGCGTCGACGAGAAAAGCATTTCTACAAGCACTTTGAGCTCACGGACCGTTACTCCCGAGTCGGACTGGAAGGAATTGACCCCGACTGAGCGCAAGCAGAGGCAGTATGAGGTTTTTCAGTCCTGGACGATTTCGGAGACGCCGGACGCGGCAGAAAAACTTCTGGATATTGCTGTCGATGCCGGCGCCAACGAAGTTGGTCCGCCCGAATGGGCATTAGCCGATGCCGGCACGACAGAGTCTCAAGCCTATGCCTCCGCGCTCATGAAAGCCCACGCCATCGCCGATCAGATGGCGAAGTCCTTTGGTGGAAAGGTCGGGTCACTTCTGTACGCGAGCAACGAACAACGGCAAATGGGCTTCTTAGGCGGAGTAGCTGGTGGTATGGCAGGGGGTGTCGTTCGCAGGAGCGTTAACGCACGCCCGGAGACTAAACTGCTCCCGCAAAAAATTGAAAAAACCGGCTACGTTAGAGCAATCTTCGCGCTGGAATAAAGAGTAAGGCGTTGCCGCATCCGCGACTTCGTGTTGACGCGCGTGCCGCAGTTTGCCATTATCCATTGCGGCGCTGCATTCGCTCGAATTTCGCTCGCGCGCCAACACTGGGGAAATCGAATCTCGTTCCGCATATCAATTCTGGCCTCGGGCAGCACGGGCAACTCCACGTTGCTCGAATCGGGGTGCACGACTCTCCTTATTGACGCCGGACTCGGGAAAAAAGAAATGCTGCGCCGGTTTGAAGCGCTGGGCCGCGCGCGTCCGGAGCATGTCGACGGAATTTTGGTCACGCACGAACACAGCGACCATTCGAACGGCCTCGCGCAATTGTCTCGTGACTGGAAATGTCCTGCGTATCTGACCGAACCGACCCACCGCGAAATCCTGAAGATGTACGAGCCCGGCCCGAAAGCGAAAATCGAGCGGACCGTTTACATTCGTCCCGGAATCAAATTCACCATCGGCGACATTGAAATCACGGCGTTCACGATCCCGCACGACGCGGCCGATCCGGTGGGCTATTGCTTCAGCGCGAATGGCAAAAAAGTCGCGATCGTCACCGATCTTGGTTATATGCCCGAGCTGGTCAAGCATCACCTGCGCGAATGCGATTTGCTGATCCTTGAATCGAATCACGATTTAGAAATGCTGAAGGTCGGCCCGTATCCCTGGTACATCAAGCAGCGGGTGATGAGCCGCACCGGGCATCTTTCCAATACGATCGTCAGCGAATTTCTGGCCGACGCGGAAGTCTTCGACGGCCGTGCTTTACATTTGGTGCTGGCTCACGTCTCGGAGCAAAATAACACTCCCGATCTCGCGCGAATTTGCGCGGAAGAAGCGTTGAATCGCCGCGCTTCCGATTTTCCGTTCCGCGGCACGCTGCACGTCGCCTCCCAACGTATTCCTCTCGGCCCCTTCGAGTTGTAACGGCAGGCCTCAACCTTCGCGGCGGTTTTTTCAGGTATTATTAACTTGAGGCATCTTCGGCGCGAACGCATCGCCAATTTCGAGGAGCGCGCTTTGATTTCACGCTATACCCGCCCGGAAATGGGCCGCATTTGGAGCGAAGAAAACCGATTCCAGAAATGGCTCGATGTGGAGCTGGCCGCCTCCGAAACGCTGGCGGAAGCGGGAATCGTTCCGCGCGGAGCGGCCCAAAAGCTGCGCGAACGCGCGCGCATCGATGTTAAGCGCATCAACGAAATTGAGGCCAAAGTACGTCACGACGTAATCGCCTTCACCGTGGCGGTGCAGGAAACCGTCGGCGACACCGAAGCGGGACGCTGGCTGCATTACGGCCTCACCTCCAATGATGTGGTGGACACCGCGCAGGCGCTGTTGATTCGCGAAGCCTCGCACCTGATTGAAAAGAAAATCGAAGCGCTCGGCGAAGTGCTGGAACGCCGGGCCTGGGAGTTCAAAGACACGCCGGAAATCGGCCGCACGCATGGAATCCACGCGGAGCCAATAACGTTTGGCCTGAAAATAGCGAACTGGTATGCGGAAAATCGCCGCGATCTCGCGCGCTTTCAAGTGGCTGCACAGCAAATGGCGGTCGGCAAGATTTCCGGGGCGGTCGGGACCTGCACGCACCTGGGTCCGGAAATCGAAGAGAAAATCTGTCAGCGCCTTGGCTTGGCCACGGCGCCCATTACTTCGCAGGTAATCGAACGCGATCGCCACGCGCAATATCTTTCCACGCTCGCCGTGGTGGCGGCGTCGCTCGAACGCATCTGCACCGAAATTCGCCACCTGCAGCGCACGGAGGTTCGCGAAGTCGAGGAGCCTTTTGGCGGCGAGCAGCGCGGCAGTTCGGCCATGCCGCACAAGCGCAACCCGGTTTCGAGCGAGCAAATTTGCGGGCTAGCGCGCGTGGTGCGCGGAAATGCCACCGCGGCGTTCGAAAATATCGCCCTGTGGCACGAGCGAGACATCTCGCACAGTTCGGTCGAGCGCATCATTCTGCCGGATTCCACGACCCTGGTGGATTACATGCTGCACAAGACCACGGAAATCGTGGCCAATATGAAAGTCTTCCCGGAACGAATGCAGCGCAACCTGAACGCGACGCTCGGTTTGGTTTTCTCCGGCCAATTACTGCAGGACTTGGTGGAACATGGCGCGCCGCGCGAAGACGCTTACAAATGGGTTCAGATTCATGCCATGGCGGCGTGGGAATCGGAAACCAGTTTTCGCGATCGCGTGGCGGGCGACGCGAATGTCCGGAAATTCATGGATGAAAAGGCGCTGGCGCATACCTTTGACCTGCACCGTCAGTTGCGCGCGGTGGATGCGATTTTCCGGCGGGTCTTCGGATCCAGAACGCCTGAGGCGTAGTCCATCGAGCGAAAATCTTCAGGCTGCTGCGAGATACACGTACCGCAGAAAAAATAGGATCGTCAGAACCCAAACGACCACGCTGATTTCGCGGAATTTGCCGGTCGCGATCTTCACAATCGTGTAGAAAATCACTCCGAAGCTTAATCCCGTCGCGATGCTGAAGGTCAACGGCATGGCCAGCATAACCACAAACGCCGGAAAGCCTTCGGTAAAGTCGGCCCAATCGATGTGCGTCACGGACTGGGTCATCAGCGCGCCAACCAGCACAAGCGCGGGTGCCGTCGCAAACTGCGGAATCGCGGCCGCCACCGGAGAAAAGAACATCGCGGCCAGGAATAACGCGCCAACCAGCATGCTGCTGAGTCCAGTGCGCGCTCCGGCGGCAACTCCCGCCGCGCTCTCGATGTAACTGGTGATCGTCGAAGTTCCGGTCAGCGAACCGACCACGGTTCCCACCGCATCGGCCATCAAAGCGCGCCCGACTCGCGGAATCTTTCCCTCCCGCACCAAGCCAGCTTGTTCGCACACCCCGACGAGTGTGCCAATGTTGTCGAAGAGATCCACGAACAGGAACGCAAAAACAATTTCGAAGAAGCCCAAATGTAGCGCGCCGCGGATGTCGAGCTTCATGAGCGTAGCCGCAGGGTGCGGCATGGAGACCAAGCCGGTCGGCCAGTGGGCCAGTTTCAACAGAATCCCGAGCAGCGTAGTGCCGAAGATCCCGAGTAGAATCGCGCCGCTGATTTTCCGCGCCATCAAGACCAACGTCAGTACCAGGCCAAAGCAGGCAATTTGAACTTCGTGGTCCGAAAAATTGCCCAGGCCCACGAATGTCGCGGGATTAGCCACCACGATTTTCGCGTTGCGCAATCCCACGAACGCGATGAACAGGCCAATGCCCACTACCGTGGAATGTTTTAGCGCATCGGGAATTCCGTTGACGATTTGCTCGCGAATGCGGCTGACGGTAAGAACTAAGAAAAGTACACCGGAAAGAAAGACCGCACCGAGCGCAGTCGGCCACGGCACATGCATGCCCAGGCAGACCGCATACGTGAAATACGCGTTGAGCGACATGCCCGGCGCCAGAGCCAGCGGATAGTTGGCCCACAAGCCCATCACGATGGTCGCGATCGCCGAAGAAATACAGGTGGCGAAGAGGACGCTTTCCGCCGGCATCCCGGATTGCGAGAGGATCTGGGGATTCACGACGATGATGTAAGCCATCGTCATGAACGTGGTCAGGCCGCCCAGCATTTCGCGCCGCACCGTGGTTTCGTTCTCGGCGAGGCGGAAATATCTTTGGATGAATCCTGGGGAGCCGGCGGGCGCGCCGTTCATTGGGCGATATTGTACCCGGTTGCTATTGGACGCGCTGAATGTAACGAGCTTCGGAGGTGTCGACCTTGATTTTGTCGCCATTCCCAACGAAAGGCGG
>Ga0209169_10001196_pt1 | contig 15746 bp, 13 predicted proteins | sample HubBroMetageWRM4_FD_188346 | JGI IMG/M metagenome (GOLD analysis project Ga0209169, IMG submission 188346) | Warmed soil microbial communities from the Hubbard Brook experimental Forest, New Hampshire - Hubbard Brook CCASE Soil Metagenome WRM 4... | ecosystem: Environmental > Terrestrial > Soil... | reverse complement strand
TCACCATCACCACCAGCACTCCCGTGACCGCCGCATCCAGCCGGTTGTTGAAGATCAGCCGACCCGTCACGCTGGTCGCCGGACCTGCAGCCAGGGCCTGCGCCTGCGCCAGAAATCCCACGCGCGGATTGGAATCGAACATCTTTTGCCACGACGCCGTAAACGTCACCGCGACCAGCCACGCCAGCGGCACCAGCGTGACCGCCGCATACTTCGCCCGGTGCATCTTGATGATGATCGTTGTAGCCACACACAAAGCCACGGTCGCCAGCAATTGATTGGAAATGCCGAACAGCGGCCACAACGAGTTAATCCCGCCTAACGGATCCTTCACTCCCTGCCACAAAAAATATCCCCAGGCCGCGACGATCAAAGCGCTGGTCCCAAGAATCGACGGATACCAACTCGTCCGCCCCAGTGGCTTGTACACATGCCCCAGCGCATCCTGCACCATGAACCGTGCCACCCGCGTGCCCGCATCGAGGATGGTCAGGATAAACAGCGCCTCAAACATGATGGCAAAGTGGTACCACAGCGCCATCAAAGTATCGCCGCCGAGACTGTGCGAAAAAATATGCGCCATACCAACCGCAAATGCGGGCGCTCCACCCGTCCGGTTGTAAAGAGTCTGCTCTCCGACAGCATGCGCCAACGCCTGCATGTCCGCCGCGGTCACGGGAAAACCCCAACTGGAAATAGTCGCGGCCGCCGCCGCGGGCGCCTGCCCGACAATTCCCGCCGGGCTGTTAATGGAAAAATAAATTCCCGGCTGCACTACGCAGGCCGCGATAATCGCCATAATCGCCACTGCCGACTCGCACATCATCGCGCCGTATCCCACCATGCGCGTCTCGGTCTCGCGCGCAATCAGCTTCGGAGTCGTCCCGCTCGAAATCAGCGCATGAAATCCGCTGATCGCTCCGCAGGCAATCGTGATAAAGGCGAAAGGAAATATCTTTCCCGCAAACACCGGACCCGTGCCGTCCACAAACCGAGTCAGCGGCGGCATGTGCAGCGTGGGATGGAGTGCCACAATTCCCACCGCCAGCAACGCAATCGTCCCCAACTTCACAAACGTACTGAGATAGTCGCGCGGCGCCAGCAACAACCACACCGGCAACGCGGACGCTGCAAACCCATAAACCATGATCAGAATCGCCAGCGTGGGCGCGCTGAACGTAAACACTTGCGCCAGCGCCGGATTCTGTGACACATACTGTCCACCCCAGATCGCCGTCAATACCAGAACGAATCCCAGCGCCGACACTTCCAAAACTTTCCCCGGCCGAATCCGCCTCAGATACACGCCCATCAGCACAGCGATCGGCATGGTCATCGCGATCGTGAACGTGCCCCATGGACTCGACTTCAGCGCATTCACCACGATCAAGGCCGCCACGCCCAAAAGAATTATCAGAATCGCGATCACCGCCACGTAGGCGACGAATCCCCCCACGCGCCCGATCTCGCTCTTGGCCATCTCGGTCAACGACTTCCCGTCGCGCCTCACCGAGAACAGCAGAATCACGAAGTCCTGCACGCATCCGGCAAACACTGCCCCCGCCAGCACCCACATCGTCCCGGGAAGATAGCCAAACTGCGCCGCCAGCACCGGCCCCACCAGCGGCCCCGGACCGGCAATCGCCGCAAAATGATGTCCAAACACCACCCACTTATTAGTCACCAGAAAGTCGCGACCATTCTCCAGTCGCTCCGCCGGAGTCGCGCGCAAACCATCCAGGGCGAGAATCTTCACCGCGATGAACCTGCTGTAGAAGCGGTACCCGAGCGCGTAGCAGCAGGTCGCCGCCACCACCAGCCACAGTGCGTTGATGGGTTCGCCGCGATGCACTGCTACCGTGCCCACGGCCACTGCGCCGAGCAGCGCTACCACTCCCCAGCCCAGAATTTTCAGCATCTTGTTCATTCCCTTGTTTCCAGTGCAGCATTGTGCCGAAACTCAGGTCGCAGCGCAATGGTCATGTTCCTTAGTGCGTTCATCCTTCCAATTCTCTTTATTCCTCCAATCCTTGCCACCATAATCAAAAGCCAGGAAATGCCGACAGATAGATTAGATAAGGATGTTCGCCTCATGCCTACCGAAACCCGCGTTCTAGGTTTTAGCAAGAACGAAGTGTTTGAGGCACTCAGGGACTATTACATCAGTACAGGGCGGCGATTACCCCCCGACGGCGCGGACCGGCTCACACTGAAGCAGGACACTGGGGTTCAGATTGCGCTGTCCTCTCCGGGAGACGAGCTGGCGACCAATTTCACGGAGAATGAAGTCGGCGCTGCGCTGGTCATGTTTTGCATCAGGAAGCGTATTCCCATCGCGAAACGGGCAGTCAAATCGCTCGAAGTTGCTGGCCAGATACTCTCTCTTCACCTGAAAATAGGATCTTAACAGACGTCCGCGTTGGCACTGTTCAAGCACCAACCCAAGAAGAATCAAGTCCGCATTTAATGATAATCTTGTTCTTCCCGGCGACTGTTGATCCCGCGCGCCTCGGGCTGCCGCTGAATCTAGCCCACGCTCGGAGTGCATCCGGGGAAGCTTCGTCCGAATTTATGCACCGGAGCAGACAATGAAGATTGGCATGTTAACCGGCGGAGGGGATTGTCCTGGCCTCAATGCCGTGATTCGCGCGGTCGTGCGCAAGGGCATCTTCACTTATGAAGACGAATTCGTCGGGTTCATGGAAGGCTGGCGCGGCGTCCTCGAAGACATCAGCATTCCCCTCAATCTCGACGCGGTCGGCGGCATTCTGCCGCGCGGTGGAACCATCCTGCGCACCTCGCGTACCAATCCCTCGAAGCGCCCTGACGGCATCGACCGTTGCCTGGCCACGCTCGAAAAAAATCACATCGACGCATTCATCGCGATCGGCGGTGACGACACTCTTTCGGTCGCCCAGAAGCTTTACGAAAGCGGCGCCAAGGTCGTCGGCGTTCCCAAGACCATCGACAACGATCTCGGCGGCACCGATTACACTTTCGGATTTGACACCGCCTGCAACATCGTCTGCGAAGCCCTCGACCGCGTCCACACCACAGCCGAAGCTCATAACCGCGTCATGATCGTCGAGGTCATGGGCCGCGACGCCGGCTGGATCGCTCTCTACAGTGGCGTGGCCGGTGGCGCCGACGTCATCCTCATCCCCGAACGCCCCTTTGACATCGACAAGGTTGCGGATTCCATTCGTCAACGCCATGAGCGCGGACGCTATTTTTCCATCGTCGTCGTCGCCGAAGGGGCCAAGTTCTCCTCCGGCCAGGGAGCTCCCGTTCTGTCCGACATGGGCAAGGACGAATTCGGCCACGCCAAACTTGGCGGCATCGCTAACATCCTCGCCCACGAAATCGAAAAACGCACTGGCTACGAAACTCGCGCCGTAGTGTTAGGACACATCCAGCGCGGCGGCTCTCCCAGTGCTTTCGACCGCGTTTTGGCCACGCGTTACGGCCTGGGCGCGATTGACATGGTGCACCGCGGCGAATTTGGACGTATGGCCGCTCTGCGCGCCAACAAAATCGTTTCCATCCCCCTGATCGAGGCTATTTCCCGTAACCGCGTCGTTGATGATGAGACGATTCAGATCGTCGACGGTCTCTTCCAGAAAGTAGCCGATCGAGAGCCTGCGCGGAGATAGAATGCTCCCGACATGGAGATCAGCAGCGGCGGGAATGTTCGACTGAATCTTCGACAGAGAAATGTTCAACTCTGGCTGCTGCTAAGTTTCTTCGTGGCCGGAATCTCATGGCTTTACGTGCACCGGATCCTGGTGCCGTGGACCAGCTACCTCCACCTTCAAAACGGCTACGTGATCGCTCAAATCAGCGACTTGTACTCACCCTGGGTGGGGACGCGCGAACTCCTGCTCCACCACCGCAACCCTTACGGACCGGAGGTAAGCCATGAAATCCAGATGGTTTTCTACGGTCACCCGATAACCCAGACATACGACAAGCCAGGCATCGCGTTAGTGGATGAACAGCGGTTTGCCTATCCTGTTTACGAGGTTTTTCTCACCGCTCCCCTCGCATATGTCGACTTCGCGCAGGTGCACCGTTGGGCTCCACTCGTTTTGGGTTTGTTAGTAGCCTTGAATATTTTCTTCTGCGTCAGCATTCTGCATTGGCGGCTGCCCTGGGAAGCCATCGCAGCGATCGTGCTGTTCACTCTCAGCAGCCCGCAGATCGTTCAGGGCTTGCGCCTGCAGCAATTGGCCATTGTTGAAGCCTGTCTGCTGACCGCGGGCGCATGGTGCGTCAGCAGGAACCACGCGGGCTCCGCGGGCGTGCTGCTAGCGCTCTCCACCATAAAACCGCAGATGGCGCTTCTGCCTCTGTGCTGGTTCGCGATTTGGGCCGCGGGAGATTGGCGCAGAAGATGGCGGCTTCCGGCTAGCTTTATAGCGACCATCGTTGCGCTCATTGTGGCAGGCGAACTGCTTCTTCCTGGATGGCCCCGATATTTTCTCGCCGGCCTCGCCGCCTATCGAAGATACGCCATGCCCACGTCCGCGCTCCGAGTAGCGCTCGGTGACACCTTCGGAGAAATCCTGGGAGGCATCCTCGTGCTCGGCCTCCTGGCCTACGCCTGGCAAAATCGAAAAGCAGCTGGTGACTCGCGGCAGTTCGCCTCCATTCTCGCAACCTTTTTCACGTGCGCACTCCTAACCTTCCCGTTGTTTACTCCATTCAATCAGGTGTTGCTGATTCTGCCAGCACTTCTGTTGCTGCACCACTGGAAGACTCTGCCCAGGTTCTCCCGTCTGGTCTTCATCCTCCTGGTGAGTTGGCCCTGCATCATTTCCCTGGCCTTGCTGTTTTTTCCGCCGAGCACGAGCTCTCCCAACCAACTCCCTCTGCTCCCGGCATTGCTGGTGGCGTTTGTGCCCTTCATCCTGCCGGTAATGTTGATAACGAGAAGCAGCCATGGAAGCTCACCGTCCCGTGAGTTTGTGAATTGAGTATCATGGGCGCACCGATTTATTAATGAACATGACCCAAGCGAAAGCCGCCGCCTGGCTGACCCCGAACCGCCTGCGCGCACACGGTCTACTCCTCGCGCTGAGTCTCTGGTCTGTCTACATCTGGAACATGGCGACGCCCGGACTGCTCGATCGCGCCGGCAACCTCAAAGGCACTGACTTCCTGCACTTCTACACTCTTGGCTCGCTTGCCCTGGCCCACCGCGGCACCGATCTGTACAACATGAAGGCGCAGTCCGAACTCGCAGCGCAACGTGTTCCCGCGGCCGCGGGTATCCAGTATCTGCCGCTTTATCCGCCGCAGGTTTCAATCCTGTTCGCGCCTTTTGCTCGTCTCTCCTATCCCTGGGCACTGATCTGCTGGCTCACGTTGAGCGCGCTGATTTACGGCCTCTGCGGTTACACCCTCTGGCGCGCCTGCCCCAACCTGCGCAAATACAGATTCACAATTCTGATTCTCACACTAGCCTTCCCCGCCTTCTGGCACCTGATCGCCTGGGGACAAACCTCCGCCCTGGCTCTCACCTGCTTCACCCTGGCCTTCTTCGCCCTGCGCGCACAGCGTGAATTCCTCGCCGGACTGGCCCTCGGATGCCTCATCTTCAAGCCCCAACTCGGCGTTGTCGCCGCTGTCATTTTCGTTGACGCACGCCGCTGGAGGGTGATCGCCGGCGCGCTGCTCTCAGCCTCAGTTCAAATGGCTGTTGCGTGGACTTATTACGGCCCCGATTCCCTCCGCAGCTGGCTTCAGACTCTTTCCCATCTACGCAGCGTGCTCCCGCTGCTCGAACCAAAGCTTTACCAGACTCACTGCCTGCGCACTTTCTGGACGATGCTACTCCCATGGCCGGGTCTTGCCTGTGCGTTTTACATCGTCACCGCACTTCTCACTCTCGCGCTAGCAGCCCGCTGCTGGCAAAGCAGCCTAAGTTTGCCACTGCGTTATTCCGCTATGTTGCTCGCCACCGTGCTTGTCGCTCCCCATCTCACGGTCTACGACCTTGTAGTTCTCGCGCCCGCGATCCTGCTGCTCTCCAACTGGATCGCCATTCACCCCGACAATTCGACGACGCCGCAACTCAAACTTCTTCTCTATCTCGCCTACGCCCTCCCCCTGCTCGGCCCCCTGGCTCGCTGGACGCACCTGCAGCTCACGGTCCCCGTAATGCTCGCCATCCTGTATGTGGTATTTCAGCTGGGTGAAGGATCAAGGCAATTCGGCGGCAACATCGCGGAGCGATAGCATCGAGGAGAGATGGTAACGGTGGACGGCGGCAGTAACGTGGAAGAGCGGCGCTTGAGCGCCGCGTAAAACTCCAGAATGAAAGCGGGCTTCAGCCCCGGTGGTCGCTTGAGTTTTTCCGCAGCCTGTCGATTCCGCTCTTACTGTCCATACAAAAATCGCAAGGCCTCAGGAAATCGCTCCGCCCACGCGGCCTCGTTGTGCCCGGCTCCATCCTGAATCACCAGCCGCAACCGCTTTTCGCTCAGCACCGCCCGCCGCAAGATGGCCGCCAGTTCCCGCACGTCGTCCACCACGCTCCGGCTTCGTTCCGCGCTTCCAGCCTCGGCAGTTCCCACCCCGAGATAAATTCTCTCCGGCCAAATTCTCACCGACCGGCTCTCCTTGATCGTCTGCCTGTGCGACACCCACAGCGACGGACTCTCCACCAGCAACCGCCCAATCACCCCCGGCCGCACCATCGCGGTGTACAGCGCGATCAGCGCCCCTAAAGAAGATCCGCCCAGTCCAGTATTCTCGGGCCCCGCAGCCACGCGGTAGTTTCGCCCCACGAACGGCATCACTTCCTTTATCAGAAAATCCGGATAATACCGCCCCTGCACCCGCAGCATCATCGGATTCATCGATCGATGCGGCATGTATTCGCGAATCCGATCCTTGCCCGCGTGATCGATGCCGACGATAATCATCGGAGGCACCGCACCTTCGCGGATCAAACGATCCGCCGTCTCGTCCACCTGCCACTCAACACCTGCGTACGAACTTGCCGCCTCAAACAAATTCTGCCCATCGTTCAGGTAAAGCACCGGATAACGCCGGCCCGAATTCTCTGCGTCGTCATAATTCGGCGGCAGCCACACCCGCAAGAAACGCGTGTTCCGGAAGACGCGGCTCTGAAATTCATGCAGACGCAAGTCCCCGGTAGCCCCGCGGGCGCGCATCGCCGCGGAAGGCGCCGCGCCATTCCTTATTGTCTGGATTCTTCCCATCGGAGGAATATTCGCCTGGACCATCACCCGAGTCTCGAGTCAGAGGAAGCCCGAGCCTTCACCACTCCCGCCAGCACCACGATCGCCGTAATCAACCCCAGCGAACTTAAGCACAGAATGCACCACGTCTCGAGCACATAGCCCTCAACGTAGGTGAGATACAGCGCGAATGCCAATCCCGCGAGTGCCGCAGCCAATAACCGCGTCGGCGTCTCTGATCGCGATCGGTAAATCGTCGCCAGCGCCAGCAACACTGCGTACCCTGCGATTCCGATTCCGGCCACTGGAATTCCCATCACCGTCGAATACTCACTCCGGTTGACGATGTCGCAATTGAATCTCTCGCCGACGTCGCAGAACGCCGTCGCCGACTTAGCATAATGCCGCTGCAGCGAGACCGCCGACACCAGGATTCCCGCCACAGCAAGAACTGCGATCGCCACGAACACGCCACGGTTGCGCACTGCGGAGGTTGCGTTCGGGTCGTGCTGATCTCCCGTAACACTCACGGCAAACTGCACCCAGTCTTATCGCTCAACTCCTGCAAAGGGAAGACTCCCTCCTTCGGCGTATTCCCGCCAAACTGCCAACTAGGAAACAGCTTTACTCCAGCCGCCGCGCATGCCGGAGCGAGCTCACGCGAACCCTTGATCGCACATTCCACGTAGGGCACATACTGAAACGCTTTCCCGAACATTTCCTTCTGCTCGATGCAGTGCGGACACCAGTACAGCCCGTACATCTTCGCCTGCTTCGAAGCCAGGCACTTCGCGAACCCATCGTAGCGGTGATTGGTGTGGTACCAGCCCGCGGCGTAAGCCAGGACAAACAACACCACAACCCCACCTAGGATCAGCTTGTTCCGCGATTGCGGATTCGCTTCCGGCGCGCCTGCCCGCTCCTGGTGCCGCTTTCGCCGCTCTTCCGACATGATTCCCGTCCCGGTAAGATTTCAATTCTTATATCACGCGCTTACGCTGCGACATTCAACACCCCGGGCAGCACATCCAACTCCTCGCAGTGCAGGGTCAGTACTTCCCCATCGACCATCACATCGATCGGCTCTTTTAAATCGAATTCTACCCGCCTCACCGCTTTTCTCTCCGCGCGAGGATGCTCAATGTGCGTACCATCATAAAGCCCAGGCAAATTCCCGATCAGCCCCAACCTCCCAATCGCTCCCCATCGCACGTACTCAATCAGCCCGCTATTCACTTCAGCCTTCGGCGCGATCATCATCGTGCCGCCGGTAAACTTGCTGTTGTTGAAAGTGAGAAACAAACAGCGTCGCCGGTCAAACTCTTTTTCCCCGTCCGCACGCACCGGAAACGGCCGCCTACGCAATCGTGCCAACCCTAGAAAGATGGAGATGACGTATCCCAATTCTCCCTGACGGCTGAAACGTCGCGCTCGCAAAGTAGCAACGTCGGCCGGAAACCCCACGCTCAGCAGATTGATGTAGTGGATCACTCCCCCGCGGTGTCGCAGCCGCAGCACGTCGCAAGCCTGTGATCGTCCGGCAATCAGCGACTCGATCGCGTGTTCCACTCCCCGATCGCTGAAATCGCGCAGAAAAGAATTCCCCGTCCCCAGTGGCAAAAACCCGAGCGTAGGAGGCTCACCCGCACTCGCCTCGGGGAAAAGCCCGTTCACGACTTCATACGACGTCCCGTCACCACCCACCGCAATAAACCGCCGCCGCCCGCGTCCATAAGCCTCGCGCGCGATCCGCGTAGCGTCGCCGACGCCTTGCGTCTCCACCACCTCGACTTCAACCCCGCCAGCCCGTAGCCGCTCCAAGGCGGGGCCCAGCATTTTCCGGCTTCGCCCGCCCCCTGCCGCGGGATTCACAATCGCCAGATACGATTCCCGCCGCTCATTCACAGCCCCACCACCGCTGCCCGATTCACCGTCTTCCCCAATTCCTCCGCCAGCGCCTGCCGCTTGATTTTCATCGATGCTGTCCGCGGAAAATCTTTCTCACAGATCACATAGCCGCCCACGCGTTTGAAGTCAGGCAGCCGTCGATTGCGGGCCACGATTTCTTCCAGCAGCGCGCTGTCGAATCGTTGATTCTGTTCCAGCCGCAGCGCCATCACCAGCATCTCTTTTCCCAGCTTCTGCGGCCACACATAGTTCGCCGCGAACACACAGTACTCCTTCACCGGCAGTCCATCGAAAACCGCCTCAATATCCTCGGGATAAATATTCTTCCCACCCTCGGTCACGATCATGTTCTTCTTCCGCCCGAAAAGCTGCAGGTGTCCGCTCTTGTCAAACCTCCCCAAATCCCCCGTCAGAAGCCAGCCATCCACAATCGTTTCCAGCGTCAGCTCGGCGTCGTCGAGATAATGCGACATCACGGTCTTGCTCCGTGCCGCAATTTCCCCGATCCCTTCCTCATTCGGACTGAGCACCCGCAGTTCCACGCCCGGCAGCGGTTTCCCCACCGTGTCCGCGCGAAACGGCTTCAGGTCGTTCACCGTGAGCACAGTTCCCGCCTCCGTCAATCCGTATCCGTTCACCACCGGAATTCCCAGGTCATAAAAAAACTGCATGGTCGAGGGCTCCATGAATGCCCCGCCCGTAAACACCGCCAGCACATCTCCGCCAAATGCGCGGTGCACTCCTGGCAGCAGAGCCCGGCTCAGCTTCACACGCGCTTTGCTACGCGTCAGCATCTTATTAAGCCCAATCATTCGCTTCAGAATCGCCCGCTTCCACGCCGGCAGTTCTTCGATCTTGGCGCGCAGTCCGCGCTCCAGGTTTTTCACGATCATCGGCACCAGCGCCACATAGGTGATCCGGTAGCGCACAAACGCATCCCGCACAAATTCGGGACGCAGCGTCCGCAAATGCACCACGCACGCCCCGCACACAAACGGCCCAATGAATCCCACCATGAAATCGATCGCGTGGTTCGTCGGCAGAATGCTCAAATACCGCACTCCCGGCCAGAACGGGTACCACGCCGTCAGCGCCCGGCACTGCTCCAGATAATTCTCATGCGTCAGCACGCAACCTTTCGGCCGCCCGCCCGTGCCCGACGAATAAACGATGCAGGCCACGTCTTCCCGTTGCCTCATCACAAAATCCGGCGCGCCCTTGCGTCGAAAATCTTCCCAGCGGAATCCTCCCGCCAGCTCCGCTCCCAGCGGAGCTTCCGTCACCAGCACCAGCTTCGTCTTGATGTTCTGAAATTCAGGCGACTGCATGATCGCCCGCCAGAGGTAGTACTCCACCACCAGCACTTTCGCCTTCGAGTGCTCCAGGAGCTGCAATTGCTCGCCCGCCGTGAGTTTGTAATCCAGAGGGACCAGCACCCCGCCGCAGTAGAAAATCGCATACGCCGAAATCAGCCACTTCGACTGATTCGTCATCAGGATCGCCGCGCGATCCCCGGCATCGAAGTCGGCATCCTCCAGCGCTCGCGCCAGAGGCATGCTGATTTCCTTAAAATCTGAGTAGGTCAACCGCGTCTTCTCCCGCTCGCGGTCAGCCTCAATCAGGCAGGTCTCGCCCCCAAAGCGCTCCATCGCATCGCGCAACGCCGCGCCCAGGCAGCTATATTTTTGGAGGTCGAGCATTAAGAAATCATTTCACCACAGAGGCGCAGAGACGCGAAGAAAACCTTGTTGATGAATCAGCTACCCGCGCGGAAGTTGATAGCCAAGGCGAAGATCGCGGATACAGAGACCAGAAAGATTTTCTCCGTGCCTCGGTGTCTAACGCCGTAACAGCTCTAGAGCCGCGTCTGAATTCTCGCCGCTAGCGTACGAAAGTCGGAAACCCCCTGCAGTTCATAATCCGGCAGTTCCACACGAAAATGATTCTCCAGCTTGGTCAGGAGATCCAGCGTCTGCAAGCTGTCGATCCCCAACGTCTTGAAAAAGTCGTCGTCAGGACGCAACTTCTCCCGCGGCACCTTGAAGTGCGCCGCCGCAAGACTAAGGATTTCATCAAGTGTCTGTTCAGCAGTCTTCATAAATGCACTTTGTCATCCTGAGCAAAGCGAAGGATCTCCATCTCCTCGGCACCCGCCATTCCGCCCTTACGGCAAGTACGGCTGCGCATCCGTGCTCTCCACAAATTTCCGCAACCCAGCCTGCACCGCGACACGCCCAAACAACTCACAGAAAATATCGATCTCCCGCCGCAATTCTTCCCGCGGAATCGGCTTGATGAACTTCTTCGCCGCCGCTGCCGTCGCTCGGTCAAACTTTCCTAGCTGCGCTGCCGTGGCTCGCGCTGCCCGCAGCGCCTCGCCTTCGCCAACCACCTGGCTCACCAGCCCAATCTGCTGTGCCTTGGTGGCATTGATGCTGCGCCCCGTCAGCAGCAGATCTCTCACCACAGCATTCCCCAAATCCCGCTTCAGCCGCGGAATCCCGCCGAACCCTGGAATCAAACCCAGCCGCAGCTCGGGGAAACAGAATCGCGCCATCTTGTCCGCGATAATCAAATCGCAAGCCAGCGCCAGCTCGAACCCTCCCCCAAACGTCACTCCGTGCACGGCAGCAATCGTCGTTAAAGGCGCAGCGTCAATCTGATTCAACACGCGGTGAATCCGCTCCAGAAAATCCCGCACGCCCATGGCGGCTTCAGCTTTCTCCATCCCCTGCGACCGCTGATAAAGCTCGCGTAAATCCGCCCCGGCGCAAAATCCCGGCTTCATCTCACTATAAATAATGAGCGCATGAGCCTCCGCCTGCATCTTTTCCAAAGCGGCGGCAAATTTCTCAAATTCATCCAGGGAGGCCGAACCCAGTTCGTTGCAAGGCTCCCGATGCAAGGCCAGTTCGATCACGCCGTCCGCAATACCCCAGGACAACGCGCTCCCCACATACTTGCTCGCAAACTGAAGCTCGGATTTCCCCTCGCTCACTCTGGCGTCCTCAGCGTTTCCCAGCATTCCTCGCCTGCACTATACCGCCTGCCTCACTCGATACATACCCTCAATCTCTTCCTCCATCGCCGCAGCGATGGCATCCCGCTTGAGCTTTCCGTTCACCGTCAACATCCCGCTCTCAATCGAGAAAGCTTCCGCGCGCACGTAAAACGCCCGCACTTGCTTGTAGTGGGGCAATTCAGGATTTACCACATCCAATGCAGATTGCACCTTCTCAGCGGCCACGTTCCCGGTCACGATCGCCGACAAATATCCCCGCCCATTCCCCACGACCACCACTTGCTGCACTTCCGGCAAATTTTTCGAAATCGCATTTTCAATCGGCTCCGGCGAAATCTTATGTCCCGACCCCAGCACAATCAGATTCTTAATCCGCCCCGCAATCCGCCAGTTTCCGGCGGCGTTCACTTCGCCCTGATCGCCGGTGTGGAACCACCCTTCGCGCAGCGCCTCGGCCGTTTGCTCCGGCCGTTTCCAGTACTCCGAAAAAACGTTAGGCCCGCGCACCAGGATTTCATCATGCTCTCCCAGTTTCATCTCCATGCCCGGAATCGCGGGCCCAACGCGCCCTACCTCAACCCGGTTCGGATCATCCATCGTGCAAATCGCGGTGGTCTCCGTCAGCCCATAGACCTGCAGCACGCGGATTCCCAGCATCATGAAATAAAACTGGGTCTCCGCGCTCAACGGCGCCGACCCACAAATCAGTGCTTTCAGATTCCTACCGATCATCTTCTTCCGAATCGCTGGAAAAACCAGCACATTCGCCAGGCCCAGCCACATAGCGTCTCCCGCCCTCGCCTGCCCATCCTGCCGCCGCGCCCACGCACCCTTCGCCCGCGAATAAATCGCTTGCGCCACTCCGCCCGTCTGCCACAATTGCTCATCCACCGCCCGTCTCATCCGCTCCAGCAACTGCGGCACATTCAAAAAGTAATCCGGAGCCACTACGCGCATGTCATTCGCAATCTTGGTCAGATCCATGTTGATCGTGACCAAGCTTTGCCGCTTGAGAAAAGTCAGCAACGCGATCCACGACGCGGCAAATGTAAACGGCAAGTAGTGAAAGATGCGATCCTGCGCGCCTGATACCGATCTCGAACCTGACGCCGAACCTGACATCAACTGCTCCAATCGCTCCGCCGTCCGCTCCAGCATGAAGCCCACATTCGCCGCCGTGAGCACCACACCCTTGGCTTCACCCGAAGTCCCAGATGTATAGATGATGGCAACGGGACTGTCCTTGCCCACCTGCGGCCGCTCCAGTTGCACGCCGTCCACGCCCGCAAAAATCTCATCAAACAGAAACTGCGGCGGTGCGTCCGCCCAACTCTGCGCAATCGCATCCCGCAACGCCGCGTCGCCACAGCACACCACCGCCGGCGTGCAGTCCTTCATCATCGCCACCAACTCCGCCGGCGCTTGCCGCGAATAGAGAGGAACAACAATCAGCCCCTCGGCCATAAGTGCCAAATCCATCGCCACCCAGCGAATGCTGTTCGCCGCCAGCAACCCGCACCGCTCGCCCTTCGGCAGCCCTTTGGAGGCAATAAACGTTCGGGCCTTGCGGACAAGGTCCAGCAACTCGCCACCAGTCACGCCGGTGATTTCGCCGTCGCGGATTTCAGCAAGCGCGTTGGCCCTTCCAGCCTTCTCGAGTGCCTCGAAAATGTCTTCCAGAAAACTCATCTTATAGCTCTGTCATCCTGAGCGTAGCAAAGCGCCCACAAAGTGGGCGCTTTGCGGAGTCGAAGGATCCCTTGCCCACAGACATCTCCCGCAGGCACCGAAAGGAGTTCCCACTATGCCTGCGCGGTTAAGCTCCCGATAAACAGCCGAACTACTTTCCCAACTGACGTGCGGTTCTATCAACGAACAGTCGCCGTGCAAGACACAGAACGACAAACCAAAACCCCACGAGCATAAGAATAACCGCCACTAAGCCGAACAAGGAATGACCGCCGATCGTTTCTTTAGGCATTAGAACCGTACCCGCGTAAAACCCAGCGCGGAACACGGGCCCGTCAAGGATACCTTCAGTTATTGCGTTTTGTGGAATTGCTGCCAGCGCCCCAAGCGAGCCCAAGCCCAGGAAAATAGAACGGCCCCAATCCCTCTTGCTCAGCCACAGCATTGCTCGAATTAGCTCTGCGAAGCTATTCATGTAGGCCAATCACCCTTATACGCATTGTCACATTTGCCGGCAGCGGCCCGCCGCCCCTCCGCCCGGACGGCCCGACCCGTCTTACGGCACCCTAGTTGTAGGCCGCCGCCAACTCCCGCAGCCCTCGACTCATCGGCGGCAAATAATCCTCCCAACTCCACTCTTCCCGGCGCGTCTCGAACTCCGGATACCTTCTCTGCACTTCCTCCTCAAAATAAACACCCATGCGCGCCATCACCTTCAAGTTCCTGACGACTGTCTGCGCAATTCCCGTTGCGATGGCCTCGCCTTCACAACTCAGCTTCTCCAGCGCCACGAGCAGCTTGCCTTCAAGTTCCGGATCGTCCACCGTCATCAACAAATCCTGATGCCCGCGTTCCCGCATCAAGTTCCGGATGCGCTCATCCATCGTGATCCCCGCCGACGGCACTAGCCCCGGCATCGACGTCACAATCCCGTGATACCTCGACGAAGCCATCATGTGGCACGCCCGCAGAATGCTCACCAGTTCATACATGTTGTACTCGTCAGAAGTGAGGACGGGCACGCCACCAAGCTTCTCCGCAATCCGGTTCGCCGGACGCGCATCCAGCCGCTCCGTCGCCGCCAGAATTACAAAAACTTTCTTCTTCTTGCGGAACGCATCCACCGCATTCGCAATTGCCGTCCAATATTTCTGGTAAGCCTGTTCCGCGGCAGGCCCCGAGTTGTGAAAATAAACCGTGCGGTAGTGGCTGTCTTTGTAAGCTCCCGTCAAACTATGCGCCGCATACTTCGCCACCGAAGCCTTAACCGGCCACTCAAACGGATTAATCGGGCACACCACCAACACCGGCGTCCGCCCATCCCAACCCGCTTTTCGTAGCACGCTCTGCCCGTACTCCGCGGGACGCGGCTCAAATGTCCACGCCGTATCGGTTCCCAACTCGGTAGGCACGCCCAGCTCGCGCAGCACCGTCCGCGACTCTTCATTTCGCGTGATCACAAATGAATTCTTGCAATACCGTCCGCACATCTTCGCCACCACTGGATCCATATGCCCGGCTTCCGCGCCATACCCCACGGAAAGTTTGTTCTGCGCGGCCGCAATCCCAAGCGATCCAATCATCATCGTGGTCAGCGCATTGGCGAACTTGCTCTTGAACATCGACCCTTCACACGCCACCACCCCATCATGCTTCGGAACTTCATTCGCCAGAAACGGAGGAAATATATCCGGCAGATGCACCTGCTTCGTGCCCTCAAAATATCCGCGGGAAAATTCAAAGTTCTGGCTCATCACGCTGAACTCCACCCGCTCCGCGCCCAGAATATGCCGGACTTGCCGCAGCATTTCTTCCACCCGCACATCCGACCCCATATTTCGCGTACCGTTGTAACCCGCAAACAAAAGCTTGAGCTTCTCGCCGGGCTGCCAGCGCTTGCCCTCCCCCAGCATCCATCC